>Ga0118677_10000004_pt1 | contig 313164 bp, 205 predicted proteins | sample AliMusrvi5mmetaG_FD_86154 | JGI IMG/M metagenome (GOLD analysis project Ga0118677, IMG submission 86154) | reverse complement strand
GCTATTGGTTTTCCAGTTTTTAAAAGACATGATGCAGTTGAATAACTGACCATTGCTTTCAAAGTTGCAGGAAGCCCTGGCAGCTTGGACAGTTTTTGATATGCGATCAAGGCATCGGCATATCTCTCTGAGGCAAACAGGTTTTGCGCTTTGGTCAGTTGGTTGTAAGTTGCATCTGGTATCGATGAACTATTGAGTGAGTGTGACAGCACTTCTTTCGGTGATATCGCTCGGTCATACAGGGCCACCATATCTACATCCATATCCAGAGATCCAATGCCGTACCCTGCATAACCTATGCGGAATTTTCTTTCAGCAGGTGGAGAGTAGTAATCACCTTCATAAGCAGCCTCACGGATCAGCAGGCCATTGAGATATAGCCGCATGGTCTTCCTGTCCCAGGTAGCTACCAGGTGGTTCCAGGCTTTTGCACAAAGCCCGATTCCTGCTGCCATGCCAATCGAATTTACAGGTGAAGGTCTGCCGATTTCCATAACCAACATCATCTCACTGCCGATGGCTGTTACTCTCCATCCATCCCAGTAACCAATACCGGTGGAGAGAATTGTCCCTCCATCAGCTCCACCATTCCCTTTCAGTGTTCCAACGCTATTGGGACGCAGCCAAATTTCTGCAGAGAAACCATTATTACCCACATCAAATGGTTCTCCGCCGAGGCATCCTGAATCCAATCTGACAGCATATTTGCCGGACCATCTACCGGGTACTACCTGAGCTTGTCCAGCGCCTTCGTACTGAACAGGCACATTCTTACCAGTAAACTCCGGGATTTGAGAGCCGACAGAGGATATATCTTGAAATGAATACAGTCGGACTAGTGATTGAGTGGACTTAAGAGAAGACAGATATGAATCCCCACCAGTATCAGCAAATGCTGTAGTCGAGATTCCAACAAGCCAAGCCAGCACAAACAACTTGAGTGTCATGCACAAAACCTCCGTATGAAGAGAGCCTTGTGTTATCTTGTACATACAAAGGGACATTACCTGCAGAACTCAGCAATCGATCGGTCAGATCTGAATGTTCAGTCCAGCATAACACTCTGCCAGATCATATATCGGGGATATTGGCCCATGTCTCCGGTATGAGACTGAAAGTCGGTAATGATTCGGCAATTCTCTTGACCAGAACTACTGTGGTACCATTGCTGTCGGTTTTTAGCAGCATTCGGTCCACTGCGTCCAGCATGATTGAGTATCCCAGTCCCATTGATGGTTTAGTAGAAAATCCCCTTCTTAACACTGCACGAGGTAGGAGAAGTGATTCTATGCCCGAACCACTGTCAGTGACAGCAATCCAGATTTCATCTTCATCTCTTCCAACACGTACAATACCATATTCTGCGTGTTTGATAGAGTTGGTAATAGCTTCACCAACCCCTATCATCAATCCACAAAGTGCTTGTTTCTGTATCCCTGATCTACTACAGATCGCTTCGACACAATGCCGTGCCGATGCAGCATCACATGGATCGCAAACATAGGCGACTACATCCGTTTTGTTCAAGTAGGGTTCAATTGTATCAGTATCACATATTTCCAGTTTACCTTCAGTAACACTCATTATTGTGTCGCGGTAGAAAATACGTTTATGATCTTCCAGAGCATTTCGTTCATTTTCAGCAGCGACTCTCTGTGATATGTCCTCAACAAAGCCTTCCAGGTATTCAATATCCTGCCCGCTGCGAACCGCCCGGATATACAGATTCGTTTCAATGATAGACCCATCTTTACGTTTGTAATCGATCTGGGTCTGCACAAATCCTTCGGTTGCAACTACTACGTCCAGCATTGCCTGTCTGCTCTCCGGACTTGTATAAAGCGTTTTGGAAAAGTCTGTGTAGTGTTGCTTGGCATCCTCTTCCGAATCACACCCGAACATTCTGGCCAATGCCGGGTTCAATGTCAGAAAATATCCACTGACTGCAGTTTGGAATATCCCGATCGGAGCGTCTTTTACTATTACACGATATTTCTCTTCAGAAGCAGTAAGCGCAGTAAGATCCTGTTTTTGCCTGACTATCTTCCAGACAGAATCCATCATCAGTGTCAACTGAAGGACATCAGCTTCAGTGTAGTCGGTTTTCTTGTTTGCTACTCCGACGACAGCTACAATCTCGTCGCCAACAAAGACAGGAAGTGTCATGTACCTGGTCATGGGTATATGACCGGATGGGAAACCTTTTCTGAATGGATTTGGGATTCCATAATCATTTATGACAATCGGTTTTCGTTGTCTTACAGCTTCTCCCCAGAGTCCTGTATTCACAAGTAAATATTCATGAGGAGGATTTTCAACTGCACAGTGTTTTGTTGCCAGTGAAGACCATGCATGCACAGAAAAACACTCAGTTTTCTCGCTGTAATGAAAGATGTATCCATATTCACTGGAAGAAACAGCAACAATCTCATCAAGGGCAAAATCCAGGAGTTCCTGCATTGAAGATTGAGTGTATTGAGATATCAGAAGCAGGCTCTGCATGCGCAATTCATCCAGTTTCGCCGCTTCTTCCATATTATATTTGTCTGTAACATCAACTGCCGTGGAGATAACATGTGGTTCATTGTCAAAATCGACAACAACAGATGAATACTGTATTGCTATCCGTTTTCCGTTACGATTAACACACCATGTAAGCTCATTATCAGCTCTACCAGTTTTCTTCAAAGTGTCAGCAACAGCCAGTGAATCTCCACTTGGCAAAATAAAACCAAGCTCATCAAGAGTCTTACCAATCAGCTCAGCTTCGCTAAAACCGGACAACTGCTCAAATGCAGGATTGACTGCTATAAATATACCGTCCGACAAACGATATATAACTATACTATACGGGCTGTATTCAAAAACAGCTGCAAGAACAGTTATATTCCTTTTTGGATCAATCAATTTCGCCACCAACTGCTGTTTAACCAAATATCAAATCTATACACCTTATATTCCATTGTTATACCCAGGAAAATCAGAAATCGAACAAGCACTATCTTAAACATATTTCACCACAGAGGAGTATACATTATCAGTATATGCTATAGCCAACATGAATTGACATAGCAATAATCACAATATAGAATAATCAAACGTTGTACTGGGAGGTGTCATGTGAATAGTCGGGATAGAATTGGACTTGCTATTAATCATAAGGAAGCCGATAGGGTGCCGGTTGATCTTGGAGGCTCCAGAGTCAGCAGTATGCATGTCAGTACTGTCTATAGACTCAGACAGGCGTTGAAACTGGATAAACCCGGAACCCCAGTTAAGGTTATAGAGCCGGTACAGATGCTTGGGGAAATTGGTAATGATCTGTTGGATGCCATCGGTGGCGATGTATTGGGATTATTCGCGCCGAAAACTTCATTCGGCTATGCTCTGGAAAACTGGAAGTCCTGGACACTATTTGACGGCACTCCAGTTCTTGTTCCGGAGTGTTTCAACACAGACCCGGAATCCAGTGGAGATATTTTGATGTATCCCCAGGGAGACAAGACGGCTCCGGCAAGCGGTAGAATGCCCAAAGATGGGTTCTACTTCGATATGATCATCAGGCAGCAACCTGTCGATGAGGACGCTCTAAACCCCTTGGATAATGTGGAGGAATACAAGCCAGTTGGTGAAGATGCCCTGTCGTATTATGCCCGAGAGATTGAAAGACTATATGACAACTCCGAAAGAGCAGTCCTTGCAAACTTCGGAGGTACAGGTTTTGGAGACATCTCAACGATCCCTGGTGTGGCCTTGAAACAACCGAAAGGCATAAGAGACGTGGAAGAGTGGTATATCAGCCTCTTTGCCCGCCAGGACTACGTAAAAGCTATGTTTGAAAAGCAGTGCGAGGTCGGTCTGGCCAATCTTGAGAAAATTTATAAGATTGTTGGAGAGAAGCCATCGATAGCTTACACCAGTGGTACCGATTTTGGCACGCAAAACGGGCCTTTTCTGTCTCCCCAGACCTATAGGGATCTTTTCAAACCATTCCATAAAATCATAAACGACTGGGTGCACAAGAACACAAATTGGAAGACATTCGTCCACTCCTGTGGTTCTATATGGGATTTGATGGATGATATGGTGGATGCTGGTTTTGAGATATTCAATCCCGTCCAGTGCTCAGCATCCTGCATGGACCCCAAAGCTCTCAAACAGCGATACGGACAGCAGATCACTTTCTGGGGAGGAGGAGTAGACACCCAAAAAACACTCCCATTCGGTACCCCGGAAGAAGTCCGTGAGGAAGTAAAACGCCGTCTTGAAATATTCATGCCTGGAGGAGGTTTCGTCTTCAACTCAGTCCACAACATCCAGGCCAACACCCCAATAGAAAACATGCTGGCAATGTGGGAAACAGTCAAGGAATACGGGAAATATTGAGGTTAGCTCAAAGGAGAAGTGTCACGCGGAGACGCGGAGGACGCGGAGAAGGAAAATTGGGATTTAAATAAAATTTCCGGGTTGTTCGTTCGCACTTCGACAAGCTAAGCACGAACGGATAGCTTAAGCAATACTGATCTAATACTTTCTCCGCGTCCTCCGTATCATCGCGTGAAATCTAAAGATTTTCAGGATGTTCCTTTAAAGCCTGGCGTTCTGCGGACATTACCTGATCGTAGATTGCACCAGGCTGTGAGACTGAACCTTTGCCTGATGTGTCGATAATCAGCACAAACTCCACATTCATCGGCTTATCGGACATCCTCTGGGTGCTTACACGGTATCTTTTATATGGGCTGACAACTATCTCCAGCCGTCCGCGCTGGGCGGCACAGGCTAATAATTCTTTCAAAGGCATCACTCCATCTGTGCTGTAACTGGTCAATATAAACCGTGAATCTAAATTGTCCAGCAGAGTACCATATTCTTCAAGTGCCGCATTAGCTCTGTGATAAGCTGACCGTCTCAGTGTTCGCCAGTCCTTGCGTATAGCGGATTTCTCCTGATCTGTTATAACCGGGTTGATTTCGGGCTTGTCCCATAGAGTTACTGTGTTCAGAACATGATAATTGCTGCCATATGGATGCTGATTATATGGTGGGTCGATATAAGCTATATCCACGTGCTGATTTTCTTCTGAAAGTTTAATAGCCAGCGCGGATGCATCCATGCAGTAGACCTTGTTTTCCTTTCCGTTGTCATTGAAAATCGGTGCTCGCAACTCCAGATCACTCAGAATTCGGTAATGAGCCGTTTTTGTCGCTCCTCCCCAACCTCTGTGAAATCCTTTGAAGACTCCACTGGTGTTGCTGGTATAGCTGACTGCATAGATCAAAGGAGCAAGCAGTACTGCCTTTTCATTTACACTGATAAGCTCCCCCGTCTCCCATTCCAAAATCCTTTCCCGTATGGCATCAATTCTCATCCCGTTCGAATGGGTAAAGAACATCCTCTCAGTCTCTACATCCGGATTATCATCGTCTTTGGGGCATAAATGGGTAGCCACATATCCTTCAACAGGTTCCAGAGAGTTGAGAACATCCAGCGCTTGCTGCATTCCACCAAGCTGTGCAAAGTCAGGGGCTTGATTGCACTCGATCCAGCACCGGGCGATTGCTTCAGAGTATGGCTCCCAGTCATTGGATACAACCGCAAACCCGAGCATCTTTGCTAACCTGGCCACCACGCTGCTGCCTGCAAACAGGTCCGCAAACACGCCAGTCTTAACCCCGGTCAGTTCGATTGCCTGATTTATAAGTCCTAACAAATTGCGTTTGTTGCCGATGTAGGGGATTAACTGGCTGAAGAGATATTCATCTGTACTAAATGCCGGATGTCTGCGTGAGCCGTTTGCCAGCATCTCAGTAATATTAATATCAGTCTCAAGAGGCATTTGGAGTTGTTTTCGCATTATGCTTAATTCAGATGGAGATATACTTATAGTCTGACCACTTCAACACTATGTAAGGATATTGTATCGCAATCGATCCGTTCGTGCTTTTACAATCTCAGCATGAACGGATCAATTGCGCAGTTTCTATTTAACCTATTTTCACTGTAGCCTGCCCATAAGCAGGGACTTTAACAGTCAATACACCACACTCGTAAGTGGCAGTATTTGTATCAAGCGGTCTTTCCAGGACATCGGTTTCGACGGCTGTTGATCCGCATGCAGAAATTCCGCACAGTCTTATCTTTGCCTCTGTATCCTTACCCTCAGTCTCAAACATTCGGATAACAGCTGCACCCGAGTGTTCAGCTTTCTTTATTGTTGAGATAAAGATATTGGGTGTCAGAGCCTCAGCAAAACTCTGCTCGCTGGGCATATCACCTTTCTGCAATGTTGCACTGATAACAGCCAGAGGATTATTGAAGTTCTCCCCGAATCTGGTTGCAGCTACAATATCACAAGCTCCAGCATGAGGAATGATCGCCATATTGATCTCATGGTCTCCAACTTCAGGGATTGGATCCGGATCATAACTCGACCTGAGAATGGTTAGTCGGAGAACGTCCTCATCGCAGGAGTATCCGTTCTTACAGTCGTTGGTCATTGTCAAACCTTGAGAGTCACCGGATATATCTGCCCATTTCAGTGCAGGTATTTCCTGAGCTCCCTGCGGGTGCTGCTGGCTGCCGAACGGGATCTCGTATGTAGCCTTACCGCCGTTCACATTAGCCGGGAAAGCTACGCGAAGCATTGGAACTCCAGTCTCAGGGGTACCGATTTCAGTCCATCTGGTCCTCAGCTTGAAGTCTATCTGCCTTGATCCTGCAGTCAATCCAATTTCCATGCTAAGGGCACTGGAATTGTAGACATGGTCGGTTCGGATAGCAACTTTTTCAGGACCATCAACTACCGGAAATACCCGCCCTCCGGATGTCAGCTTAGTTACTACCGGGGCATGAGCAATAACCCATGAAGTCATTCCATGTGGAGACTCCTGCCATACTTCCATCAGTCCAAGTAATTCACCAGGCTTCACGTATTCAGCTCCGGTTTCCTTATCTATGATGCTGAACACTGCTCCCGAGGAGAAGTCGATACCGACTTTGATCAACTCGTTCTCCATGTATCCCCTGCCGGCAGGAGATCCGGACATCATTCCATATATGTTCCCGAACAGACCAGCTGCAGAACAGCCTTTGCCTTCAACCGGTGATACTTCGGAGTCAATTGCATATGCTCTGTAACCCAGTGCAGGCAGGTCAGTAGCCTTGAATGCAACTGCTGCATAATCGTGACCCCAGTATGAGCCTTTATCAACGATCTGGCCTTTGACCTTCTTTCCGGAAGCATCCTTAACAACAACCTTGTCGTCTTCAAGAGGCTTGTTCCAGACTTTGGCAATGACTGTCTCAGTCCGGGCCCATGGACGGGAGTTGTAGACCAGCACAGGCTCAGCACCTGGAGCGCCGGCTCCTCTGGTAGTCGTTCCTGCTTTAGTTGCTGACAGGGTGTTAGTGAATATGCTCGCACCAACTGTAAATGAGGTCGCAGCCACTCCGGTATCTCCAACTCCTGCTCCCAGTCCGTTATCCAGAGATAAATCCAGTCCGCTTTCCCCAACCGCCGAAGCCGTATCGACTCTTGAAGCCAGTCTGCGCAGTGCGCGGTTCTTTACGCTTGAAGTAAGGGCAAGTATCTCCTGGAACAGGCCATTGGCATAAGCATATGTTGCTCTAACTCCGGAACCTGGCAGGATATCGTGGAAGTGGCAGAATAAGGCATTCTGCCAGGCAGTTGTGAACTGGTCATTTGGATATTCCATACCAGTCGCTGTAGATGCAATCAGTGCCAGAGTCTCTGCCTCAGGCAGCACCAGCTCATTGACTCTGTTAGCATACTTAACGGTGCTCTGAGAAGTGTAGCAGCCCTCAAATATGAAGTTCAAGTCTTTATCTATGACCGGCAGCTTAACATCCGATGCTTCAACTGCGCTGAAGAACTTATCAGTCGTAGAGAATGCTATTACCGGATATATAGGCCAGCTCTGCATCTCGACACCCTTGCGCAAATCTTTGCGGGTAGGTCCTCCACCGTGATCGCCGACTCCGTAAACATAAAGGAAATCTTTAAGACCGGCATAGTCTTTGAGGCAATTGACCAGAGATACGCCTACACCAGCGTGGATTGGTCCGCCATAGCCGCAGACATCCTGATCGTTGAATACTGTGATCTCAGATCCGTCCGGTGAACGCCACGTGTAGAGTATCGGTCCGGGACCGGTCCTCATATGGTAGTAACGGGTTACTCCGCCTCTTGTAAGAATTGACGGTAATGTGTGGGCGTGGCCAAAAGTATCCGGAGACCAGTCGATCTTAACCTGTTCTGGCTCAAGTCCGAGTTTCGCTTTGAAATACTCTCGTGTGTAGAGTAAATGGCGGCAGAGAGATTCACCCGATACATAGTTCTTCTCACCCTCGACCCACATGCTGGCAGTTACTTCCCAGCTGCCTTCGGCAACTTTCTTCTTCAACATTTCGAACATTTCCGGGCAGTATTTTTCCATTGCCTGGTAGGTAGATGCCTGGCTCTGGCTGAACTTGAAGTCCGGGAACTCCTCCATCAGCTTTTCAACCGTCATGAAAGTGTCGTGGGTGACATTGACTGTTTCCGGCCAACCCCACATCCAGTTCATGTCGATGTGTGCGTGTCCGCAGCAGTGAATTGTATATTCCTTGGCGACTTTTCCGATTGGTGCAAGCATATTTTCAGCTTGTGCCACAGCGGCAGTCAGATCAAGTTTTCCGTCAGTTGATGCTGCTTGAGAGATTACATCTGCAGCTTTGGAAATCAGAGATTCCCATTCAGCTTTTTTCTCAGGGAACAAAGTGACAAACGACCTTGCAAAATCTATCTCGGATTGTATACGCTCCACCAACTCTTCAGCTGCTTGTTTCGAGCGTGTGACATCATCTTTTAGTTTCTTGAACTCTTTATCCAGGGACATAATATTAGCTCCTTGAGCGATTAACACGCATTATAGAAGGAATGCAGACTTGGGAAATGCGTGTTAAGTAGTTTAACTTCTGATTATACAACCCATATGTCTGTTTGGCAAAAAATACGTCTGTTGAGAAAGCAATTACCAATATATATTTCAAAATATTATTGGACTGTACAAGCTTATTCTGGTAATATATTACAGTTGGCCGGATTGCGCAACTGTTTCATTGCAGTTAATCTTTGAAACAGGTGTATGCGTATATTGCTACCGTATTTTTTCATATCATCCAGACGTTATTCGGGTGGTCCGGCATTCAACGTAGACTAGCCAGACAGATTTAAACAGAGAGTACCCGAACAATGCCACAAATATGGACAAAAGATGCTGTTGCAGCGTTTATACAGGCTGAAGCAGCGGCTGGACACGAGTTGAGTTATAGCCGTGTCGAAAAACGTGTTCCTTCACTGCTGAGGGCCGCCCAAAGAGCATTTGGGAGCTGGGCTGATGCTGTCGAGGCTGCTGGTTTCGACTATTCAGCTATCCGTAGATACCGGCAATGGAACAAAGAAAAGGTAGTCAAGAGAATACTGGAACTCCGCGAATCCAGTGAAGACTTGAGCTGGCGTAACGTCAGCACTAAACTTGATCCTCCGCTTGCTGCTGCCGCGCTCCACGCAGGTAGATTCACATGCTGGAATGAAGCCCTTATTGCTGCCGGACTCAATCCGGAAGATATTATGAGATATCATAAATGGTCTCTGGAACAGGTAAGAGTACGGTTGAGAGAGCTGGCCCTGGCGGGAGAACCATTGGATAGAGATTCCCTGGCCGAGAGTGTCCCTTCAACTTTAGCTGCTATATATAGGGTCGGCGATGGACTGGTTGCAGAACGCACCGTTGTCCTTGGAGAACTTCGCAGGGAGGGTCACAAACTACCCTACCCGAAGGAATTCGGAGACGAGTCCCAGGACAAACAGGAGATCATAAACGAATCCGAGCCTGTTCAAGTCTGATATCATTATCTGCCGGTTAGCCCGCTTTGTTCGCCAATCTTCGCTTTTAATCGGCAGCAGGGGTAAAAGCTGAGAGTGTAAATGTCGAGGCATTTGCACCGTCAATCTTGGATTATGCGGGCATTTCAACAGTTTTCGGGAATAGGTCGTAGCTATACGGGTTATTTTTCCAGGAGAACCTATGCGAGTACTGTGTGCCGCTGATATACACATCGGAAGAACATCCACCAGGCTTCCGTCTACTTCTAACCCCTCAGAATTTACATGCTCCAGTGCCTGGAACCGCATTGTTGAATGTGCCCTGTTCCAAAAGGTTGACTGCCTGGTACTGGCAGGAGATATTGTCGACCGGGATAACAGCCGATTTGAAGCTCTGGATTCCCTGGAAAAAGGTCTTCAAACTCTTTCTGAAGCTAATATCAGAGTATACGCGGTGTCTGGTAACCATGACCCTGTTACACTTCAACAGATAGCCGATGGCCTGGATATTCCCAATTTCAAAATGTTGGGTCTGGCTGGAAACTGGGAATGTACAGAAGATCCATCCGGACTTAGAGTTCTGGGGCGTTCATACTCCAAATCAGACGAACTATCAAACCCGATGGACAGTTTTCCCGAAAGTCCACACGACGCTGGATCCACCCTGGCTATTTTTCACTCAAGCTTGTCATCAACAGCAGGCACATATGCCCCGACATCCATTGCTGAGCTGGCTGCACATTCAAAAGTTACCTGGGTCGTAGGTCATATTCATCAGGGTTCTGCATCAATATGGATGCCTTCACGTAATGTGATCGTACCAGGTTCACCTCAAGCTTTGAATCCGAGAGAATCAGGAACGCATGGAGTCTGCATCGTCAGTTTCGAGGGAACAGGCATTCCTGATTTAGAATTCATTCCCATCTCTAGTCTCCAATATGAACGCCTGAACATTCCACTGGATGGAGTCCAGTCTGAAATGGAGATTCCGGAACGCATACGCAGCTGCGTTCAGCCTGTTCGCGAAAATGCCTTTAGCAGCAATCCGCATCTGAAACTGTTATCTCTTCGCGTCACATTCACCGGTTGCACTCCTTTGTATAACTGCATCCGCTCTATTGTTGCAGACCTTGCAAGGGAAGGGTCTTTAGACCTGGGGCCGGAAATTCAGTTGGAGAAGTTCAAGCTTGAAACAGGTCCTTGTATCGACCTCGATTCACTGGCTAAAGCCGAGGATGTCAGTGCAAGGCTTGCATCGCTAATCAAATCAATAGACTCCGCTGAAGTAACCATAGAATCTCAGGCACTTTTACAAACCTGTCTGGATTATGCAGCTAAAACCCATGCCAGACCCGCGTTCTCTCCAATTGCATTCCAGAAGACCGGAGAACAGGAAGACCAAATCCCGGATATTGAGCAAGTTACTGAAATCGTAAGAACTCAGGCTATGACATTGCTGTCGGAATTGATCTCACAGAGGGAATGTGATTGAAGACCTTACAATTCCGCCAGATCACAGTGGAGCGTATGCCGGGTGTAAGAGGTCTGGTTCTGGATGGCCTGGGTTCTGGTGTTAACATAATACTTGCTCCGAATGCGGCGGGAAAGTCCACGCTGGCACGTGCTGCGGGATATCTATTATGGCCGAAGAATGCCGTTCGGGGAATCAGTATTGGTGCACAAATTCTCAGGGATTCCGATGAACTCTCAGTGTTGCTGGAATCCGGCAGATCAGTATGCAGCCGTTTTGGTCTGGAAATACCCTATCCAGTTGCAGACAGCCCCAGCGCGTGGGCCTACTCTCTGGGACTTACGGATCTTTTGATGTGTGAAGATAAACAGATTGCCCAGGAAGTGTTGAGACAGATTATGGGCGGTTTGGATATCTCTATCGCATGTGATAATCTTGGATTTGTCGAAGATCCGCCCAAGCCGCAGGGATTAAAAAAAGAAGTCCAGGATGCCGATGCTGCGGTGGAAAATGCACGCAAAGAGCAGCGCAGATTGGAAGAAGAGGAGAAACGGCTTGTTGATCTACACATCAGGCTTTCTGAAGCCCGAGCAGCCTCCAGCCTGCTTCCGATAATAGATTGTTCACTGGAGCTTCACAAGGCCCAAGTCACAGCAGATTCTTCAGATATACTTTTAGCTCAGTGTGACCATAGAGCAGGTCTCCTGAGGGGTGATGAACTGAATCGGCTAAGGTCTCATCAGTCCGATGTAGAATCCGCTGCATCCATTCTGAAAGAAGCTCAAACCAGAATAGTGGAATCACAGCAGAACCTCTTTCGGCTTTCTGTACCTAAAGATTTGTCTGTTGAGGAGATCGAAGAGCACCTTGAACAATTGAGACAGTCAGAAGCATCTGCTCAGCAGGTCGAATCCAGACTGGCATCCGCAGAATTTCGTGTGAATGCAGTTAACCAGTCTTTACCGGGCAGTTCTCATAATTCAACTTCCATCGATCCGCAAAACCTCAACGATATTCTGGAAATAGCTCGCAAATGCAGCAAATTCAGGCAGCAGGTAGAGTCTGCAAGTGTGCTGAATGAGTGGATTGGGCCATTGCAGGCTGGAAATGACTTGAATACAGTTCGCAACGGAGTTGTCTGCCTGCAGAGATGGTTGAGGACTCCTCCGGCCACTAATACTTCAGCTAATCCATATATAACAGGTGTATGTGGCGCAGTTATGGGTCTGGGACTTGGACTGGCTCTGTTTGTAAATCCATCCTTCGCTCTTTTGTGTCTTGCTGGACTGGTCGGATTCATTCTAAATAGCAAGAGATCATCCCAACACGATACTCAATCCGTATTCCGAGCAGAATATGAAAAGCTTTCTCTGGAACTACCTCAGAACTGGAATGCAGACTCAGTCGAAAGACTTTCAGAATTATTGATCCAAAGACAGGCCATACTGGAACAGGAACAGGCAAAACAGGAGAGATGGGCAGACAGTAAACAGAAGCTGGAATCACTGGAGCGGGATTTTGCCGATGCCGAAAATCAGCTTGAGGCTGCACTAAAAGCAACCGGATTCGCTCTCACTGGAGACGAAACTGACATCATCTTGCTGACAGATGCCTTGATACGTCATCGGACTCTTTCATTGGAAATCATTGGACTTGAGTCCGATCTACATCAGGCACTTAAACACGCAGAATCTAAACTGGAGAGTCTTGGAGAACTACTGGGTGAAAAAGTTCTGGACTATGCTTCTGCCAGGCGTACGGTTGACCACTGCAAAGCCGTAATTGCAGAGCACAAAGCTGAAACAGAACGCTTGAATACTGCCAGCCGTGAAGCCCATCAGGCTCAGATAGCGCTTGATAGAGCACACAGCGATATTGAAAAGCTATACAAATCGGTTGAATTGGAACCCAATGATCTCCGCACGCTTGAAAATCTGTTGTCGTTAAAAGACACATGGAATCAGCTGTCAAAAGCATGTACAGAAGCAGAATCAGTAAAGACCGCTCACAAAACCAGACTAAGCAGCTTAATTAATGGTCTCGATGATATCGTAGTTCAGCTTGGTCCATCGCACATGCCGAAAAAACGTGTCAATATCGAAGAATATCTGACGGATCTTTCTCCAGGAGAGCTTGAAAATCTGCGGGCTGACCTGAAAGAGTCCAGTGCTGAGATTGAACCATTAATCAAGGAGATAAAAGGCATCGAGAAAAGCATTGAGATCGTTAAGAAAAAGCATGATCTGGAATCCCTGACCATTCAACGCAATGCCAAACGGGACACGCTCAGAGGAAAACGTTTGGAAGCTATGGAATCTACTATAGGTTGGGTACTAGCCGATTATTTGCGTAAAACCAGCACAGAACACACCAAAACTCTGCTTATAGATGCCAGAAAACGTTTTACCGAGTTTACAGCAGGGGAGTTTAGCCTGGAGCTTGATACCGAAAACCAACGCCTGGCTGCTAAAAGAACATCTGATGGAGAGAACCTGTCCCTTGATCAACTCTCATCAGGGACCAGGGCGCAGCTTGTAATTGCAGCCAGAATGGCGTACATTGAGTCCCAGGAAACTGAATATGCGCTTCCATTAATGCTGGATGAGTCATTGGCTACCAGTGATGACGACCGTGCTGGACGAATTGCCCGGTCCATCAGCCAGATATCTAAACAGGGCAGGCAAATTTTATACTTCACCGCCCAATCCGATGAAGTCCAAAAATGGCAAAAAGCCGCCAAAGATGTTGATGTCGATTTTGCCTGTTTGAAATTGCTCTGATAATATGAAATAATTTCCTTCCCTTTTCGCGTATTTAGCGTGTTTAGCGGTTAATAAAAAACAACAGTCATTATTTGAAATCATCAAGGAGATTCATATGAAAGTTACCGGTATCTCTCAAATCAAGATAGGCAATGAATCGTTGCAGCGGATCGATTATATCGGTTGCGACAATCTGGCTGACTGGGCGCTGCTTCGAACACCTGAAGCTGGCAATGACTGGTTGGTCTGCATCCACGGCCACGGATCAAATGGAGATCAGCTCTATGTAAGAGAGGATTTACGCGACTCGTGGCTCCCTGAGTTCATTAAACTTGGTTTTGGAATACTGACTCCAAACCTTCGGGGCAATGCCTGGATGGGTAAATCCGCTGCGCAGGATATGAGTGATCTACTCGACTTCCTGCGGGAAGAGTGGAATGCAGACAAGTTTGTCTTTGCCAGTGGTTCAATGGGAGGAACCAGCAACCTCATATACGCCTCTCTTCATCCGGAAAACGTAGCAGCAGTTGTAGCTCTGGGTGCCGCTTCAGACCTTGCAGCTTATCACGCCTGGTGTAGAGAACGAAACCAGGGAGTAATCTCTGAGATAGCAGATGCCATTGAACAAGCTTACGGAGGAACTCCTGCAGAGCATCCGGAGAACTACAAAGCACATTCAGTTTTGGTTAACTCCGACAAACTCACAATGCCGGTATTCATCGCCCACGGCTCATCCGATGAACTCATACCGGTATCTGAAATGCGCCTTTTATGTGGTAAACTGGCACAGTCACCAAAGTTCGTATATGCAGAAGTCCCGGATGGCAACCATGACTCTCCTCTGCATCGAATAGACTCCTTCATCTGGGCAGCAGAAAAAGCCAGGCAATAGATCCGGGAAGGCCAATCTCCGTATTGGTGCAGCGATTTCCCGTCTGAAATTTGGTTATAATATTGTGTCTGCTTGCACGTGTGGACTTCATCCTATTGGGGTATGTTATAATTGACTAAGCAGCGTTAGATTGTCGGGTATAGATTGTTGTTTACACCGCGCTGCAAACCGGATACCATGTGTTGGAGCTACCGCTTATACGCATGTATTACGGCAGTCTTGGAGGAACCCATATGAACAATATAACCTATCTTGACCATGCAGCTACTACCCCGCTAGACCCGGCAGTGCTGGATGCAATGCTCCCATATTTAAGAGATAACTTCGGAAGCGCTTCGACCCTTTATTCCATAGGACGAGAGACTAAAGAAGCCGTCGAAGAAGCCAGGGCCAATATTGCGGAACTGATCGGTGCAAAACCTGAAGAGATTTATTTCACCAGTGGCGGTACCGAATCCGATAACTGGGCGATATTTGGGGTAACCGAAGCCCGTGTAAAACAGGGCAATCACATCATAACATCCAAGATAGAACATCATGCAATTCTGGAGCCGTTCCATTATTTGGAAAAGAAAGGTTATCAGACAACAATTCTGCCTGTAGATGAGAATGGATTTGTCAGTGTGGAGGAATTGAGCAATTCCATAACGGACAAAACCGTTCTGATCACTGTCATGCATGCGAATAATGAAGTCGGTACCATTGAGCCAGTAGAGGAGATCGGTAAGATCGCCAAAGCTAAGGGTATTCATTTCCATACCGACACTGTACAGACCATCGGGCACATCCCTGTGAAAGTGGATGATATTGGGTGTGATTCACTCTCTATTTCTGCCCATAAGCTATATGGCCCAAAGGGCACAGGAGCAATGTATCTCCGTAAAGGTTCCCGCATTGTCAGGTTTATGCAGGGTGGAGGACAGGAGAACAACCGACGTGCAGGCACTCATAATGTTGCAGGCATTGCCGGTTTTGGTAAAGCCGCTGAGCTGGCGATTGCACGTATGGCGGATGAAGCCGAGAAAACAACCAGGCTGCGGGATGCACTCATTGCCGGTATAGAAGCCAAAATACCGGATGTAAAGCTCAATGGAGACCGTTTCAAGCGCCTGCCAAACAATGTGAACTTCTCCTTCACAGGAATAGAAGGAGAGTCTATGATTCTGTTGATGGATATGCAGGGGATCTGTGTTTCCTCAGGTTCAGCGTGCACATCGGGCTCTTTAGACCCATCACACGTCCTGCTTGCTCTGGGTATGAAGCACGAACAGGCTCATGGTTCCTTACGAATGACCCTGGGCAAAGATAACACCATGGAAGACATCGAAAAGGTACTGACAGTACTGCCGGGCATAGTCAACAGACTTCGTGAAATGTCTCCTATATACAACGCATAACCTGCATTATCATGTATAATGCGGGCTAAGGAATATTAATTGGGATATCTGGATAGAAAAGAACTGAAAATGAGACCGCTGAGTGAGCGTGACAGCAAACTCGACATCACTGAGATAGCTGTGTTGCCAAAGGATGAGATCCCCGAAATTTCATTGTACTCAGCTGCACAGGTAGCTAAACTGGCATCGAAGATACGGGCTGCACATTCACTTGGGCGGCCCGTGATGCTGACATTCGGTGCTCATCTGATAAAAAACGGCCTGGGGCCAGTCCTCAGCGAACTTATTTCACATGGATGGGTTACCCATGTTGCCACCAATGGCGCAGGTTCCATTCACGATTGGGAGTTTGCATATCAAGGGCTCAGTACAGAGGATGTCAGGGCGAACGTCGCTGAAGGTAATTTCGGCATCTGGGATGAAACCGGAAGATACATAAATCTGGCAGTCTTATTGGGTGGAATAGATTCCCTGGGTTATGGCTGGTCAATCGGCAGAATGATCGCCGATGAACAATTGACCATACCAAGCTTGGTGGATCTTCGAAAGAACCTTTCTGATGCCATCGAATTAGCCGATGGTGGCAGTGAGTTAGGGCCGATTGCTGATGCCGTCGACTTTATCGAAACCCACAGCCTTCATGAAGGGATTATCAGCATACCTCATCCATTCAAGCATTTCAGCGTTCAGCATGCAGCTTATACCCAGGGCATTCCTTTCACTGTGCATCCGGGTATTGGTTATGACATTATATACACCCATCCAATGACGTGTGGCGGAGCTATCGGACGTGGTGCAGACAGAGACTTCACAAGCTTTGCCGACAGTGTAAGTAAACTCGAAGATGGAGTCCATATATCTGTGGGCTCAGCAATAATGGCGCCGATGGTCTTTGAGAAGTCTATGTCAATGGCCAACAATATGTACATACAGCGCTTTGGAAGGCCGATTGATGGGCACTACCTTGCTGTGGTAGACATTCAGGACGGCGGTGATTGGGATTGGTCCAAAGGCGAACCCCCAAAAGATAATCCAGCCTACTATCTCAGGTTCTGCAAGTCTTTCTACAGGATGGGTGGAGCCCTGGATTATATCCGTATGGACAACAAAGCATTTATGCTCAGTTTATGTAAGGCACTAAGTGCACCCGAAATACCGGTTGAATAAGAGAGGCATTAGTGGACCAGACTAGACTAAACCAGATACTGTCAACATTCCCCAGCAGAAGCATCGCTGTTATAGGGGATTTCTTCCTGGACAAGTATCTGGATTTTGACCCTGCACTCGCAGAGATATCGCTTGAGACCAACAAGACCGCCAATCAAGTAGTGGGTATCAGGCGGAGTCCGGGTGCAGCAGGAAATGTAGTCAGCAATCTGGTCGCTCTGAAAGCCGGTCGTGTTTTTGCAGTTGGTTTTACTGGAGATGATGGTGAGGGATACGACCTGCGACAGGCGCTGGAATCCCGTGGTTGTGACATCTCCAACATGCTGATCAGCAAAGATAGATTTACCCCCACATATCTCAAACCCCAGGACATCAGCAAACCGGGTTTGGAAGGGGAATCAGGAAGATTCGACACCAAAAACCGAACCCCTCTTTCTAAAGACTTGGAAGACTCACTGCTCGAACGCTTAAATGCCATCGTATCAAATGTCGATGCAGTCATAATCGTAGACCAGGCCGATGAACCTAACTGCGGGGTCATCACAGACAGAGTCAGGACCAGGTTATGTGAGCTTGGAGAAATCCACAAAGACATAGTATTCTGGACCGACAGCCGCCATCGTGCAGGACTCTTCTCAAATGTGACCCTCAAATGCAACGCTAAAGAAGCCCTCGTAGCCATTGGCCGACCTGATGAAATCCAAAATGCAGAAAACCTGATTTCAGCAGGGACCGATTTATGCCACAGAGCCAACCGTCCAGTCTTCCTGACCAGAGGCGAGGACGGGATGACCGTCTTTGAAGGCAATACAAATGAGCATGTGAGAGGTGTGAATGTCGATGGTCCGGTAGACCCCACAGGAGCTGGAGACAGCGCCACAGCTGGGGCAGTCCTGTCACTTGCATCCAAAGCCACATCCACCGAATCTGCCCTGATCGCCAACCTGGTCGCATCTATAACCGTCCAAAAACTGGGCCAAACCGGTACCGCTTCGTCTGCCGAAGTTTCAAACAGACTGGCCCTATGGATTAGACAGGCCTGAAGCAACCCGGGAATGCCAATCTCCGTATTGGCGTAATTCTTGTTGGTTCGTGTGACATTTCCCTTCTAGAATCCCTCCCTTTGCAGGATAGCACTCATCAGAGAGCGAATTACCCAATGAACGCATTTTTGCTTTCAGGAGGAACATAGTGGTTGTAGGTGTGATATTGGGGTTCATAGTCTGGTTTATTGTAAGGTACGGGTTGTCCGGGCTTTATACAGTGGACCAGAACGAACGTGCAGTAAAGACTATTTTTGGTAGGGCAGACAGAGTTCCGGGTGCTGATACTCTCTCGCTTCCGATTGCTGAGCATCTTCAGGATGAAGAGAAAGATCGATACAAATACCCGCAGGTCAGAGTTATCCGTCCTGGCGGGCCATATTTCAAATGGCCCTGGGAGCGTATTCATAAGGTTTCCATTGCCACGCAGACGAGAAATATGGCTTATGATCCCGAGTATCCGGATGCCAATCAACAGGGAACTGTACTTGAAGCTGTTACCAAAGACCAGCTGAACATTGGACTGTCCGGGCAAATTCGATATCAGGTCTCCGATGCCAATCTATATGCATTCCTTTTCGGGGTGCAGAATCCAATGGTTCATATAATGGGATACTTCGTATCTATACTTCGCGAACGAATCGCCAACTATGAAGCGCCTGCTGAACCCGTTGACGACGAATCCAAAGAGACCGCCCTGGTCGTGGGAGTTTCCATTAACGATCTGCGAAAAAACCTTCGAGATCTTAATGAACTGATGGACAGAGAGTGCCTTTCTTCTGCAGCCAGATATGGGATCACACTGGATGCATCATTGATAACAGGTATTGATCCTCCTCCGGAGGTTGAATCTGCACTGGCTGCTATCAATACTGCACACAACCAGGTCTCTTCAGATATCAGTCTGGCACAGGCTGCAGCTGACCAGAAGATAGTGCAGTCCAAGAGGGCTGTGGAGATTGAGACTCTGAGGGCAGAAGCCGATGTTCAACCTCTGGTTGAGATGGCTGACCAGTTGACTACGCTGAAAAAGAACAGCCCCAAAGCTCTACCTGCATACCTGCGCAATGTGCGTCTGGGACTATTCCAGGTAGCAAAACACGCAATACTGGAGGAGAGAGACTAATGGATTTTCTAATGACGGGTGTTATCACGTTTATCGCTCTTCTGATCGGAATGCCGATTCTCGGAGGGCTTCTCAAACAGGCTGGTTTTTACACCATAGTTAATGAGCGGCAGTGTAAAGTCTATGTGCTCTTCGGAAAAGTTATAGGGGTTCTTGATGAACCAGGAATATACTTCCTGCCTTCCAAGCTTGGTGTCAATGCCTTCCTTGTCAATATAGTCGGCAAATGTCACACACTTGATATGCGGCTGGACCAGACATATCTGCGCAGCCAACCGGTGAACTCTGAAGAAGGTGCGCCTATGGGAATTGGTATATGGTATGAGATGTTTATCAGCGATCCGGTCTCTTACCTGTTCAAAAATGATTTCCCGAAAGAATCTCTCAGAGCAAATGTCAGCAATGCAACCGTAAGGTCGCTCAGCAATATGCCTTTGGGGCAGATGCTGGAAAACCGCCACAGTATGAGCCAGACAGTAAGAACAGAAGTTACTGAGAAGTCTCAGGAATGGGGCTATAAACTTGGATCGGTATATATCAGGAAAGTACACTTCCGAGATGTGGGTATGATAAAACAGATCGAAGCAAAAGTAGTCAACCGGCTCCGTCAGGTTACATCGGCTATCAAGCAGGATGGAACTAACCAGGTTAATATCATCACCAGCAGCGCCGAGAAAGAGGCATCCATCGAGTTTGCTAAAGCTGCTGCATTGCACCCGATGATAGTCGGAAAGGCGCTTGAGAAGATAACAGAGGATTCCGAGATTGCTGATGCGATGTTCCAGATCTTGGAGACCCAGAAACTGCTTCAGAGCGAAGCAAGAATAACTATGATCCCGAAGAATGCACCTCTCCTGCCAGAGCTGCTAGCAGCCACACAACCAAGAGAGAGCATTCAACAGCAACCAAAAGCATAAATTGAGTGGATAATGGCGGACCCGTGTGTCCGCCTGCGCTGCCATTAGGAGATTGTTGTGCGAGATGGCAGATTTCTGGGAACGCCAATCTCCGTATTGGCGCTGTTGTTTTGACAATGTCAATCAAAAACTCGAACCTTATTGAGCGAATAGCAAATGCATATATCCTGCATCCCGGAGGAGGACTACGATGAGGCTTATTATTTTTCTCACAATGCTTGTGATATTTTTGCTGCCCTTGATAGCCTCTGCTCAAGCCCCTAAAACTGCCGAAGAACTGATGTCCACTGCCAATCAGCGCATCGAAACCATCCGAAAATCACGAATGACGATTATGGTTCGCGATTCCAACGGAAAACCCGTAAAGGATGCACTCGTTCACATCCAGCAGTATAACCACGCATTTCTTTTCGGCTGTAATATCTTTCCTCTCTTCAGTTATAAGGGAGATCAGCACGATACTTACGCGAAAGAGTTCTCCGCACTGCTCAACTACGCTACAATAGCTTTCTATTGGGGTGGATATGAACCCGTGAAGAATGCATATGCGATGGCGGAGTCGAATGACAAGAGCATCGCCAGGTGGTGTGCTCAGCACGGAATTACAACTAAAGGGCATCCACTGGTCTGGCATGAGGTTTTTCCAACCTGGGTTCCCGGCGATCCGGATGAGACCAGGGTGCTTCTCCAGAAACGGGTCACAAATATCGTATCAGGTTTTAAGGGTCTCATAGATCGTTGGGATGTAGTCAATGAAGCCACTGTGTCTACAAACTATAACAATGGAGTAGGGCATCTGATCAAAAGAGATGGTGCTTTGAAAGTTGTCGGAGACGCTCTGGACTGGGCCCATGCAGCTAATCCCAAAGCTACACTGCTCTACAATGACTTCAATATTGGCGCCGATATGGATAAGCTTGTATCCGACTTGATAGCAGCAGGAAAACCATTAGGAGCGATAGGCATTCAATCGCATATGCATGGAGGCGAGTGGACGCTGGACCGGGTCTGGAATGCATGTGAGCAATATGGCAGATTTGGTATACCTGTCCATTTCACTGAGTTGACCGTTTTGTCCGGTGAACACGGTGGTAATCTACCGCTGCCCTGGCCTTCTACACCACAGGGAGAAGCTGCTCAGGCTGAGTATGTAGAGAAGTTATACACACTGCTTTTCTCCCACCCCGCGGTGCAGGCAATTACCTGGTGGGACTTCATGGACGGCGGCTGGCAGGGAGCCCCGGCAGGCCTTGTGCGCGCAGATTTAACCCCTAAACCAGTCTATTACAAGCTTATGCATCTGATAAAAGGCAAATGGTGGACAAAAGCAGACTTACGAACTGATCCCAAAGGTGGCTGTTCATCAAGGGCTTTTTATGGAGATTACAAGGTAGTCGTGGAATACAATGGTAAGAAGACCGAAACAAATTTCAAACTGACCAGGTCCAGCAACAAACTTGTAGTTAAGGTACATTAATCTATCTGTGGGTTATAAATTGCGATGTAGCTTTCCAGCCTGCCATTTTGCATTTTATATGCATGCCTAACAGTTCCCTAGCTCAAAAGTGACAATGAGGCTTGGAACAGTCATAATGGCATAAGAGAGATATACGGTACAATCCGCCGAATCAACGGTTCAATCAGGAACAACTCGTTCGTCCTGAGCTGGTCGAAGGACGTTTGGATAGCACCATTTCTCAATTAAATATTGAGTCTTATACAACATTATTGCCACAGGAGGGTTTGAAGCGCCGAATAATCCGGCGTTGATTTTTGTTATGAATAGTACCTCTACCCAGCCAGCAACCCCGGAATGCGTCGATATTCTGGGTGATATTTTTGATATACAGAGATTCTCCATACACGATGGACCGGGAATTCGGACTACGGTCTTTTTCAAAGGTTGCCCGCTTAGCTGCAAATGGTGCCACAACCCGGAGTCAAGAGGCTCCGCACGCCAGCTGGCTTTCTATGCAACCAAGTGTATAAGCTGTGGACGTTGCATCACAGCCTGCTCAAACGAAGCAATTATACAAGACAGTAAAAGAGTAGACAGGGCTAAGTGCCAGGTGTGCGGGTCATGTGCAGAAGCCTGTCCTGCTGAAGCTTTGAAGATGATAGGTAAAAAGCAGTCCGTTGAAGACGTTGTCAAAATTGTGATGCGCGACCTGCCGTTCTACAAAACATCCAAGGGAGGAGCCACTGTTTCTGGTGGAGAACCTACTTTCCAGTTTGATTATCTCATATGTTTGCTAAAAGCCTTCAAGCAGAATGGATTGCATACCGCCATAGAGACCTGCGGACTGACGACCAGAGATAAAATGGCACAGGTGATGGAATACTGCGATATGTTCCTGATGGACGTCAAGGTTATTGACTCAACCAAACACAAAGTCCTGTGTGGAGTAGACAATGCCCCGATACTGGATATGGCCAGATTTATTGCAGAGTCCCCCAAAGAGGTCATATACCGCACCCCGATAGTTCCCGGATGTAACGATTCCGAGGAAGACATAAGGCAGTTGGGAGAGTTCATTAAATCCCTTCCAGGCAGCCGCCCACTTGAACTGATGGCTTACCATAAAATCGGCAGTGGGAAATATGAAGCGCTGGGTATGGAGTATCCCTTGCCCGATGTAGAAGCTCCCGACAACATTCCGGCTTTGCGCGAAACGCTTCGAAACATGGGTGTAACTGTTATAGGCGAATAGGCTTCATGAATGGCATTTTAATGGAAAAATGCCATTCTTCATATCGTGTTGAGTAGTGATAAAAATCCAACTCCTTCAAAAAATAGAGTGTTTTCGTCCCTTCGTGAGTCTGGCAGGTATCCGCTGCAGTCGAAAATCCGGAGGACTCATGCCATGATTCCCAAAAAACCACAGAGTTTTGACCGTAATTCAAGCTGTCATAACTAACCTTGGTTTCCAATCGAAATAAGTTGGCTCCCTAACTTGGGGCTCAGGAGGGTAACATGAAGAAGTTTGTTTTGATCGCTATTTTAATTCTTTCAGCTCTTCCAGCGCTTTGTGATGGCACAGCCACTTTGATCCAATGGCCTGAGTGGACTGTTTCATCGACAGAGAATTTGGATATGGGTCATAAACATACGTCATTTCCGCTCATCTACCTCCTTGACGGTAATCCAGCTACAACGTGGGTGTTCAGCGGATTAGGCAGGAGTTGGGATGACAGTGCAAGTGGATATGCAATAACGCTTACTCGTGGTGAACACAGAAAGCCCATCACTGTGGACTGCATCTGGGTTATGAATGGTTACAACAAATCATCAGAACTATTCTTGAGAAACAATCGAGTCACCCAACTCAAACTATATATTAATGACAAGTTCATAAAAACAGCTGCGCTGAGCGACAATATGGGTTGGCACAAGATATCTATCCCCAAGCAACCAATCAAAGAGATCAAGCTGCTCTTCACTAGGTTCCAGAAGGGTCGGGATAACGATATATGCATATCAGAGATCGCGCTTTATAATGGCGATGTCAAGGTCAACTTCGAAATGCCTCAGGCAGTGATCTATACTCCGGGAAGTGATTGTGGCGACGGTCAGCTATGGTGTGTAGTTAACCGGACTGGAAAGCGACTTGCAACACACGACTCTGAGTCTCAACTACAATGGAGTCCGAATGGAAAATATGTTGCCGGTTTATCCCAAAACAACCAGAACAAATGGCATCTATGGGTAGTGGATTCGATAAAAGGTCGTGTTATCTACGATAAAGCTTCACCCATACAGGAACCATTCGATCTCGTATGGAAAGATAATCAGTCTTTTCGCTTACAACCTGGACCGGACGAACCAGGAGGGAAACTAGTCAAGATTAAAGAGTAGAATATTTCTTGAGTTTTGTATTGCACATTAGGCCAAGAATGTAAGGTTTCTTTTCTGGTGTCTTTACAGCTCTGTGTAAGACTTGAAAGTATTGAAATCTTACACTTTCGAGGATTCCTGAGCAGACATTAAATTCCGGCTATGCCGGGTCAGGGATAGACCATTTTTCGGAGGAGAACTATGCTACCTTATATTGCCGCTGTTGCACTAACCTTAGTTGCTGGAGTATCTGTAATTGCTGCTGATAATCCCGCAGCTATGAAGCCTATTGCAGAACCCTGCCGGTCCCGGAATGTTCTGTCAGCCCGATTTCTAACTGACCCAACAACCGGGCATGAGAGTCTGGCGATGGTCGATATGAACGAAATGACCGGAGCAGAGCTCCTCATGACGGATCTTAAGACCGGTAAAGGAACTTCCTACAAGTGTCCTGCAGGCCAGGGAGGCTGGGCTTTGCTTGAAGTCTCCGGCAACAGGCTGATTATAGGTACCTTTTTTGATGGCCAGTATATGGTATTTGATCTGGTCAAGCGAGTGTTCGTAAAGAGTGTAGGGCTGCCGAGTGAGAGCTATATCTGGGAGTTCGCTCTAGGTTCTGATGGCAGACTGTATGGGGGGACCTATTCCGGGGCTAGACTGATCAGCCTCGACCTCAATGACTATACCGTCCGCGATTGCGGTGCTCCAGCTCCGCCAAATATGTATCTGCGTAACCTGTCATCACTCCCCGATGGACGGATTTTATGTAATTTCGGAATGGAGAAACCGACAACCCTCATCTACGATCCTTCCACCAGCAAGTTCGAAGCTGTTCCAAAGCAGCTGGAAGGTATAACTAAAGGAGTATCGTGGAACGGTTATTTCCTTGCATGGGAAAAAGCCTTCAAAGGTAAAGATCTGGAAGAACAGAAGCAGTTGCCTATACCGATACCTGATGGTGAGACTGGTTATAAGGCACAGCCGGACGCTTCCAGAGGCGATACTCTGGTTCTCGTGAGAGGTACTGAAGTATATACACTCTCCAAGGATGAGAAGTCAATCACTCCTGTAAGCAAAGTTGATTTAAAAGGCGGACGGCTCATAGATTCGGCTGCGAACAAAGTCGTAGGTATACGCGGTCAGGATTATTTCATACTGCAAAAAGGTAAAAAAACTGCTTTCAAACGGATACCCCTGGTTGCAGGTCCCAGACAGGTGATGTTTATGAGAGCGGATAACAAAGGCAATCTCTGGGGAGGCCCTCCGTTTGGCCAGACTCTGTTCAAGCTCAATCCTAAGAACGGCAAGTTCATTAATACAGCTACTGTCTGTGATGGCGGCGGTGAAGTTTATGATGCATGTTTCTCCGGTCCGGATGTTTATGCTGTTGCATATGCAGGTGGAGACATAATCCGCTACAATCCGGATCAACCTTGGGATCAATATAATAATGTGAACCCCAAAACTATAGCAAATGTTGGGGCAAAAGGATATATCAGGCCGGTCGGCGGAGTGAAGGTTGGACCGGATGGCAAGTTGTATTCCGGTTGGATGGCTTCATACGGAAAATATGGTGGGGCCGTGGCCATAACAGACCTGCCATCAGGCAAGACCAAACTGATTGAAAATCCACTTGGAGAGATGGCTGTTTACGGCTTGGCAGTAGATAAATCGAATATGTATATCGGGACAACCAAGGAAGCCAATGGGCTTCCTAACAAGCCGACAGGTATTCCTGAGTTCGGTGTAATGAGTATTGCCGAAAATAAGATCCTTTTCAGAAAAGAGTTCCCGGATGTAAGTGGTGTTCACGTTGCCGGAATTGATATTGGATTGGGTAAGGTCATTACCGCAGCAGACAACACATTAATGCTTTTTGACACCGCAAAAATGCAGTTTGTCAGTGATGTACCAGCAGACATCCCGGGAATAACATCATACTGCAATGCAGTTTTCGACAGTTGCTTCTATTATGGAAGTAAGAAAAACGTGGTGAAATTTGATCTGACTTCACTTAAATGGCAGATTATCTCCGAAATGCCCGAAGCAGTCGAAAATGTTGCAGTAGCATCATGTAAATTATACGCATCCTGCGGAGCTGCGGTATATGCAGTGAAGAATAAATAGAACGTCCTCTGAGAGAAGTCGAGGGGAACGTCGTTAGATCATCGCCCGGGCTATTTGTAGCCCGGGCGTAATATCGTGGATGTCTTACAGAGTTATCTCATCAATTAACTTCAACTCTTCAGCTGAAAACCCCGAGCATGTTAAAGCTGCCACATTGTCCTCAACCTGCTTGACTGAGCTTGCTCCGATCAATGCAGATGTCACTCCCTTGTCTCGCAGTACCCAGCAAAGTGCCATTTGAGCAAGAGTCTGCCCTCTTTTCTGGGCAATAGAATTAAGTTTCTGAACCTTCGCAATAGCTTCATCTGTAATGTTGGCTGGTTTCAGGAACCCGTGGGGTTTGGATGCCCTGGAGCCATCGGGGATACCAGTCAGGTATCTGTCGGTAAGCAGCCCCTGTGCAAGTGGACAGAATGCAATACATCCTATTCCCTCAGTTTCCAGAGTCTGTAATAATCCATCCTCAATGCCTCTGGAAAACATATTGTAGTAGGGTTGGTGGATTAGACAAGGCGTTCCCAGGGATTTTAGAATCCGCGAAGCTTCGGCTGTCATCTCCGGTGAATAGCTGGATATACCCGCATACAGAGCTTTGCCAGATCGCACTGCATAATCCAGCGCTCCCATAGTCTCTTCAAGAGGTGTATCCGGGTCAGGTCTGTGGGAATAGAATATATCTACATAATCCACCCCAATCCGTTTCAGAGACTGGTCGAGGCTGGCCAGCAGATTCTTTCTTGAACCCCATTCCCCATAAGGTCCCGGCCACATATAATATGCCGCCTTTGTAGAGATAACAAGTTCATCCCTGTAGGCTTTCAAGTCTTTTGCCAGCACCTTCCCGAAGTTCTCTTCTGCAGAACCAGGGGGAGGTCCATAATTATTGGCAATATCAATATGTGTAATGCCCAGGTCGAATGCCCTCAAAATCATTGCCCGGCTGTTCTCAAAGATATCTACACCACCAAAATTGTGCCAGAGTCCCAGAGAAATTGCAGGCAGCTTCAACCCGGATTTCCCGCACCTGTTGTATGTCATAGTCTCATATCGATTATCAGCAGCAAGATAAGCCATATAGTTTCCTCCGATAGTGGTTTCTGCTATTTTCTATTATCGCACAAATAGGCATTAATAACCTCATCAGGGCTTTTGATTGATCATACCTACGTAAATGGTTCGTAATAACTAACGATTCGTAGAATTATGGTATTTGTAATCAATTGCTGTATAATTATATTAAGCAATATAACAGTACGAGTATATAAGTATAAACATCTCTATATAATGCAAAAGTATATGAAGTAGTGGAACATTGCTGAATATTACACAGTCAGAAGTAGTAAATATAATTGAGCAATATTCTTAAATTGCACAACAAATGAAATGGAGTATTATGAAGACAACACAAAAAGGATTTACTTTAATCGAACTATTGGTAGTTATAGCTATTATAGCTATTCTTGCCGCCATTCTTTTCCCTGTATTTGCCAAAGCCAGAGAAAAAGCAAGACAATCCAGCTGCCAGTCCAACATGAAACAGATCGGCACATCAATAATGATGTATGTCCAGGACTATGATGAAATGATGCCATCATTTGGTGATGGGCAGCCAATCGATAGTGCGATTTCTACTACTTCTTTGTTGAACAGCTATACAAAGAATAATAAAATATTCGAATGTCCATCCTCCCAGAAATACCAGTCCGGCCCGAATCTCTGCAGCTACTTTATGAACGGCGCAGTTGCTCAGCTTGGATATGCAGTGTCTTCTGCAGCTATAGGCCGACCTGCACAGATCGTTATAGCTTCTGAGGACGTTACCAGATATACAACCTACACAAGACCAATGCATGATGATGCTACATATCTGGAAGGATACTCCTCACCTGTCTGGGGAATGCTCAATCATAGTGACGGAGCAAACTACCTCTATATAGATGGTCACGTGAAGTGGACCAAGTATTCTGCTATTCACTCCGGAATGTGGGGCCTGTACTACCCGAATGGTACGGAAGCCGGTGCGGAGTATGGAAACGGTTTAGTAGTCAACCTGAACTAATACCACTAGATTCTTCCCAATATAATTATGTATACGAAAACGCTTCGGAGCAAATATAACTCCGAAGCGTTTTTTACTTTGATTATTTCCTTTTTATGTATATTACGATCATATCTAAGGGTTGCTTCGTGCGCTATCTGGACATATTTTCTCCATGATGATAAAGTTAATATTGTTGATTTCTGTATTGAAGGAATAGCCCGCTTTCAGGGCGAATACACCACATTGAGCGCATTGAGTTTTTGTGGGCTCTTTGGAAGAAAACCGCTTTTGTTAAAATGCTCGAGAGATATGGAGAATAAAAAATATGCTTAAAGTAGGTCTGGTAGGATATGGTTTTATGGGTGGTATGCACTCACAGTGCTACGAAGCCACCGGAGAAGCCAAAATAGTTGCTATAGCTGATGTAGAAGCTGATAGACGAGAAGCTGCAAAAGCCAAGTTCGGATGCAATGTATATGCAACCATGGATGAAATGTTGGCTTCAGAGAAACTCGATATCGTCGACATCTGCACCCCCACATACCTGCATGAGGAATGTGTGTTAAAGGCAGCAGCGACCGGCGTGGATATTATGTGCGAAAAGCCGATGGCTCTGAATGTAGAGTCCTGCGACAGAATGATCAGTGCAGTTGAGAAATCCAGAGCCAAGTTCATGATCGGTCAGGTCATTCGCTTCTGGCCGGAATATCAGGTAACTAAAGAGATCGTCGATTCCGGAAAGTATGGCAAGGTACGTTGGGTCAGCGCAAAGAGACTCAGCCCTCCGGCAACATGGGCCTGGCAGGGATGGCTCTATGACGAATCCAAGAGCGGCGGCGCTATTCTAGACCTGCATGTCCACGATCTTGACTATGTTGCCTACCTGATTGGTATGCCGAAGAATGTCAAAGCAGCAGGAGTCAGAGGTTGTGGCGGAGGAATCGACACAGCATTCACTACCGGCACCGGCCACGATAATGGTGCAGTAAGTTATGCCGAAGGTTCCCTGGATATGGCTGGGTATCCCTTCTCAATGAGCCTGACTGTTGTCCTGGAGAAAGCTACCATCAAACTCGACACTGCAGCAGCTACAGCTCTGATAATCTACACCGCAGATGGCGAAGAAATCATCCCGGAAGTCCCAGAGGTTTCTGTAGGCGCTTCCTCAGAGACCGGTGGAAACATTTCATCCCTTGGTGGATACTTCCTGGAACTGCAGTACTTCGTAAATTGCGTAAAAGATGGCAAGTTCCCGGATGTAGTCACACCCGCTGACGCTAGAGACGCCGTCCGCTTCTGCCTGGCCTCCAAAGAGTCAATAATATCAGGAGAGACTTCTAAGCTGTAAAAGAATAACTCAATCCTCCTTTGAAGAATGGTACTACCAACATGGTATTACCGGTATGGTACCACCTGTAAAGAATGGTACCACCCATTCCCCCTTGGAGAAGGGGGGTAGGGGGGATTGAAATATACCTTGCAAAGTACAGATCAATCCCCCTACCCCCTTCTCCAAGGGGGAATAGGTGGTGCACTTCCCGTAAGGGAGTTACAAACTGATTCTCATTCTGGATTCTGGCTTCTATATTCTGGATTCCAAAAATATTCTAGGAGACAAAAATGTTTACAAAAGGTATTAGCTACTGGTCGTTTGAGGGTGGGCTTGATGGTTCAAAACCGGCTATCGAAGCTCTTGATAATGCAAAAGAAACTGGATTCGAATCCCTGGAACTTTGCCTTTCAGAGACAGGTGACGTAAGTCTTGAAACAACCGAAAAAGGCGCCAAAGAGATAGTCAAAGCCGCACAGGATCTCGAAATAGAGATATCCTCAGTAGCTTGTGGGCTTTTCTGGGGTAAATCCCTGACTGCCACCGATACAAAAGTCCGTGCAGAAGCCGTTGAGATCGGCAAGAAGCTCCTGGATGTTGCAGCTTGGCTGGAAGTAGATGCCGTGCTGGTTGTCCCGGGTTCTGTTGATGTATTCTTTGATTCTGGTTCTGAAGTTATAGATTTTGGTGAAGCTTACAAGAGAGCATCTGATTCCATAGCTATTCTGGAACCCTATGCAAAAGCCAACAAAGTAGCCATCGGAGTGGAAAATGTCTGGAACAAATTCCTGACAGGTCCCGCAGAGATGGCTATGTTTATTGACCAGTTCAAGTCCGAATGGGTCGGCTCTTACTTTGACGTAGGAAACTGCCTGCTCTACGGCTATCCGGAGCATTGGATCAAATATCTTGGCAGCCGCATCAAGAGAGTCCACTTTAAAGACTTCCGAAGAGCAGTCGGAACCGGAGCTGGATTCGTCGATTTATTGAGTGGCGATGTCAACTGGCCGGCAGTAGTTGCAGCTCTTGAAGAAGTGGACTACAATGGCTATGTCACTGCCGAGATGATACCTCTCTATAACCATTATCCTGAAGTTCTGGTATACAACACTTCACTGGCTATGGATGCGATTCTGTCATCATGCAAGGACGCTGGTTGTTGTTGCTGTGGCTGCGAAGACGAGTAGTCAGCAGTAATATAACGTGAAGGAATACCGGGCAAACCCGGTTAATACTTTGGGGAAGGGCTGGCACCTTCCCCTTTGTGCTGTCAGACATAAACGCTTACTTAAGTAGTGCGTGCGATAACTTGTCGAAAGAAGGATAGGATCAATGATTAGAATCGGTGTCATCGGATACGGAGGACGTATCCAGGGCGTCATCAACCTTATGGAACAGCTGAATGCCGGGACAAAAATCGTTGCCATTAATGATCCCCGCGCGGATGAAATCAAAAAGATGCTGCAGGACAATGGCAAAGATCCATCAGAAATTGAGTTTTATGATACCGCAGATGAGATGCTGGATAAGGCAAATCTGGATGCAGCAATGGTCGGAACCAGATGTTCCCTGCACGCTCAGAGTGCTATTAAGGTAATGCAGCGCAACCTGCCTATGTTCCTGGAGAAGCCTATCGCCACCTCAATGGCTGACCTTGTCGCTCTGCGTGATGCTGCAAAGAATTATAAGAGCCAGGCTGTTGTTTCATTCCCTCTCAGAATGACTCCGCTGGTTGTCTTCGCTAAAGAAATCATTGACTCCGGCAAGCTGGGAACGATTGAGCATGTTCAGGCTTGGAATAATGTCCCATATGGTTGGGTCTATTTCCAGGGTTGGTACAGGGATGAGAACGAGACCAATGGTCTGTTCCTGCAGAAAGCAACGCACGATTTTGACTATATCAACTATCTGCTCCCTACCAATAAACCCAAGACCATTTGCGCTATGATGTCTAAACAAATTTATAAAGGCGACAGACCAGCAGGCTTGAAGTGTAAGGACTGCAAAGAGTGGCAGGAATGCCTCGAAAGCCCCTATCATGCATTCATAACCAAGGGAGAAGCTTCCAAAGTTGAGGACAACGACCTGTGGTGTGGATTTGCAGAGGATGTAGGGAATGAGGATTCCAGCAGCGCTCTTGTTATGTATGAATCCGGAATGCACCTGGCATATTCCCAGAACTTCTTTGCACGCAAAAAAGCCGGCGCACGTGGAGCCAGATTGCTGGGCTACAAAGGAACCATAGAGTTTGACTGGTACACAGATGAAGTCAAAGTCTTTATGCACCATTCACCCAGAGTTGAGACCTACAAGATGGAGACTAGCGCTCTATCCCACGGTGGTGGAGACACAGTGCTTGTAGACAGTTTTGTAAAAATAATCCAGGGCAAAGGCAATTCAGTTGCACCCATAAGTGCCGGTCTTCAAAGCGTTCTGATGTGCCTGAAAGCAAAAGAATCCGCACTGACCAACACGTTCCAGGATATCAAGTACCCGGATGAGTGATTCACGCAGGTGAAAAATCCAGCGTTTACAAGTGGGGGCACAAGCCCCCACACTCTTGTACAGGAGACGTGCATTGTGATGCAGGCTTCCAGCCTCCAACTTCTAACATCTAATTAACGGAGTGGTATTGTGACTGAACTTAGAGTTGAACCGTATCTTATACCTGCTGCGGAGATGGGACCGGACAATCCTCTCCCGGTTTTTCGTTCTGCCGAACATGACAGCAAAGTAGATTTTGAAGCCAACAGGATACCTGTAGAAGACCGGCCTGGAATGGGCTGGGCGACTGGATTTAGGGTCTTGCCATATAAAATGCAGGATGACTACGACAGGATCAGAAACCCCAAAGAGCTGTTTTCGATTGTTCTGGAAAATGAGCATCTCAAGGTTACTGTGCTGCCCGGAGTTGGTGGTCTGGTTACTGAGATACAGCACAAGGCAACAGGCAAGCAGCTTATCGCTAAAAACAGTGTCTTCCAACCAGGCAATATCTCTTTGAGAAATGCCTGGGTTTATGGTGGAATCGAATGGAACACTGCCCAACTGGGACACCACTATATGACAATGTCCCCCATGAATACTGCAAGGATCACCGGCAGTCAGGGAGAACCTGCGCTGCGAATGTATGCCTGGGATCGGGTCAAGTGTTTTCCATATCAGATAGACCTTCACCTGCCTCCGAATTCCGAGTTTCTGTTTGCCAGGATCAGGTTGATCAATCCGCACGATGAAGTAATGCCGATGTACTGGTGGACAAATATGGGTGTAGATGAGCGTCCGGGTCGGAGAGTCATTGCACCTGCCGATACTGCGTTCAAGTTTACACAGCTTGTGGATGTCCCGATTCTGGATGGTATCGATCACAGCTATCCCACCAATATCGACTACGCTTATGACCTCTTCTTCAGAATCCCGCCACAGGACAGAAAGTGGCTCTCTGTTGTAGATGAAGATGGTACAGGTCTGCTTCACACATCAACTGCACGATTGACCGGTAGAAAAGTATTTGCATGGGGGATGGGTCCCGGAAGCGACCGCTGGCAGGAGCAGCTCTGCGGACCAGGACAGAGGTTCTTCGAGGTCCAGGCAGGACTTGCCAGGACTCAGTTCCATTCAGTGCCGATGCCTGCCGGAGAGCAGTGGACCTGGACCGAGGCATTTGGCTATGTTGCTGCAGATCCTGCAAAAGCACATGCCGACTGGAAAACTGCAGGCGAAGAAATAGGAAGCATCCTGGAAGCCAGATTACCGGCTGCAGAACTCGATAGACTTGACGCTGAGTTTGCTAAAATCACAGTCGCACCGCCGGAAGAGATCCTGATGAAAGGACTTGGCTGGGGAGCTTTAGAACAGCAGAGAGCATTCCTGCAGGCAGAAGCTAACAAGATTCCGTCAGAGCTGCCCTACTCAGAAATAGACTTGGGCCCTGATCAGCAGCAGTGGCTGGACCTTCTGGAGAAGGGTGCTCTCTCTGAGATTGCTCCGGATCAAGATCCCGGAGAGTATATGATCCAGAATGAATGGCGCAAGCTTTTGGAAGCCAGCATAATGATAGGTACGGGCGACCATTGGCTATCATGGCTGCATCTTGGGGTTATGCGAATGGAAGCTGGAGATGAAGAGGGAGCCAGAGCAGCTTGGGACCGTTCAATCAGAAAGACACCCAATGGCTGGGCTTATCGCAATCTTGCGGTACTTGCACTGCGCGAAAAGAAACCCGAGATAGCATTGGCCAACTATAACAAAGCCTGGGAGATAGGTCCAAAGATCACTCCGCTGGCGTTGGAAATACTCCCGGTTATCAAGGAACTTGGTAAGTACGACAAACTCCGCAGTTTCCTTGAAAGCCTTCCCGAAGAGACCAGGACACACGAAAGAATACAACTGGAGTTTGCCCATCAAGCCTTAAGGGATGGAGAACTGGACAAACTGGAGCAGCTTCTGGATCGTGAGTATTATAGTATCCGTGAAGGGGAGACCACACTTACAGATCTCTGGTTTGGTATGCACGAGCAGAGAGTAGCCAAAACCGAAGGAGTTGAAATCACTGATGCATTCAAAGCCAGGATTCGACACGACTTCCCGCCACCTTCAAGAATCGACTTCCGGATGTGGACAAAAGAAGACAACAAATACACCGCCCCACAAGCCGTCCCGGAAGATTAAATAGCACGCCATATTGGGAGGATTCAAAAGTCCTCCCAACATCCATCCAGCATTCCCTTGCTCTTTACTCGGGTGCAATTTGCACTTGCAACCGAAAGAGAATGATTCATCCGTCCTATATGTCCTATAAGTCCCATTCGTCTTTTTAGTCTTGAAATATCTTACTGCATTTCAACCCCACCATATTCCTCACCATTGCAAAGCCTGTGAAATATTTTGTAGTAATAATAAAGAAAGTAGATACAATTACCGATAATGGGTAGGAGTAATAAGTAAGTAGTCTTGGTCAAGATATACTTAAACCACTATATATCTCAATGAAAATGTCTAGCTGACTTGTGCTCATATTAAACCAGGAGGGTTTACAAAGATGAAGAGACTGATAGTATTTGTTGTTCTTGCAATGCTGCTGTGTGCAGCGGTTGCTTATGCCGGTCCTCTGACCAGTGATTCAACCGTTTCCTATACAGACGAAACCGGAGCTGCAGCAACTCCTGTAAAAGACAGTGGATTTGGAGTGAGTTTGGCATACTCCTCATTTCATTATAAGTTGGACATTCCGACAGCGGTTGTTGAAGATGGTCAACATTTCGATATTAATGCAACAGGTCCTATGTTGACTGCCGAGTTTTACAAACTGAACCCGGACAACGGCAGCGAATTTGTTCTTGGAGCCTGGTGGGCTTTCGTTAGAGTTGATGGAGACGATGGCAACCTCGCAAATATCTACGGAAGATATAGGTTCAATAAGAACTGGGGAGTTGAGCTCGGAAGCATGATAAAGGACGCCCGGACACTATGGGGTAAGACTACCTATTATGCTACATATGAACCCACACTCGACCCGAAGTCCAACCTGGCCCTGCAGTTTGGTATTGGTAGTATGACTGATACCAAGAACTGGATGAATGTACCCGGTGTTACAGTGAAAACAAAGTATTCAGCATACGGAAATGCGACATGGGCATTCAAGAATAATATGACTGCAAACGTCGGTTTGTGGCTCCTCAGCCAGAAATACGAAACAGTAGCCCTCGGAAAATTCGCCTCATCAACCACATACCAGTGGACAGCAGGCGTAGGCTACAAATTATAGCCTGAAAAGTGAATAGAATCAAGCTCGGGTGCAGTTGCACCCGAGCAAGAAAAATACCGGTCCTATAAGCCCTATCCGTCAAATACACTATCGATTCAGCGCTCCTGCATGCTTCCGCACTTCCTCAGCACTCAGCGCCCTGTTAAACAACCTCACTTCATCCAATTTTCCGGTAAAGTGTGCGTCGTGGCTCTCCGCAAAAGATCCCAGGCACAGGTTGAAATCATTGGGGTTTACCGGCCCAATTCTTTCCAGGGAAGCACATTCCTCTCCATCCATATAGATTCGCATCATTTTGCCATCATATGTAGCTGCCAGATGCACCCATTTTCCGATTGGCAGGTTCTTGCTGCCGTTCAGATGGTGGCTCCAATCGGTTTGAGGAATAGCAAAGCATGGTTTACCATCGGAGAATCCAAAGCGGTACCCTGAGTTAGTCTTTCCTCCAAATATCCGGTTGACTATCCATTTGTCATTCTGGTTTGCTACATCAGTATAGACCCAGCAGTCAATAGTCAGGCCATCGGATGGAGAGAGAAGTGGATTGCCCGGAATCAATACAACCCCGCCGTTGCAATCCAGCGCATTGCCATCTATGCCTTTTGTCCTGGTAGCCTGGTAAAAACCTCCACCCAGTCTATGGCCTGAGTAGTCATATGCAATCGGGTCATTCTTAGATTCATCGAATGCCCACCAACCAACCAGTCCCGGTTCATCGCTGCCGGGTTTTCGTACACTCTTACCTGAAAGCATTCTTATTTTGTCTTGTTGTTTTGAAAATGCTTTATATGCTGTATCGTATGGTCCCATACCGATGTCCATAGGAATCAGGTCAGTATGTTTCTCCGGAGCATCAGAGAAAACTTTTCGGACTGCATCCAGGTAACCAAAACCGTATTCTCTATAAGGCGCTATATAATGCCCCTCTCCCCACTCATTCCAGTTGTCCAGCAAGAGCATCCTGCTGCCAAGCTGATTTTTGGGAAATGTCCCAATGAAATCCTTGGCCTGCCTCAGGAGCCCTTCATACTGCTGAGGAGGGATCTTCCATATCCCAGCCTCGTCCGCCCATCCGCTCCATGCCTGTGATACAGTAACAACCTGAGGCAATATAGCAAGCCTTTGGGTCTCTTTTATATAGTCCATCTGAGTCTTCACTGCAACATCCGGAGCAGGACTTCCTGGGATTCCCCAGCAATAAGCGAATGAATAATCAAGCCCCAGATCTCTCAAGAGCATTAATACATTAGGATCTGTTCCACGATATTCACCAAGAATATACAGCCCGTCAAAACCAGCATCCTTACAGGCTTTGCGCATAAGGTCGAAAGCTTTACGGACATTATCCTTGCTTCCCAGATCATCAATGAGATATTCCGGACGATATACAAACAGAACAGGTTTATTGTCCACCTTCAAGTAACTGCCATCTTTAAAATAGTTGTCAATCCAGAAAGGAAGTAAATTGTTCATCAGATCCTTAAGGTCTGACACTCCAGCTGTTCCCCGGCCCTGGTTCTCCCACATAATAGTAAACTTCATCTTGTTCTTGAACTTGGATTTTAGCAACCCCTTATGGATAGCGCTGCCAAAACTCATCTTCACAGGTATGCCCTGGCCTGCACGGTACCAGCAGTAGATGAAGAAGTCGATCCCGTGTTCAACTGCCCATTTAGTCTCCCAGTCAGAAACCTGAGGATTCTCCTGGGCATAAAAACCGAGTGCAGGTGTGCGTTCCGGGTGCTTCAATAACTGGGCCCACATCATTGGCCTGTCAGCCTCCCACAAAGGGCAGTCGTGTGCACCGACCAGTATGGATGTCTTGACAGGCTTTGGTGTCGGTATATATGCAAGCTTCTTAATCTTTACTGGGACAAAAAATCGCAGGTCAAATGATGTAGAAGCAGCATTCTTCCCGCCAGAGTTGATTTTCAGTCCAAAAGTATAGTCTCCTGGGGTTTGGGCTTCAATTACCCACGATACCCGTGCCAATGCTTCCGACAACCGGACATTTTGACTGGGTGATCCTTTAAGCAAGCGGACACCCTTAGGCACAACTATCTGAGCTTGAAGTGATATTGCATTTTGAGATGCATTCTCAAGGGTTGCAGTGATAGTTGTGCTGCGTTTTGCCCTGCATATCCCTTGGTCAGGACCAAAGCTGCGTATGTGTATCAACGCGTTATCGGCCGTGGCAATACCGGACAATAATAGTCCCATGCAAATTGCCAATAACAAAGTGAAAACCGATTTTCTACTGCTCATATATATGTTCTCCATCTCAAACGGTCTGGTTAATTGATATGGACTGGAATTTGTTAATAACCACGGCTCAATCCATTGTCCTAATTATGCATTAGCACTTCCATTTTGTAAAATCTCTAAATAGCAAACAAACATATTGACAACAAATATGCTTGGTGGTAATATTCAGTCAGGTTCTAACTGTGTATATACACATACTGAGCACTGACGGTTATACGATGTGCTTGGTGGATCGTATCTTCTTTTATGTATTTGTCTATTAATCACATAGGAAATTGAGGAGAGTAGTTTGAAGCAAAGAGGATTTACGTTAATTGAACTTCTAGTAGTTATCACTATTATAGCGATACTGGCAGCCATTCTGTTTCCGGTATTTGCAAAAGCCAGGGAAAAAGCCAGACAAACTCAGTGCTTAAGCAACCTAAAACAGATTGGCAATGGGATAATGATGTACACTCAGGATTATGACGAGATAATGCCTCGCTCCTATGGATGGGAGCATGGTGATGACCCCAGAAGTCTCAGCACAGCATCACACGGTCTGTATACAAATGGTTTAGGACTGCTCATTTTAATGAAGTTTGTCAGTATAGGCACAGATCCAGCTAATGGACAACCCATTCCCCCAGCCTTTTTCTACTGTCCGAACGACACCAAGCCAACATCCGCAACATGGTGGGCTGGCTATTTCTATGCTAACAGAGTAAGTGTAGAAGGCGATTCTCTGGCACAGGTACAGAGCAACTGGGCTATAATGGATGAATGGGAGCAAGTCAACTGGGGCGGTAAAGGCCACAATGGTATGACCAACATCCTGTATTCCGACGGGCACGCAAAGGCTAAGAAAGCCAAAACCTGGGATCAGATGTATCCATGGCTGGCCGGACAAGGTCCCGCCTGGCAGTGCAACCCCGGCAACTTCGACGAATAAAAGATCTATAAATACATACCCTCCGAAAATACACTCGGAGGGTATCTATAATTCAACAGACCTAACAACATTGATATCTATAATCCTCCAACTAATCGTGTTATACAAATCTTTTTAATCCTGTAAAATGATCCAAATTGAGCTATTATTTCAGGATGCTTCTTCAAGGAGACACATATATGAAATCCGGACTGTTCCTGTTCTTGCTCACAGTAGCATTGCTCCTGTGCACTGTTGTATGCACAGCTCAAGTAGCTGAAATCAAGTATCCAGTGGAGTCATTTGAGAACTATTCCCCTGGAATATGGCCTGGAACACCGGAATCCAGCGGATCTCTGGTACTGGAGAGTACTGAAGTCCACGATGGAAAGAAAGCTCTCAAACTCAACTGGAATTTCAAGGCTGTTCCTGAAGGCAAGAGCGGGTTTGTTATGTTTTTCATGCACCGTATTCTGCTGGGTAGTCCCAAATCAGTCAGTGTATGGATAAACGCAGATTCTTCAGTAAGAAACACTCAACTGACTATGTGGTTTGAGGATGTATCGGGGGAAATATACCTGGACCGTCAGACCATTGATTTTACTGGTTGGAAACAGGTAGTTTTCACCGTTCCCGATGCTCCCGCATGGGGTGGTGGTGACAATAACCGTATAAAAGATCCCCCCATGCGCATTTTCGGACTTGCTGTTGAGGATGGTCCAGTAAAAATCGGCAGTATCGTTGCAGACGATATGCAGGCTATAACTCTTGCTGTTCCGGCAGAATCACAAATGGTATCAGTGGGACTTACTGACCATTCTAACATTGCCTGGGGTGAACAACCGCTGGTGCAGATTACCGCAAAGAACTATGCTAAAACAACCGTCACTGGACTGAAAGCCAAAGTAAAATGCTGGGATACATATCATAATCGTCTGGTCTGGGAGAAAGAGATCGATCTTCCGTCTGCCAAACCCCTTGCAACCGCCAAAGCAATCATTAGAGCATCCACGCCATTTGGAGTTCACAGGCTTGACTGGGCAATCTCAGCAGACAATAAGCCTGTCAGGTCCGAATCACTGACCATCGCTAGAATGCTTCCTAAGTGCGGATTCAATGTATCTCCGGCAGAAAATGCCTATATGATGAACTCCTGTCCCTGGGGAGGAGTTTTCTGGCAGTGTACCGCTGACACAGGCAGAGACACCGGAGCCAGGTGGATCAGAAGCTTTGCAGATGACTGGAAGGGAATGGAACCCCAACCGGATGTCTTCAATATGAGCATAGCCAAATCGGCAGTCAGTGAATGGAACAAGAAAGGCATCTCCCTGCTCTGGCTGACATGTCTTTACAATCAGCCCACGTTCCGGCGGGGAGATAGACCGGACTTTGCTCCTGCATATGGAAAGCTGCACGCAAAACTCGCTGCAGCAACCAAAGGCTCACTATACTGGTTTGAGCTGGGAAATGAAGACAATGGTCCAACCAAGTTCCTGTATACGGAGGTCGCCAGGAATGGTGCAGCAGGTATACACTCACAAAACCCGATCGCTCAGGTAGCTAACAGTGGGACAGCATTTGTCGACCGGGTGTGGCTCCGGATGCAGTCAGCTCGTGGTTTATTCAACTGGCTGGATGCCATAAGCGTCCATCCATACACAACCAGCTCAAGTCCTGAAGAATGGGATGTATACGGACAGGCGAAGCAGGTTGTGGAGCTCTCCGATGAACTTGGAGGAATGAAGCAGCTCTGGACTACCGAATTTGGCTGGCCTGAACTAGGTGCTGATCCGACCGGTATACCCCTTGTAGAGAGAGCACAGTTCATTCCCAGGCACTTCCTTATAGGCGTTGCAGGAGGTTACGAGAAGCACGGGCTTTACGCCTGGGACGGCCACTTCGGAATATACGACAATGGCAAGCCTTTCGCCGCAGCTGCATCAACACAGGCAATGGCCCGCCTGCTCGAAGGTTACCGGTTTGCAGGCACACTTAGACATGGAGATATCTGGGTAATAGTATGGGAAAAATTCGGTAAGCCAGTCATGATCGCCTGGGCACCTAATGGCATCGGTCGTTATGATATAAAAGTAGGAAAGGCTCCGGTCGATCTCCGCGATTTATTCGGCAACGGCCTGAAACCAGGTGTATCAGGTGGCACTCTGTCATTAAATCTCAATGCTGCACCGCAGTATGTATTGGGCCTGCCGAACTCCGTCACGCAGACTGCTCTTATTGCTGAAGAGTCAGACACACGGGATCGAATGGCTGTCCATCTTTCAAAGACCGGGATGAAAGACGACAAGACCCTCAATGCTATCACGAAGGGGTCAGTATCAGACACAAAATCCCTGTTTACCGCAATAACTTATGTTTCCTCAACATACAAGACAGTGCCGAAAAATGCAGTCACCGGTGTTCAAGCAAACCTTTTGAGATTGCTGGTCCTCAATGCAAGGCAAGGTAAAACTCCCAAGGTCAGTTCCATTGGACTCAAGCAGATAGCAGAATTTGAATCTTCAGCCAAACGTTTCTTGCAGACCATTTCGGAGAAAGATCTGAATCCTGCATCGCTTCGCTGGGCAATAACCTGGTTCCATTCTCTCGACCTGGAGCGTAAATATGCAATAGCATCTAAAAACACAGCATATGCAGATAGACTGGCAAGCTCTCAGATAATTATCTCAGACTATGCCAAGAAATATCTCCTGGCTGATTCCGCTGCTGACTTTGTCTCAGTCTGGCCTTATCTATATATGTATGGAAATGATGGACAGACTCTGCAGGAGAAACTCCGGTTCCTCCCGGGTTCTGTCAGTAAAGTTTTGGTAAGAGTCAATAACTACGCCAAAGCTTCATACACGGCTGATCTTTCATTAGTTCTTCCATCAGGTTGGAAATGCAGCCCGGAAGTGAGGAAACTCGATCTTACAGCTGGAAAAAATATAGAGACCAGTTTTGATATAACCTGCACTGGTGCTGGAAATGCGTCAGTAATCACTGCCAGGCTGCAGATTGCCGGCAGACCAATCGTGGAAGTCCCGTTCAATGACATAGAAATTGCAGCACCCATCAAGACAGTTCAAGAACCTCTGATGGGCACGCTGCCGGAGACTCCATTGACCTTCCATCTGACCAATCTCGATGCCACTCCTCAGACTGGAAGAATCAGGTTGATGCTGGCTGGTGACACGAACGCCCTCGCACGCGCAGACTTTGTTGATCTGGGGCCAAATGCTAAGACAGATGTCTCTTTAAGGATCAATTCTCCAGTTCCCCCCAAAAATGAATGGCCGCTGGTTGCCGAAGTTACCCTTGCAGATGGCAGAGTCAGCAACCAATCATTTAGAGTAGACTTTGCTGCTGCAACCAAAGCCGCGAACGCCCCCGCTATAGATGGCAAGATAGATGATTGGTCAGACGCTCTGCCATTGCATATAGATAAAGAAGAATACGGCCGTGGTTCATTCAATGGTTCCTGGAGCCCCGAAGACTGCAGCGGTACTGCATATCTGAAATGGGATGATACAAAAATCTACTTCCTGTGTGTAGTAAAAGACCAGACGTTCAATCAGACCCTTGCAGGAGACTCTGCCTGGATGCAGGACAGCATTCAGATCGGATTTGCACCCACAATTAACGGACCCTATACAGAATTTACGCTGGCCCATACTCCATCCGGAGATCAGGTATTCCGAAACTCTCCAAGTGCCGGTCTAATAACCGATGCTAGACTCAACGTTGCACTCAGCCAGGGACAGGCAATATATGAAGCCGCTATTCCCTGGAAAAATATCCAGGGCTTTACCCCACAGCTAGATGCAACAATAAAATTCGACGTAGCGATTAACGATGATGATGCGGTGGTTCCACGCAGATTCCTGGAACGCTTCAGTAACAGCATCGTTTATAGCAAGAGTATTGCAGACATGGGAACAATCCGCCTGTTACCGCAAAGCGGTCAAGTATCCAGTTCCACTGTTAAATCCAATAACTCAGTAGTATTCAGAGAGGATTTTGAGGAATATAAAGCAGACAACATGCCCGATACATGGAAGACCGCCAGCCACCTTCCACCAGTCCCGGAAGGTGCTGTAAGGTTGGGTGCCGGGAGAGATGGGTCCAAAGCATTGGTGTATAAAAATACAGTCGGATCAATACCAGATACCTATCTATTGATTAATCGTACTATAGAGGGTTTGGTTCCCGGGGCAAAATATGAACTGCGTGCATGGGTGCGTGGCGAAGGTATTCCTGATACTGGTGGTATCATCGGTATGTGCTCAGATATGTGGGGAAATGAGAGTTATAACTACATTCCAGCATGGAATGCAAGAAATGAATGGCAGGAAGTTTCTCTAGACTTTACGGCACCTGCCAGTGGTAAGTATAATGTGGTCATTAAGAACGCCACTCTGATTAAAGAACTGGCGATTGATGACATAATCGTCCGCAAAATAGAAAACTAAGAACGAGTTAAACCCAATCCGTTTGTGCTTGTCGAAGTACAACCTGTTCCGTTCGTGCTGAGCTTGTCGAAGCAGAACAGATTGGGATTTGAGCACAGTGTTTATACAATTTCAGAAACGGACCAATATATGAATTCGATGTATGACAACTTAAAAGTCCCAAAATATGTTCAGCTCAAAGAGTTGATAAAAAAGCAGATTGAAGAAGGCAACCTACCGCCTGATTCTAAACTGAGGTCATATACAGACCTGGTGAGAGAATATGGGACCAGCGAGATCACCGTCCGCAAAGCCATCAGCGATCTGATCGTAGAAGGCTACGTATATGCAGTGCAGGGAAAAGGCACTTTTGTAGCAGCCAGAAAAGCCCGGCACCTTACGATAGCTATGATCATGCCCCATCTTTATTCAAGCAATGATGCAGGCTATGTGCATGATGCAAGTCATATTACACCTCTCATAAGATATGCTGAGGATGAGACCAGAAATAACGACGGCAATATAATCCTCTATTTGGATGAAGATAATCCCGAAAAGGAAAGAGAAAATCTGCAGAATGCATTGAACAGGCTTGTTGACGGCATTATACTGATGCCGCTCGGTGGTCAACGCAATATTGACTGCATTCAAAGAATTCAAGAAGCCGGTATACCGATAGTATTGATAGACAGGTATCTGGAAGGCATATATACGCACTATGTTACTACAGACAACATTGCAGGCGCATACCAAGCCACAAAGCACCTAATCAACGCGGGGTTCGAAAAGATATTTTTCATTTCCGGGGGTAGAACTTTCACCTCAAGCATAGACAGGCTAAAGGGATACAAAATGGCTATGGATGAGCGTGGCTTGTATTCCGATGCATTTGTCCTGCATACAAACGCCATCAGCCGCGGCAGCGATCTGGAAAACGAGGCTTATGAGTTGACTGCAAATATTGCCCGGAGTGCCAACCGGCCATTTGGACTCTTCGCCGATAACAATGCTGTAATGCTTGGAGCATGGCGCAGGCTTCAGGACGAGAATATCGATTCGGACAAATATGCCCTCGCCTGCTTCGACCGTCCATCTCCGAGTCTGTTTACAGGAAAGCTGGCAGTTGGAGTGGAACAGAAACAAGAGGAAATCGCCCGAACAAGCGTAAAGATAATAATGGAGTCCCTCACCGGTGGAAATGAAATCCGGCGCATAACAATATCACCAAAAATGATAATATCCACCCAAAAAGCAATCCTGTAGACTCTTGGACCAGGAGTATGAAAAATAATGAAAATATCAGTAGGGCTTGTGGGAATGGGTTTCGGAGCAGAATTTGCTCCAATATATCTGCACCATCCCGATGTAAAGCGAATTGTTATATGTGATACCGATGAATCCAGGCTGCAAGGAGCTGCTGACAGGTTCGGAATTGATGAATGGACAACCAGCTTTGATTCATTGTTGTCTGATCCCGATATAGATGCTATCCACCTTGTAAGTCCAATTCCGGAGCACGCCAAACAATCAATAGCTGCACTCAAATCAGTCAAGCACTGCGCCTGCACGGTCCCAATGGCCACCACTCTTGAAGACATACAGAGCATTATTGCAGCCGTAAAAGAGAGTGGCAAGAACTATTCGATGATGGAGACCCAGATCTACCACCGCATCACCTTATGGGTCAAAGAGATGGCGCAAAGAGGTGAATTCGGAAAGATCCAGCTGCTTCGCGGAGCTCACTATCAGGACATGGAAAACTGGCCCTCATACTGGGCTGGTCTTCCCCCGATGTGGTACGCAACCCACGCCATATCACCTATTTTCGATATCGCCGATACCCGTGCAACCAGTGTAACCTGCCTTGGAACCGGATACATGCGTGAGGAACTCAAAGAACAGTATGGAAATCCATTCCCCATCGAAACCGCCCAGTTCCGCATGGCAAATGGCATTGCAGCCGAAGTAACCAGAGCACTGTTCTATTCAGCCAGGGAATATTGCGAATCGTATAATATTTATGGTGATGATGCCTGTTTCGAGTGGCCGCAGTTTGAAGGTGAAAAGCCCGTCTTGTTCCATCAGACTGCAGTAGATGCACAGCCCGGCCCTAGAAGCGTATCCAGGGAGCTCATCGATATCCCTGATTATGCTCATTTACTGCCAAAGGAGATCCAGCGCTTCACGCAGCATGGGGTCTACGATGAAAATAACCCTCACAGATCATTCATGCATGGTGGAGGCCACGGCGGCAGTCACCCGCACATGGTAAACGAGTTCGTCAAAAGCATAGTAGAAAACCGCAAAGCCTATGTGGACGAAATCAAAGCCGCCAACTGGACAGCTGCCGGAATCTGTGCCCACGAATCCGCAATGCAAGATGGAGCCTTAATAAAAATCCCATCCTTCACGAATATTTAATCTGCAACGGGTCCAGGGAGGTTACCTCCCTGGCAGAGTCCAGAGACAGAGTCTCTGGGTTTTATAGGTTTGACAACCCTCCCCTCAATGATGTACATTCACCACAATACACCCAAACTTGAAGGAGATCATTAATGCCAGCACGAATGGACTTTGCCAGCGATAACACTGCCCCGGTACACCCGGAAATAATGTCTGCACTTCTCGCTGCTAACGTTGGCCATCAGCTGGGCTATGGTAACGACTCCTGCACCTGCAGGGCAACTGATAAATTCAAGCAACTCTTCGGATCAGACACGGAAGTTTTCTTCGTGTTCAACGGCACTGGTGCCAACACTCTGAGCGTCGCTGCTGTCTGCCGGTCATTCAACAGTGTAATCTGTGCAGAAGGGGCACATATATCTGTAGATGAATGCAGTTCCATAGAAAAGTTTGTAGGTTGCAAACTCACATTGCTGCCCTCAGTCGATGGTAAAGTCCGGCCCGAGCAACTGCCGCCTTTGCTTAACCGAATTGGTATAGAACACACTGCACAACCGAATATAATATCGATCACCCAACCGACAGAGATGGGTGCTTTATACACTACAAGCGAAATCCAGGAACTGGCAGATTTTGCTCACTCACACTCGATGTATCTGCACATGGACGGTGCCCGTATTGCCAACGCATGTGCCAGCCTGGGTATCGGACTCAAAGAAGGCACCAAGGACCTGGGTGTAGACATACTCTCCTTCGGTGGCACTAAAAACGGCCTCATGTATGGGGAAGCAGTAGTCATTTTCAAATCCGAACTGGCAAATGGGTTCAAATATTTCCGTAAACAGTCCACCCAGCTGGCATCCAAAATGCGATACATATCAGCACAGTTTGATTGCTACCTGTCAGACGACTTTTGGCTCAAAAACGCATCACATGCAAATACCATGGCCAAATTGCTTGCAGAAAAACTCACAACCGTGCCGGGTGTTCAACTGTTGAATAAAGTCGAGTGCAACAGCCTGTTCATAAAAATCCCCTCTGAATCGATACCCGAACTCCAGAAACTCTTCTACTTCTGGGTATGGAACCACGAGGAGTCCGTTATCAGGTTCCTGACTTCATTCTGCACAACCGAATCAGCAATCGATGAACTAATTACAGCAGTCAGGCAATGTGTTACAGCCGCAGGTTAGTATATATGAGGTGAATGCAATGGACGCATATCAGCTAATAATCATGGCAGGTATCATAACCTGCGCTGTTTCCAGCAGTGTTACTGCAGCCAAACCGGCACAGCCTTCACGCTGCATTGTGGATATCGATGTCAATGATGAAGTTTTCATGCGTCCAAAACCAATGACCCAGCAGGATGTGAAAATCTTACTCACAGACCTCAAGGACAACGGATGCGACACCATTCTGGTCCGCATGGGATTTCTGGGCCTATTACCTTATCGGACTAAGCTGAGTTATCCGGTAGCATTCGACGAAGCACTTGGCAGAGAAAAAGGCAAGGATGAACCCTGCATCGAAGATATGGAAAAATCCATTGCACAGGAGAAGCCCTGGTGTGATAGATATGCTCAAGTCATCAAAGATTTTAATCCACCGGCAGCATTTGTAAAATATGGTCACGAGGCAGGCCTCAAAGTAATATTCTGGCTCGATATCTTTGATGATGGCTTCCCCGGTTTTCGCTCCAAATTCATCGAGGAGCATCCCTGGTGTCAGTGGACAGGCAAAGATGGAAAGACATATTTCCCGGGCCTGATCAGTTATGCCTGGCCTGAAGCACGTGCGTTCAGGGTTGCACAAGCTAAGGAGCTGCTGGATCTTGGAGCAGATGGCATTCACTGTTCCACCAGTGCTCACTGCCGCCACCTGCGCAACGTTCATGAGATCGATTACTACGGCTACGAAAAACCTGTTGTCGACGAATATAAAAAGCGTTACAAAGTAGATATCCGGACTGCTCCTGATTTTGACCGTGAAGCCTGGCACAACATCAAAGGCGATATGATGGATCTTCTTTATGCTGACCTTGCTAGAGTCTGCCATCGCCGGGGCAAAGAACTGTGGATAGGCCTTCAAATCGGTAAACACACCATAATGCCGTCAGATGGCTATTTCGGAACTAATGTTGTAGTGCGATACTCAAACCACTGGAAAAAACTGGTAGACAAGGGAATCGCTGACGCATTCGTCCTTGGCGATTACGAACAAATGTCCCTGGGCAAGTCCAATGTATACTGGAGCTCAAAACCCGACATCGTTGTACGTGGCCATGAAGACCTGTTTTCTTGGGCCGCCAGGGAATACAGTCCATACTGCGGGAGTAAGACAAAGCTATATCTGTTTGGTGAATGGCTTTTCGGAGATCGCATAAAACTCGACAAAACATTCGAAGACTGGGCAAACCGCGTCAATAACTACAATTTCGACGGAATAGACATCCACGAAGCCTCAAACATAGAGGGCCCATCCAGCCTGGAACTCTTCAAAAGATTCTCCACCCGACTAAAAGGCATCGATCCGGGACCGCTGTAATACCAAAAATCCAATGGCTGATTAAATGCCTGGGAACAATGTCCTATTGGTCCCATAGGTCCTATTCGTCCCATTCAGCCGTTTCCGTTCGTGCTGAGCGAGTCGAAGTATGGACGGAAACGGCTGAGGGAAGAGCCAAACGGACATTTTCAAACTCATTAATATTGTGATGCGTTCATCATAATCTATGCTCTCCGTTGACCTACAACAAGTATGGGTATAATCAAAATATAGGTACCGTTGGTAACCAAAAGAGGCATTGTCATGAGAACCACATTAGTAAAACTATTAGTCATTGTCCTGACTATACTGATACTTGCACCCGGACAGTCAACGCCGAAAAACAGGCAAAAGATAATACCACCCGTTCTAGACTTCACCATGAAAGACATCGATGGCAAAAAAGTTCATCTGTACAAATATGCAGGCGATGTAATAATGATCGTAAACACAGCGTCACTCTGTGGCAACACCCCACAGTACGCCGGCCTGCAAAAGCTGTACGACAAATACAAAGACCAGGGTTTCGTAGTCCTGGGATTCCCGTCCAATGATTTCAAACAACAGGAACCAGGCACTAACAAACAGATCAAGGAATTCTGTTCGTTAACCTATTCCGTAAAGTTCCCGATGTTCTCAAAGATAATAGTAAAAGGCAAAGGCCAGGCTCCCTTATACCAGTACCTGACCAGCAAAGAAACCAATCCTCAGTTCGGCGGTGAAATAGAATGGAACTTCGCCAAATTCCTGATCAGCCGAAAAGGAGAAATAGTAGCAAGATACCAACCCAAACAAGACCCAACAAAACCAGAAGTAGTACAGGCAATCGAGCAGGAACTGGGTAAGGAGAGACCTGGGAAATAGTAATCACGGAATATGAATATACAACGTGGCACTTGAAATACCGGGTCTTATTGGTCCTACATATCGCATTCCCATTTTTCGCGCCATTCGGATAATTCCGCGTCATTCGCGCTTCCATTTCTCAATCATCCTCCCCAACTCCACCCGTGCCTTCTCATAAGCCGCCGGATCCTTCTCCCATTCATACCAAGACGGCGTCAGTGCCTGCACCACTTTCTGCGCGGCAGCTGTTTTTCCTGCACGGGCAAGTATCGCCATATACTCATAGTCCTCTATAGAGTCTCGAAGCGCTTTTAATCTCATGCTTGGGACTATTCCTGAGTAGCCTACATCCTCTGCCGGGTAGAGGAGGGAGCCTTCTCCGTTGTATACTAAGTCACCGCTTCCATAAGTTGCTGGAGATGTCCAGGGGTCTTCTACTTTATCCCAGTAGGCCATGCCTCCCCAGTAAAAAAGTCCCTTGATCCCGTATCTCCAGGATGTCCATGCTGGGACCTGGTAGTTCAGCAGGGGGTAGTCTGTATGCCACCAGGGGGTTGGGTTGCCCTGGCAGAGGGCTGTGTAGGTCCAGATGGTCTCCCCGAGGGCCTGCCGCTGGGCTTCTGCCGGGCCATCGAACAGTGAGAAGAGGGGACACCAGATATCTACTGCCCCATACAGATCACCCCAAGCAGGATCCTGTGTCTTCGCCTGCTCCACCACCAGCATCTTCACTCTCGAATGAGCCACGTGTATAATCCGCCCCCATGTCTGAACATATTTATACTGTTCAGGGGTATTCGGTTCATCAAGCAGATATACTGCGAATGTGACTTCAGGACGCTTCAGCTCTGCAATCGCAACATCCCAGGCTTTCAGCAGCGCGTACAGCTTGTCTTTTTCCTGCTCAGGGTCTTTGATCCAGTTTTCAGGATGTGCAACCATAAAGACATTCGGGTGATACATATCGATGAACTCACGGAGCGCAGTTATTTTATCCGACGGAATCGCAAAATTGCCGTCAGGTTGTGCAATCGGCAGCACTGAAAACGATGGAGTAGCGCTGAACTTATTTTCAGCCAGCAGATTAGAGCACTGTGCCTTCACAGCCTCCCAGTCCGGAGCAGCAGAACGCTTGCCGGCTTTTATAAGTCTGTCATAATAACCCGCGAGCTGATCCCCTGGAGAACCGAAGCATGTCTGGTAACTCGGAGTATCCGGCAGCGTGAAATCAAACTTAGTCAATGTAACAGGTATAGTAATTGGAGACTGATCCGCAACTCGTATAACGCACTTGCCTGTATATTCACCATTCCTGGAATCTTTAGGAACATACACATCGATCCAAAAAGCATGGGTCTCATTTCCAGGCAGATCAAATGGAACCGCAGAAAATCTGGCACCAGTCAGCAGTTTACCAGTTACAGGATCCCTGAACGGAATAAGCGCATCCGGGTACCATCCTGGCCTGAAGTCAGTATTTCTATAGGTAGGTACAGTAATATGAAGCTGATGCTCTCTATACAACCGGATATTGGATGAACCAATCGCAGCCCCTTTAGGTCCTTTCAGGTTCCCGACCTCAACCGACACCACTCGCACCGGCGAATCACTCCGCAGGAACACCTGGAAGCTCCTCCACTCATTCCCTGCCGCATAGAGGTGCACTTTCTGCCCAGCCGGGGGAGCATCCTCCCGAAGCTGCCTCTGAGTCGAAGTAAGTGTCCCAACCTGCACCTTTGCCTGAGCAAACGAAGTAGAAAGGATTAAAACAAGCACCGCGAGTATATAAGCCATTGAATTACCCCCAGGGTATTACTGCCGTAATTCGCAATCTGATGGAATAATATCCCTCCGGAATCGCTGTGTCAAACAATATTTCAACATTAATGGGTCCAGGGAGGTTACCTCCCTGGCAGAGTCCAGAGACAGAGTCTCTGGGACTACATTCCTTAGATTTTACACGCGCCCCGGTTGCATTTCTTCCCAAAGCTCGGTATGCTGGCTTCAGTATTCAACATTCCGAGGTGGGTAATGCGTTTTTTATTTCTATGCTTCCTGGTCATGGCACTCTCCTGCAGTGTCTATGGCTTCGATATCACAACCAATGGCAGACCAGCAGCTGTCATTGTCCTGGATAAGTCTGCAACCATAACAGAGAAGTCTGCAGCTGCGGAGTTGGTCAAGTATATCAAGGAGATCTCAGGAGCTATATTGCAAATCCACAACACACCCGTAGATAATGCTAATACCATCTATATAGGCCAGTCACCTACTGCTAAGAAATTGTTGAATATCAAGGACTGGAGTTCTATCAAATCTGATGGTATAGCTATCAAATCTACCAGCAATAACCTTGTGCTGGCTGGAGACAGGCCCAGGGGCTCCATATATGCCGTCTACACGCTCCTGGAGGACTATCTGGGCTGCAAATGGTATACAGTTGACACTCGCCATATTCCAAAGGCCAGTTCGATATCCATCTCCGATAATATAAAGAAGTTCCACAACCCTCCATTTATGTCCAGAGAGAGCTATTTTAAGGACACTGTCCTGAACCCGGATCTTGCGCTCAAACTCAAGCTGAATGGTAACGCTAACGGCGTCCCCGAAAACCTTGGAGGGCACTACAGTATATATGGCTGGTGTCATACTTTTGGTCAATTGCTACCTGTCTCTGAATACTTCGACAAACATCCGGAGTGGTTTTCTATGATAGGAGGGCAGAGGGTAAACACACCGGCCCAGCTCTGTCTATCTAATCCCGAGATGGTCAAGGAACTCACCCGTAGAGTCCTAGCAGCACTCAAAGAGAACCCGGGTTACCGGGTGATCTCGGTATCACAGAATGACAACAACAGGTCCTGCCAGTGTGATAATTGCCGAAAACTGGTTGAAAAATATGGCAGCGAGTTCGGTCCAATTCTGAATGCTGTAAACCAGGTAGCTGCTGAAGTTTATAAGGTTTATCCTGATGTTCTGGTAGAGACTCTAGCCTACCGCTACACCAGAAAAGCTCCGATCAATATAAAAGCTGCAGACAATGTCATAGTCAGGCTGTGTTCTATAGAGTGTGATTACTCTACCAGTCTGAAATCGGAAGTCAACAAGCCCTTCTACACAGACCTGCAGGAATGGCGGAACGTTGCCAAAAACTTATACATCTGGGAATATGTGGTCAACTTCTACAACTACCACATAATGCACCCGGATTTTGCTGTCTTTAAAGACAACATGAACATCTATGCCCAAAATCACGTCATAGCCCTCTTCTCTCAGGGTGACACTAACAACTATGATGTCTCATTCAACTATCTTAAAGAGTGGCTGCTGGCAAAGCTTATGTGGGATCCCAGTCAGGATGACCGCGCACTTATCAAAGAGTTCTTAAAAGGTTACTACGGAAAGGCCGACAAAAAGCTCTATGAATACATCACTTTCCTGGAGTCCGTAGTAAAAAAGAAGAAAGTCTACATGTCCCCATACATGGAAAATAACGCCTGGCTGTCGGCGGATGAAATGATCTCAGCTTTCAAACTACTGAACCAGGCACTTGATACAGTTAAATCTGACAAAGTGCTGACAGAACGTGTGCTGACAATAAAATACGGGTTGCAATACGCCTGGCTGGTTTCCTCCAAGCAGTATCGCCAGAGGGTAATCGACAGCGGTGTTCTTGATCTCAAGACAAAAATCGCATTCATAGGCACCTACCGGGAGTTCTGTAACAGGCACAAGAACTATTTTATTTCTGAAGGCGGAAAGATCGAGGATGCATTCAAGCTCCATTCTACACCTGATGGTCAACCTGCCACCGTCCCCGAAGAATGCAAAGGTCTTAAAGCAGATCAATGGATAGACTTCCAGGACGATGACTTCAGCTTATATATGGATGAGAACTACCGGCGTGTCGAACCCGATACCGAAGCTTCTGATGGTTCAACGATATGGCTGCTTTGCAACAACATCCAGTGGAGTATTCAAAAGCCGCTGTTGGAATTATATGCAGATGGAGTGGAACTAATTGACCTGTATATCCGTGTAAAACCTAAACACAAGGCTGATTCCGGAAATGTCCTCACAGTAGGAATCCACGATGCTCAGCATATCACCATTCCATATGAGTTCAGAGTAAAGGCTGAAGATTTAACAGAAGGCAAATACACTACCGTGAAACTGGGAACAGTGGATATTAAGGGCAACTCCGCGCTGACTCTATTTGTAGCGCCGTGTGTAATACCCTCCGGAGCAGAGTCCGTGCAGATAGACAGGATTTTCGGTATCATAAGGAGCCGTCAGAAATAATACAGGGAGCTGGTATGAAAATAGATAAACGCCGTTTTTGGAGAATATTCAGATGGACTGCTGTAATTGGGATATTGATCGTTGTCTTGTCCTGCATTGGAGCACGATGGTATATTCACTCTAATGCCACTGGCCGCATATATTCCGATATTGCCAAAATCCCATCATCCAGGGTAGCTATGGTGCTTGGGGCCAAAGTCAGACCTAACGGTAAACTCTCCACGTTGCTGAGAGACCGGGTCGACGCTGCTGTGGCTCTATATAAAGCAGGCAAAACCAGCAAGCTGCTTATGTCTGGGGACAACCGCTTTTTGCACTACAATGAACCGGAAAGGATGAAGGAATACGCTGTCGCTCATGGAGTTCCCGCTGAAAATGTCATATGTGATTATGCCGGAAGACGCACTTATGATTCAGTTTACAGGGCTAAACACATATTTGGGATCGATAAGATGATAATCATAAGCCAGGAGTTCCATTTAGACAGGGCAATATTCCTGAGCGATCATATCGGTGTGGATGCAACAGGACTGTCCGCTGATTTACAGGGACACTACAACCTGAGAGCTACCACCCGTGAAATGCCTGCCTGCCTGGCCTGTCTGCTGGATATATACATTTGGAATCCTCACCCTGTTATGGGCAAAAGAGAGCAAATATAAAAATAAGCGTCTCAGTCATCCTTTACTGAGACGCTTATTTTCCGTTTTGGGATATTTGTTGGATTATAGAGCAGTAGATGCAGAAACGCAGAAGATCAGGTTATCTGGTCTACTCCATGCACCGCGAAGTGCTCCATCCAGCAGGCTCGAAAATGCCACACTCGGTGTTACAGTCATCTTTCCGTATGGTAGAGGCAGACTGGCGCCAAGATATAAATCAGTAAACGTAGTTTTCGAGTTCCCACTGAAGTAGAATTTGTTATAGTTGCCTGTTGACATACCAAGTTTAGCTGACAAGTCAACGCTCTTGGCTGTTTCATCTGTTCCCAGCTTGCATGACTTCCCGATTCCCAGATTGGCATACAGACCGTGAACCGCGTTAATGTCGTAGTTCAATGCCAGGACCGGAGATAAAGGAGCATCGAAACGTGCTTTGAAATAGACTTCATGAGTTTTAGCATAAGCAGTGTTCGGATATTCATAATGTGTTATACCGGCACTGTAAGAGGTACTGGCAGGTTTCCATGAATAGCCCAGAGTGTAATCAAACTCAGTAAATCGATCTTTGTTACCGTTAATATATGTTAAGTCGTAGCTGCCGAAGACATTGAAACTAAGTCCGCTGGGGTGGCTTACTGTAAGAGATGGTTGGATTACCGGTTCGCCATCAAAAAGCATACCTCTCCAGATGTACTTCGAACAATATGACAGGTCGAGAGATGTAGTCATATCCTGTGCGATGACGGTTGCACTGCTCAATACAACCGCACATATTATTAGTGCAACGGATACCTTGCGTAGAAACTTCATCAGTCTAATCTCCTTTAAGTATAGATACTTAATAAATAAGTTCCAGATACGGACTGATTATTAATCAAAACTTGCATCAATGTGCAAAAAATAATTATTGCTATATTTGTAATGCCGTAAGCTACACAAAAATACCCCGGTCATCCTGGACTGGGGTATTTTGTAATGATATAGGATGGGTATTGAATCATAGAGGAGTAGATGCAGTAACGCAGAACATCAAGTTATCAGGTCTGCTGTAGGCATCACGAATACCACCGTCCAGAAGGCTGGAATATGCTACGAGTGGCGTAACAGTTACCTTTCCAGCTGTCAAGGGCAGGCTGGCTCCCAGATATATATCTGTAAACGCTGCTTCAGAGTGGCCGCTGAAGTAGAACTTATTGAAGTTTCCAGTTGCCATTCCGAGTTTGGCCGAAAGATTTATATCTTTTGCTGCTTCAGCAGTTCCAAGCTTGCACGAACTCCCGATTCCGAAATTGGCATATAGGCCATTAGCCTGGTCAAAATCGTAGTTCAAAGCTAGAACTGGCGATAAGGGTGCATCAAAACTCGCATTGAAGAAGAACTCATGTGTCCTGGGATATATGGTATTTGGAAATTCATAACGCAGGATACCGGCGCTGTATGCAGTGCTTGCAGGTTTCCATGCATAACTCAGCGTGTAGTCAGTCTCAGTGAACTTGCCTTTGTTGCCATTAATGTTTGTCAAGTCATAGTTGCCCCAAAGGTTGAAACTGAGTCCACTTGAATGATTCACAGTAAGAGATGGTTGAAGTACTGGTTCAGTGTTGACAGCCATCCCTCTCCAGACATATTTTGTGCAATAGGACAGGTCAAAGGATGTGGTAATACCCTGTGCAATTACAGCAGCGCTGCTCATGACAACGGTACATACTAGTATTACACTGGATACCTTGCGTAGGAACTTCATCAGTCAAATCTCCTTTAAGTGTTGGTACTTAACTAAATAGTTCCAGATGTCGCGTAAAAGTTAATCAAAACTTACTCCAATATGTAAATAAATTTGTGACAACTACTATATTGTCGTAAGTATTGCAGTAATAATTCATTCAAAGACTTTGCTTTTGTCCGGTAGCACAGACAAAAAAAGGGGCGATTTCTCGCCCCAGATTGCACCCCTGATTAGGGTCCAGGTGTTGATTGTTTATTTCTTCTTTTCAACAGTAGCTGATGTATGCTCAGAAATATGAGGAGGTAGTTTATTCACAGCCTGAGGAGATGCCCAGTGCTGCAGAGCATATTCAGGATAAGCCGAGATACCATGCTCGTGTATATCAAGACCCTCTAGTTCACCTTCTTCAGAAACACGCAGTGTGCCGGTTGCTTTCACGGCATACATAACCGCAAGGGCTACTGCGAATGTTGCAGCTGTCATTATCAGGCTTCCTAAGAACTGGGCTGTCAACACTTGCATTCCACCACCATATAACAGGCCTGTCAGCGGAGTTGAGTTATCAGGTGCAAATGCCCCAGTTACTCCATATTTACCGCAAGCGAACAGTCCAAGTGAGAGTGTCCCCCAGATTCCACAGAACCCGTGAACAGGCACAGCGCCAATCGGGTCATCAATGCGCAGTTTCTCCAGGAGCTCAACTCCGAGTACTACGACTCCACCAGCAATTGTTCCGATTAGAACGGATCCACCGGGTGATACCCAGTAGCACGGGCAGGTGATGGCCACAAGGCCGGCCAGGAACCCGTTGACAGTGAAACTGATATCCCATTTCTTGGTGAGTGGCAGAGCGAACAGCATTGCTGCTAGACCACCGGCACAAGCAGCAAGGGTTGTGTTGGCTGCAACTCGTCCACAACCTTCAAAGTCCATCGCAGAAAGGGTGCTTCCAGGGTTGAATCCATACCAGCCAAACCAGAGTATCAGACCACCGATTGCAGCAATCGTCAAATCGTGGGGCATCATCGGACCGCCGCCATCTCTCTTGAATCTGCGTCCGATTCTGGGTCCCAGTGCAATAGAACCTGCAAGAGCAACAAAACCACCAATCGTGTGGACTACTGTTGAACCAGCAAAGTCGTGGAAACCGGTACCCAGACTGGGAAGGAAGTTACCAGCACTTCCCATCAAAGCAAGGAATCCATCCGGACCCCATGCCCAGTGTCCAATTATCGGGTAGATAAACCCGGAAACTACAAAGCTATATATTAAGTCTCCAACAAACCCGGTCCGTCCAATCATAGCACCAGATGTAATCGTGGAGCAGGTATCTGCAAATGCAAACTGGAACAGCCAGAATGCCAGGAATGCAACACCGGTAGTCCCATAGGTAGCGGGTGCACCTTGCAGGAAGAAGAATTCTTTACCTATCCAGGGGCTTCCGGATCCAAACATAAAGGCAAAACCCCAGGCATAGAAGAGAAGTCCGCAGAGGCAGGTGTCGACAACGCATTCCATTAATACATTGACTGTTTCCCGCGATCGACAGAAACCAGCCTCCAGCATAGTAAAGCCGGCTTGCATTCCAAAGACAAGGAATGCGCCAAGCAGGACCCAAAGTGTATTTATTGGATTTACAATATCGTTACCCTTTAGTGTAGGGTCTGCAGCATGAGCGTCTCCACCAATTATTGATGCCAGTAAGGCCATAGCCCCAAATAGAATGGCAATACCGATAAACTTACCGGCTAAGAGAGTGTAACCATACCGCCTCCACTCGGGGGTGCGTATACGTTCGCCAAGACGGGCGATTTTGTTGATGCGCTCCGGCGCTGTATTGGAACTCATTGTTTCCCTCCTCCTACATGTTTCACGTATCTTTTAACTTAACGACAATATCATTATGCGCTCCAATGGTTTCGGGGAGTTATAGATGGTGTTAATGAATGGTTTCGTAAATGTAACGTATACTTTATCGGGGGAAGGAAGATTTCAGGCATCAGACTTTAGGAATGCAATATGGGATGGTAGCTGGAGTTACTATATATATGATGGCCGAAAGCCTAAAGTGATTGACCAAGTAAAAACGCCTCAGTCCATTACTATGAACTGAGGCGCTTGTGTGTGAGCTTGCAGGTATATTTTACCTATCTAACTGCTCCCTCTCCTGATTCTCTTGTTCTTATTCGCATTGCATTATCTATTTTGGAAACGAAGATCTTTCCATCTCCGATCTCACCGGTTGCTGCTGCATCAGCGATGGCGTTTACCGTCTGTTCTACCATCTCGTCCGGCACAACTGTTTCGATTTTGGTTTTATCTAGAAGATTGACCACATATTCCTGGCCGCGGTAGTGAGTAGTACGGCCCCGCTGCTTACCGCTTCCCAGAACGTGGCTGACAGTGACGCCGTGTAATCCCAGACCGTCCAGTACTTCTTTCACAGCGTCCAATTTTCCAGGTCGAATTATCGCTTCTATTTTTGTCATATTCCGTCTCCTATCAGGCAATTGCTATTTGAGTTCGAATTCCGGATAGGCAAGAACACCTGTCTCCGGCATATCCAACCCCTGGAGTTCGTCTTCGCGGGAAACCCGCATTGGCACTATCTTGTTCATTAGTTTGAAATACAGGAAGCTCAAACCAAATGCCCAGATGATTACTGTTATCATACCGATAAGCTGAGCACCAAGTTGACCAAATCCACCACCATGGAACAGACCTGTGACAGCTCCACTGACTCCGTTCAGACCAGTTCCGAATGAACCATCAGCAAACAATCCAACAGCCAGCATACCAAACAGGCCATTTACACCGTGGACAGCAACTGCTCCAACAGGATCATCTACTCTGATTTTATCAACAGCAACTATACCAAAGCATACCAGTAAACCGGCAACTAGACCAATTATACATGCATCCATCGGATTGACGAATGCGCATGGTGCGGTTATTGCAACCAGACCGGCGAGTAAGCCATTAGCTATCATCGTAGGATCTGGTTTTTTCACTCTTATCATACAGTATATAGCAGCTCCAAGTAGACCTGTCGCTGAAGCAAGCATAGTGTTTACAGCAACCATCGCCACTCTCAGGTTGCCTGCTCCGGATATACCCAGCATGCTGCCGGGATTGAAACCAAACCAGCCAAAAGCCAGGATCAGTGTCCCTAAAATGGCCATTGGAATATGGTGGCCCTGGATTGGATTCACGCTGCCATCTCTATTGAACTTGCCAATTCTGGCTCCAAGAACAATTGCACCGGCCAATCCACACAAGCCTCCGACCGCATGGACAACTCCGGATCCTGCAAAGTCAACATAACCATTGCCCAATCCGAAATTCTTTCCCAGTTGAGAAAGCCATCCGCCGCCCCATGCCCAGTTACCAAAGACCGGGTAGAGGATCATAGACATAAACAAGCCATATACCATGAAAGAAGCCAGTCGCCATCTTTCAGCCAGTGCACCTGTCGGTATAGTAGCTGCGGTATCCATAAACACCATCTGGAACAGGAACAATGCAGCTACCATTACATCATAGTAGTGGCCGGAAAGGAAGAAACCACTTGTTCCAAAGAGGCCAAAGTCTTTACCGAACAAGTGCATCACAAATTCATGTCCCCCGGCAAGAGCAGGAGTTCCCCCAAGGTTGCCATTTGCGCCCGCGGCTCCATACATTATGGCAAACCCGCAGATAAAAAATCCCAGAACACCTATTGCATATATGGAGATGTTCATCACCATCGTGTGAACAGCGTTCTTTGCTCTGGTAAATCCAGTTTCAACCAGTGCAAATCCAGCCTGCATAAACATAACTAGAAACGCAGCTACCAGTGTCCATGCCAGGTTAAGACCCACCTTGTTCTGTCCGACAGAGTGAGCAAGTTTGGCTGCGAATGGTTCTGTCTTTACTGCTGCCTTAAGGTCGTCAGCCGTAGGTGAACCGGCTGTCATACCTACAGCATCCACTGCCGTTCCGGTTTTAGTGCCATCGCGGTCTGCAACCGAATCAGTTGCAGTCTGTGCAAAAACGGGTGTCGAATGAACGACGCCGAATACAGAAGTGATTAATAAAATAAACACTGCAGCCGCAAGCGGCAGAATCTTCATAAGTGTTACTCCTATTCTAAATATTTCCTATATCTGACTATCCTGCAGATATTTGATATCTGCAGGATAGAAGCATAGACCGGAACTGTTGTTATACAGTTTTAGTGTCCTGGCAAAATAAAGTTACCATTTATAATGGGGTAGTTGCAGTCAGGCATGCCATAAAGTTATCTGGTCTGGAAACTGCACTTCGCAGTCCGCCATCTACAATACTTGTGAATGCAAGGCTGGGTGTATAAGTGATTTTACCCGACTTGATTGGCAAATTGGCTCCAAAATAGACATCGGTAATTGTAGTTTCACTGCGCCCGTTGAAATAGAACTTACTATAGTTGTCGTTCCCCACGCCAAGCTTAGCAGAAATATTCACGCTGGATACCTGTTCACCTGCTCCAAGTTTGCACGCACTCCCTATTCCAAAATTGGCATAGATGCTGTGTGCCTGGTCGCAATCATAGTTCAGTGCAAGGGTTGGTGAGAGTGGAGCAGCAAAGGTAGCAGATACATAAACCTCATGGGTTTTTGCAAATAATGTATTTGGAAACTCATAGCGGATTATCCCGGCACTATAGGCAGTGCTGGCAGGCTTCCATGAATATCCCAGCGTGTAGTCGATCTCAGTAATTTTATCCTTGTGACCATTGCTATTAGTAAGATCATAACTGCCCCAAAGATTGAAACTGAGTCCACTCGGATGGCTCAATGTGAGGGATGGTTGAATTGCCGACTCAGCGTTGGCAACCATTCCGCGCCATACATACTTAGTGCAGTAAGTTGTGTCGAGGGAAGTGGTTATACCCTGTGAAATTGCAGCTGTGCCATTCAGAACAGCGGCACATACCAACAATGTACAGAATATTTTACTTGAGAATTTCATCAGAACTGCCTCCTTCAAATTGTGGTCCCTTAAATTATAGGCTTCTGATGTTGCTCTCAAGTTAATCGAAAGTTAATCCCATTTATCCTTTATGTTGCTATGTTGTTACGTAACTTCAAGTTTATGTGAGGTTTTGCGATTAAGACTCCATTTCAACAGTGGTGGTGTAACCATGGTTGTTACAACAACCATTATGACGATTGCTGCAAACAGGTCAGGCCCAATAACCGGAACTCCATTTATATGCAGCTTCGATCCTATTGCTGCAAATATAAGTCCCACTTCACCTCTTGGTATCATTCCAAGTCCCACTGTAAGTCTGTCAACCTTTTTCTGCAGCACACCGAGTCCACAGACCTGTTTGCCTAAAACAGCCGCAAAAGTGAGAAACAGAGCTAGTAATAGACTACTGGGCTTAGCGAGACTTGAGAGATTGACCTCAGCACCCATCCGGATGAAAAAAATCGGGACAAGAAAAGCTGCAATAGGGGCAATGAGTTCATCAACTGAGTGCTCTCCTCTCTCAGCGAACTTTTTCCAATGGACTTCATCCAGGACCAGACCAGCCGAAAACGCACCGACAATCGGAGCTAGCCCGATAATTGATGACAAGTAGGCAAATCCAAAGCACGTTATTAATGCTGTAAACAGAAGCAGATCGCTCCCATGAGCCTTAGAAGCAAGGTTGAATACCCTTTTTGCCAATGGTCTTCCCAATAATAGTGCACCAACCAGGAATAGCACCGCTTTGAGCACTACCCATATGATGCCGACCGCTGAAACACTACCCCCGCTCGAAGCAGCTGTAATCAAACCCTGGACCAAAGCTAGAATAACTAACCCCATTACATCGTCTATAACTGCAGCACCCAACACTATTCTGGCTACAGGAGTATCTATCTTACCGAGGTCCATAAACACTCGAGCTGTAATTCCAACACTTGTCGCGCATAATGCAGCGCCTGCGAATATGTGGGAATATACGGATTCATTCGGCAGAAAAATTGATGTAACAAGCCAACCTAACAGCATCGGTGCTATGACACCAAGAGATGCAACCATAAGCGCTGATGTCCCTGTCTGCATCATTTTTTTAACATCAGATTCCAACCCCACCTGAAAAAGCAACAGGATTATGCCCACCTCTGAGATTATCTTGATAGTATGATCCGTGCGGATCATATCAAGTCCGTGAAAGCCCATTAAGTATATGTTTCCGATGATAATCCCGATCAGAAGCTCTCCAAGTACTGCTGGCTGGTGAAATCGGACAAATAGTTCACCGCCCAGTTTAGCAGCAACAAGGATAATCACTAATGCCAGAATAAAGGTTGTAATATCCGTTCCACCGCGCACAGATGAACCTGCAGCGAATGCATATTGAACTGCAGTAACCGTCAATACGAATATCATCATCAGTTTAAACCAGGCCGGTCTTATTGTGCTTCTTTGAGCACTTGTACGACCTACAAACTTGTTAAGCATTACTAGCTACCTCTACAGATCTGTGCATTCACGAGTTTTAGCTAACCCGCTTTATTTACCAAGCGTCGCTCTTACCTGGCAGTAAGGGCAAAAGCTGGGTCATGAATAATGCTGGCTAATATACTCCATATTCCCGTGCAGCCTCAAACATTGCCAGGACATTCTCTGTGGGAGTATTGTCCTGCACTGAATGTGTAGGTGCTAATGCGTACCCTCCACCGGGCATCATTATTTCAAGGGTCCTTTTGACCTCTTCCCTTACATCATCAGCAGTTCCGTAAGCCAGCGGACCTGCAGTTGAAATACAACCGTGAAATGCCAGCCTACCACCAAAATGCTTTTTCAAATACTCAGGAGACATATTTGCTGCCTCAGGTTGAAGAGTATCGACAGCATCAATTCCCATTTCTATGAAATCCTCGTAAGCCCAACTGCTGGATCCGCAGGTGTGGCATATTATAGGCAGATCGAAGGATTTTGCCAGGTCGACATATCTCTGGTGTCTTGGTCTGATATGTCTGCGGTAGAGTTCCATGCTTATAAATGGAGAGTTCTGGGTTCCCAGGTCTTCACCAATCCACATAAAGTCTATTCCACCACCTGCAGCTTCAATTGCCCGTCTGGTGACTTCCAGTTCAATATCCTGCCTTCTATCACAAAGAAGCATCCCCGCCGGATCATCAGTTATCAAATCAACCAGCGTTTGTTCCATTGTCCGGAAGAAGCCATTGGTGTTGATAATGCAGGCAAGTCCGGCTCCTCCAACACATATCGCAAACTCTTTGTTTCGTTCGCAAATATCCTTGATATTGCTGTAATCATAATCATCCGGATTTGGCATCGGCCAGGCTGCTACTTCTTCGACGGTTGCCTCAGCTAAAGGCCAATCGCAGTAGTCCCAGTAGCCTCCACTGTCATTTTCAACCCAGCGACGGCGAATGCCCCAATCATCTACACTTATTCCGGGAATATCTTCAAAAAGCTTTGGACCTGCATATCCCGGATAAACTCCGCGTATATCCGTCCCAAGACATCTCAACAATCCCTCATAATCGTTTTCCGCCAGACCGAAGTGATTGAGTAATCTGGAATTAACATCCAGATTGCCATCATAATTCACAGGTACTCTATCAGGCTGCTGTTTCGCCAAAACAGTCAGCATACGTTCCTTGCTAGTCATAATATTCATTGCAAAACTCCTGGGATCTGGAAGTTCGAAATTGAAATCTGCAAATCAAGACATATCTTTCCAATGATAACCGAAACTATCCTGATATCCCAAACTTGAAAAATCATAAGGGACATATGGGACATATTTGGATTCACGTGTTAGCGTGAAACTAGCGCTTCTCTTACCCTGAAAATCTGTGTAAATCTGCGTAATCAAGAGTATTCGGAGCTCTCATTCCGAATACTCCTGCGGATAATTACTCCAGGCCTCTCCCTTCTTCTTTGACAGGGTACCTTGTCGGACTGTAAAATACAATTGGTAACATTGCAGTTGCCTACCCCATATTATCCATCAGTCTATTGAGGAGAACATGCATGAGTCAGATTAGAGCCGTTATCGCCGATGATGAGGCTATTATCCGTATGGATTTGAAGGCTCTGCTGGAAGATTTAGGGCATATTATTATTGGAGAAGCAGCAGATGGCCAGAGAGCGCTGGATCTGACTCGCAGTCTTCGTCCTGATGTTGTTATTATGGACATCAAAATGCCTATCATGGACGGATTGGATGCTGCGAAGATTATCAATGAGGAAAAGCTCTCCCCGGTTGTTCTGCTCACAGCTTACAGCCAGAAGGACCTTATCGAAAGGGCCAAAGAGGCTGGAGTGTTCGCCTACATGATCAAGCCGTTCCAGGAATCTGACCTGATGCCGGCTATTGAAATCGCTGTTTCCCGTTACCTTGATATGCAGGAACTCGAAGGCACAATAGGGGACTTGTCCGAGAAGCTTGAAACCAGAAAGATAGTAGACCGCGCTAAAGGTATACTCATGGACAAGTACAAACTGCAGGAAGCTGATGCTTTCCGCAGAATCCAGCAGCAAAGTATGAACCAGAGAAGGTCTATGCGAGAGATTGCTGATGCGATCATCATCGCAAATGAAATATGAGTCCCTGGACAGTTTGGAAATCGCAGGAAAGACAGGCAACTGATGCCGCCATACGCGAGCTTCCTCCCGAGCAGGAACTGCTGGCACTGCGCTCCCGCGTACAAGACCTTGAGCACAGAGTAGCAGAGAAATCCCTCGAAGCAGACGCCCTCAGAGAAACCGGCCAGGCTATTGGTTCGATGCCCAAACTCGACGATATGCTCAAAGGCGTCGCTGATATAATCGTCCGCGTCACAGGTACCGACCTGTGTCTTATATACCTCCTTGACGACAGCGGCACGGAACTTGTTCTGAGGGGGGCATCCGGGACCACCAAGCAGGTCGTTGGTAAGATACGGCTCAAGCTTGGTGAAGGGATCACTGGATGGGTTGCGCAAAAAGGCACACATGTAGTCATCAACCGCGAAGCCTGGCGTGACGAACGCTTTAAATCCATACCCACATTGCTGCAGGACAAATACCATTCGATGCTCAGCGTCCCTCTCAGGGGCAGAAATGAACTCGTTGGGGTAGTCAATGTCCGCACCAACTCTCCCAATGATTATAACGATATTCAGGTAAACCTTCTGGACAGTATCGCCCGTCAGGTCGGTGGGGCTGTTGAGAACAACAACCTTTACCGTCGAATGGAGACACGTGCAACCCAGCTGTCTACAATCAGCGAGATCAGCCGCACGATTACATCTGATCTATATCTTGAAGAAGTCCTGCAGCTGATAGTTGCTATGACCGCTGAAAGTATGAATTTCAAAATTTGCTCGGTTATGATGCTTGATGAGAGCAGAGAAGAACTGGTCATAAAAGCAACTCAGAGCAAAAGTAAAGCCTATCTTCGCAAGCCTAACGTCAAGCTTACCGAAAGCGTGGCTGGACGGGCAATATTCGAGCGCAAACCGATTACGATCCTGGATGTCCGAAAGACTCCCGGTTATCAATACCCTGATATCGCAAAAAGAGAAGGACTCTGTTCGCTGGTCGCCCTGCCAATGTATGTGAAAAATGAAATCGTGGGGGTCTTGAACTGTTACACAGATTCACCGCGAGAGTTTACCGAGGACGAAATCGCCGTTCTTACCACCCTTGCCGGCCAGGCTGCCATATCAATCCATAACGCCAAACTGATGGTCCAGGCTGCTGTCCTGCAGGAGATGCACCACAGAGTCAAAAACAGCCTCCAGACCATCGCCAGCCTTCTTCGACTGCAATTGCGGATGGGTAAGTTTGATTCCCCCAAAGCAGCTCTGACACAGAGCATCAACCGCATTCAAAGTATCGCCGCCGTTCACGAACTGCTCAGCAGTGATAACCTGGACAATGTCAGTGTAAAAAAACTTGCCGATTCCATACTCTCGGCTACCGCTCACGGGCTAATTCCTGAAGGCTGTGAGGTGAAAATGGGAGTTGAAGGTAAAGATTTTATGCTTCCCAGCGGGCATGCGACCTATGTATCTCTAGTGCTCAACGAACTCATTCAGAACGCGGTCGAACACGGACTGCAGGAATGTGTTGGCGGGGAAATCACAGTCAGTTTCCACCAGGACGATGAACAGATCCATATGGATGTCTACAACGATGGCACCCCGGTCCCTGAAGACTTTGACATCAAACTCCACCGGAACCTGGGACTGCGCATCGTAGAGAGCCTCGTGAGAGACAACCTGTTCGGAGACTTCACACTAGTCTCCGAAGGTGGCAAAACAAAAGCCTCAGTCTCATTCCCGAAATAGGGCATCTCAAGCATTACATCAGCTAACCCGTCGAATGCATTTCTCGCAGCCTCTTTACAGCCAGTGTATGGTGTTCATACGGACCAGATTCAAATGCAATAACCTTGTCACAAGGAAAATCACTACACTCCGAACAATTGCTGAGCTTCCGATCAAACTTGCAACACACCCGAATCCCACAGTCAGAACACCACAAATGATCGCTCTCAGCATGACAACCATCACAGCTCTCCGGCTTCAAATTACAACCATCACAATCAAGCCCACAAGGTGCAAGTTCCATTAAAGTTCCTCCTATACTCTTAGATTAATTGGTTACCGTTTTTATATTTATCCGCAGAGCATTTATTAGACAGCCCAACTGTCCCTTCTTAGCGCCTTTGCGTGAAAATCTAAAAGCTACTGGCTTACTTACTCCTGACCATCTCAAGCGAAGTAACAGACATCGGAGGAAAAGTATAGGTGAATGACTTTCCTGCACCCTTAAGGGCAGTCTGCTTGGTCACCACTGTTCCTGGTTTTCCTGTTTTGAATGCCGGGTTTACTGGTGCCTGAGCTTGTTCGGCCCAGACCATTCCCGGCCATTGAATGAGGTCGTTGCCGTTGTTTGCATCTAAAGATGGACCTGTCAATACCCACGCTGTTCCTGAGGGTTTAGGAGTAAACCCTTTAACGCTGATTTTAGTTTTCATTGAAGCTGAAAAGTGTTTGTTGATTACAATGACAAACAACCTCGTTTTATCTGCACTCAGACTTGATACAACCTCCAGATAGGGTGCACCCTTCACTCCATCCGCCATTCCGACTGCTGAGGTGTTGAATGTTGGGCTGGTCGATGCAGAGCTGACCAGAGTGTTTCCAAAGTGTTTGGAATACATCTGCAGCGCATAGTACGATGGTTTAGGAACTCCTGTCTCCATTATCCACCCCATGAAGCTGTTTTCAGTCAGTTTGAAGGAATCTGCTATTTCCAGTCTGGGACAGCTGACGAGTACTCTCATCATGTCGGCAGCATACAATCCCGAACCCAGGGTCTTGCAGTGTCCGATGTAAGGCTGCAGAGGCAATATATCAAACAAAGGTGCCCATTCTGTGACCGCGATCTTAATTCGCTTAGCACTGTCCGGAGCATAAGTCTTTATCTGCCTGTCCAACTCTTTCAAGTTCCTGTCGACAAGGAGAGGAAATGCCAGCATAGTGGAATACACTTCATAGAATGAAGCCCCGCTGGTTCCTGCATTTACCGGAGCATATCCGTTGTGGACCGCTATAAAATCTATTGCCGGACCTATTTTGGTAAGTAGTTTTGCATTCCAGTCGCTTTCATTAAGCAACGTGTATTTGCCGAAGTTGACCCCGCTGATAGCGCCGATTTTTATCGATGGATCCGCTTTTCGCATAGCCTCCGACCATTCCACATATCTCCTGGCATACTCATCCAATGACATATAAGAGTGCTTGGCTAATTCATCGTCCCCTTTTATATACGACTCATTTCCAATCTCCCAGGTCTTTACCTTATTGGGTTTTCCGGAATTGCAATAAGTAACCCATTCAGCAGCTTCCTGAGGAGTTCCGGTTACTATATTGACCGTTATCAAAGGCTCAGCTCCGACCATTTTGCACAGCGATAGAAACTCATCGGTACCAAATGCAGGCTGAGAACTGCTTTTATCTGCAGGAGAATGTACTACAGTAGGACGATTCGATACCGGACCGACACCATCCCTCCAGTGGTAATAGTCAGAAAACAGTCCTCCAGGATAACGAATAGAGCCCAATCCCAGCTCCTGGGCAGATTTTAATATCTGAGGTTTGGGTTTATTCGTTGAAGTGTCCCACAGCCCGTTGCCATTCCATATCCATTCAATATTTGTTCCCACCAGTGTCTTTGGGATCTGACGGATCACGGCGGTTGCATTGACCGAGATGGTAGCGTTCATAATTGTGCTCTTGGTGTCAGGTAAAAAAGTCTCCACTGGAGCCAGTGAATAATCGTCAAACCATGCACTCCCTGCAGTTCCTGAAACAGAAGTTACCACTATAAGGGCTTTTGCGTTTGCTGGAACCTGAAATAAGGCTTCCTGGGGCTTAAAATCCGGGGTCGGAATTGTTTGAATAAGTAGTGCAGGACTTCCGATCATCTTGTTATCAGCACCAATGGCCACAGTTCCTGCTACCGCGAAAGCTCCATCTGACGCTCGCATCCGAACACTCAACCGCAGCCGCATGCCTACCAGCCTTTCGGCTGAAATCAACTGTGCTATCCCGAACAAGTTTTCTTTGTTCGTATTCCTGTCATTGGGTGAAAGCTTTACACTGTGTGAACCAGAGAAATAACTGGATGAATCCAGCTCTACTTTCCCCTTTTCCACATTAGCCTGGTCAAGCACCCATCCAACAGGCAGCCCATTTTCCGCAGTCTCAAACTCAGGACCATTAATCAAGTTTCCTGACGCTGCAGGTTGCTGAACCTGTGCGATCACAAGAGACATTCCAAAGATCAGCGGAATTAAAACACCCGCAAATATCACAAATCGTATCATCTTCATGCGAAACCTCACTATAACCCGCATTATTCAACAGACTCTGCTTTTGCCTGGTATATGGGTAAAAGCAGAGTCATTCATGTATAATGCATGCTAATATTCTACCTGTGTTACAGATACCCGGAAATTTATAAAAGCATACCAGCACCTTGCATAGTATATGATCTAGAGTGTGAGTGCTGACAGCAGAGTGGTGGAAGAATAGATCGGAGAATGTACTGGACATTGCTTGATATAGCATTCCACAGCCTCATTTTACCGCTGTAATAGTGCCGTCCAAGCCAATCGGTTTCCTTATGGTTATTGCAACCTCAATAAGGGGGCGTAGCAATTTGTCTACACCCGCCATATCTTTCGGTCTGTCTGCAAGTGGTATATGGCTGAATAGTTCCCTGGCAAACCAACTACCATTGTAAGTAGATTCAACCGAACTGAATCCGATTTCCTGCAGCCACTTGGCAAGAGTAGAACCGGATGGACGTTTTCTGATGCACGAAAAGGAATCTATAATATGAGGAGCCAATAATGCCATTGCATCAATGCTCAGTGAACCGGAGGGTTGTCCACAGAATATTTCTTCGACATCCTTGACTGGTAAATCAAAAGAGAAACTAATATGTCGCACCAATTCTAGATCCAGATGCCTGTCCCAGATATCGAGGCATGTCACACTGTCGTATGTATGTGGGCCGATCACCTCTAATGCAGGGCTTCCAATGTGTTCAACATAGGCTTCGTGGCACATGCGCAATACACCACCTGGACGAAGACACCTGAACAATTCAGCCAGAATCTCTTGCGGTTCAGGTGTTTCCTCTACTGATGATGCAGCAACAATCCCATCGAACCATCCGTCATCAAACGGAAGTTTCTGTCCCGGTTTCACGTAGACAAAACTGGTATTTGTAGCGCCAATTCGTTGTGCATTGTCTGCGCATACCTGGACTCTTTTTTCTGTACCCTCAACCCCAACAACTTCTTGCACGAAAGGTGCAATGACGAGAGAAGGCCAGCCGTCGCCAGGTCCGAAGTCGAGTATCCGTCCTTCCCCGACCGATATGGAGAAATCAAGAGCACTCCCTCTGTCTGCCCAGTGTCCAGGATCATTAGGATCGAATGGTATGTAGATAACCGGCAGGCTGCAGCCTGATTGAGATTCACCGCCATAGTACATATCTCCAGTATCAACTTGCGTCAACTGGATATTATTGGTAATCCATTCGATCAAATCCATATTCAACCTCTAAAGACCAGATTTATCTATAGCCTCAGTCACCAGGTCCGTGACTGTGTTTCTAATCAGGACGGTATTAACTTCCGGGGATTTCGGGGAGTTTGTCGTCAGGAATACCAGTGCAAAATCCCGCTTTGGTTCCGCAATAGTCAGGACCGTGTCTATTCCTGCGTGTCCAAACGTCTGGGGACTAGTCTTCTCACCGAATCCGAACCAGTGGTTTTTGAGATTGCGCTTGATAAGCCAACCCAATCCCCAGGGCTCATGAGTAGGAGCAACCCCTTTGGCTTCTGCTTCGGCAATCTGTTTCTCATACTGGATCCGGTGCATCTCTTGCATTTCTTTTTTGCTGATAAGCCGCTTTCCGTTGTATACCCCTTCATTAAGGTTTAAACGCAGGACTTTGAGCACGTCCTCCACCTTACCAAAGCAACCACCAGCCGGATGCCCAAGTAAACCGTAATTATCCGGATTCACAGCACATGGCAGCGTTCCAGGTTGAGGGGTAAGAGCGATTGGGGTATTCTCCGGGATTATAAATGTCAGACTGTTTGCTCCAATCGGGTCAAACAGAAACTTCCGGCAGACAGCTTCCCAGGTAGGTAGTCCGGAAGCACGTCGAACAGCTTCAGCAGCTAAAAACATACCGGTTAACCCATGGTAAGCTGTCCGTGATCCGGGTTCCCATTCAACTTCATAGTTACACAACGTTGTAACCGCTTCTTTCCACTGCTCAGGAGTATAGACTGACTTCAGAGGACAGTTTGGAATACCTGCCGAGTGGGTCAGCAGATGCCGTATGGTGCAGGTATCTTTCCATTTGCCCTTATATTCCGGAATGTACTTAGACAATGGAGCATCATATTCTATAAGTCCCTTTTCGTGAGCCATAACAATAACCGTAGCAGACATACCCTTTGAAACAGAGTAGAGCATATTGCTAACCCCATCTTCAACAGGAGTGTCCCTGCGTGTAGAACTGCAATAAGTTCCCCAGTTCTGCCTGAGGATAGTCTTGCCGTGATGCTCAACCACCAGTGAAGCTCCTGGGATGATCCCTTTGGTAATCTGAGACTCAATAAAGGCAGCAGTCTTGGTGAAATCATACTTATTCACAAGTTTCTCCTGATTGGCAGGCTTAGCATTTGCTGCCGATGTAAGAATGCCAGCCACAAGGACTAGATGGAAGAGACAATTCGTTTTATTCATAAGTAAACCCTTGTCCTGAGTGTGAGTATTGTTAATATACTATCAGGTTTCAGGATAAGGGTGTTACTAACTGACAGGAAGAAATAGTTGGTCCAATTGACAGAAATAGTCAGTCCGGCAGGACAAAAATATTCAGTCCAGCAGGTCGAAAATCCGTTCACCCTGAGCCAGTCGAAGGGTGCGCATGACGCACAAAACTGATAGGTTACAGTCGATAATAGCAAAATGCCCGGATTGTGAACAACCCAGGCTTTCTATCTGCAGGAACTAACTCTTATCGCTCTGCATCTTCTCATTAAGTTCTGCTAGTTTCAATTCAATCTCCAGCAGTTTTTCCTGGACATTCAGCTCGGATTGGCCAATTTGCATAATTATGAGTTTACCAGTAACAACTACCAACGGAATCAAACTCACCAGTAACATATATATACTTCCGGTAGTCTGTGCAATAATGATCATCGCCATTACAAACAAGAGAATACTGTAGTAACCTATATACACGATATATTTTGGTTGCAATCGTAAATTGATCTTTCCAGTTATCAGTATATATGCACGGAAGATAGTGATGACTAGGGTGACCAGTCCAAGGAACCCAATCACTACTTTCAAAGGTAGACTGATCCCCATGCTGCTGGTCATTATCACTGCTATCAAAATCATTGACAACAACCCTACAAATACTGAAATACCCAGACCAATCTTTTGGCTGGTTGTAAGTGTTCTCTCAATCATCTTCTGTAACCTCTCATTATATTTCTCCCTGTATTCGGGGGTAAATTGCTGTGAAGCGATCAATTTTTCGCGGAAGTCATTTTGCTGATTCATTATCTTCCTCCTCAATGATCGCTTTCAGAGCGCGTTTTGCATAGTGAAGTCTCGATTTCACTGTCCCGGGAGCAACAGCAAGGATCTGTGCTATTTCATCAACAGATAAATCCTCCAGAAAGCACAGAGTCAGCACCTCGCGATGTTGTAAGGAGAGTCTTTCCAGAGCCAGGTGCACCTGACTGGCATCCTCAAAGCTGAACTCCTGAGCGTCCTCATCAGCTTTGATTATCATCTCATTTTCCTCGATAAATACCCGGTCCACATAGCGCGATCTGAGCTTGTTCATTGCACTGTTACGAGCGATTCTGTAAAGCCACACGACAAAATACCTGGGTTTCTCAAGACTGCAAATGCTTCGGACCAACCCTACCCATGTGTCCTGCAAAGCATCCCAGGCGTCTTCCTCGTTATCCACCAACCGGCTGATGTAGTAGAAGAGTTTCTTTTCCCAATAATGAATCAGCTCTTCCAATGCATCTCTGTCACCACGCCGGTACCGAACAACCAGGAGCTCAGAATATATCCTGTCCTTATCCGAGTGCAATGGCCACTACTCCTTTCCCTTATATCAAACAAGTCGGAGAAGTCATACAAAAGGTTCAAATGGATAGTAACATTATTTCGGAAATCAATGAAAGTGATCTAAAATTGGTAAATGGCATCGAATGAGGAATATGACTGAGGTACATAAAAAAACGATGCCCCCTACTCCTGGTACAGGGCATCGTTCCTGAAAAATCCATCGGGATAGGCTTTTTCATAATTCATACTTCATAATTCATAATTTTCCCCGCGTTCTCGCATATCCGTCTGATTATATCAGCGGTGTCCTGGACAGCATCGTCCCCGCTGCACAGGACATTGCGGCCTATGCTCATTCCAACGTGGTTGAAAGATTTATCCGCGCCGGGGTAAGGCCTCGAATAATTTTCTGCCAGTCTGTCATGGTCAGGATGCCCGACAGCCCAGGTCCTCCAGCGTCCGTTCCTGAAGAAATCCGTACCGACAATGGGTTCGAACGCTCCATGCCAGACCATTGGCACTCCGTCCGCTCCCAGTGCTTTTTCAAATAAATCACGGGACATTCCCAGTTCTTCTTCATCAATCCTGAATATAAACTGCGTATGGGCGCTGGCGGTAATACGTTCATCCCTGTCCATGATCTTGATCCCGGGTATATCAGAGATCAGATTTTCCAGTTTTACCGCATTTTCCTGAAGACCAGCTAAATATAAAGGATATCCTCGCAGCTGGGCAATCAACACTGCAGCCAGAAGCTGAGAAATCCTTCCGTTCCAGGCAAGTTCTTTGTAATCTCGGATGCCATACTCGAATTGCATCTCTCCCCAGCTTCTGAGAACTCTAAGGTCCTTTGCTAACTGGTCATCATTGGTAGCAATTGCACCCCCTTCACCAGCCTGAAAAGGTTTAAGGCAGCCGAATGAGTATATTCCCACATCACCGCTGGTTCCAGCCTTCTTACCTCTCCACTCAGCCCCGCAGGCAAGACATGCATCATCAATCACAAGCAAATTGTGGGCTTTGGCAATCTTCTGGACCATGTCAGTGTTCTCAGGCCTGCCCCAGATATGGACAGGAATGATTGCTTTGGTACGGGGGCCGATGGTCTTTTCGACCGATTCAAAGTCCAGCATGAAAGTCTCAGGATCGCTGTCTGCAAACACAGGGACCGCTCCAGCATTGAATATTGCAAAGGCATCTGCTATGCATGTATCTACCTGTACCAGCACCTCATCACCAGGCTCAATTCCAAGCCCACGCATAGCAATCTGCAGAGCTACTCCTCCGGAACTGACTGCTACAGTGTTACGGACTCCCAGGTACTCCGCGAGATCCTTTTCAAATCTCTTCTGGGTCTCCCCACCGGCGTAATTCTGGTTCCAGTCACCACTTCCCAGGACTGATTGCAGCTCAGCGATTTCATCCCCAAAAGCTCGAGGGTAGGTCCCATACGGTTTAGTCCTGATCGGTTTTCCACCGAGAATGACTGGTAAGTTGGGGCTTGTCATGGTTTGGCTCCTTGATCTCTACAATAGTTCTTTTCTAGCATCAACTAATACTTGCTCTATAGCCTGCCGTTTATCATCCGAAAGGTTGATTGGTTCATAAGTGGCAATTGCGTTTTTCCAGCGTTCGTCAGCTATTTCAAGAATTCTAGCGCTGTGTTCATACCAACCGATTCCGGCTTCTGTCTTTGCTCTCAAAGGCAGTTTCGGGTACCAGAAGTTGTCTCTGCAGTGGGTCACTGTGTGGTCCATATCCAGGAAGTTGGGTGAATCACTCAAGCAGGCTTCAAGGATGACATCCCTGCCTATAGTCTCTTCATTGACTTCAATTCCCCGGTACATCTGCAGCAGACTCCGGTTTGTATCCAGGTCCAGGCAGCACTGGACTCCGGAGAATGCCAGGCCGGCATCCAGGATCCCATTATTTAGCAGAATATGTGCACCGAATGAAGCAGCAGCATTAAATCTGTAAGTCTTCTCGAACGTCGCCTGGATACCAGGTGTCGGAGCATCAATATAGTGTTCGGCTACTATTATCTGCCTGCCATATATTCTGCGCATGATCTGGTAAAGGGACATATCCTGCAATGTGCACTCAGGTGAAGAGAAACAGGCGCTCCCTGTAGACATATCTAAAATCCCGGTGCAGGCAATGCTGCCCCAGTCCAACTCGGGATTGATGGCTTTGCCTATTACCAAACCTCCCAGCAGTTCGGCGAGTGCCTGTGTAATAGTACCGGCAACCGTTCCAGGAGAGTTAAGCCCACTGGTAGCCATAGTGCCGATAAATGATGGAAGACCGAAACGGGCCTTTTCCAATATACATTCAGCTGATCGCGCACCGAACACCAAAGGAGACTGGAAATAGTCACCACCGGAAACCAGTGCAGTGCTGTTAGGTTGACCTGTGTATATCTCAGAGAGTCTCACAGCATACTTTATCTGCTCAGGAAGCTGGATCTCTGCTGGAGCGATCTTTTTGTCCGTTATCTGCATAGTCAGTGCCAGGGACTCGACTGGCTCGATCACTGCCGGCAGTTCACATATAGAGACTGGGGGGCCAATGGCTGATATTTCCTCTAGAGTATGAACAGCCTTTAGTATCTCCGTCAAGTCAGCTCTACTGGCTTCTCTTTTCTGACAACCTGGCCAGTCCATCACGAATGGGTGCGACCCCCAAACATTCAGGTTGTCTGCATCCGGAGGATTCAATTCCCATTCACTCATTGTGCTTGGGTTGTCCGGGATAAGTCTGGAGATTAACGAAGATGTGAGGAATGCACGTTGAGTAGTTCGGTCGATGCTGGCGCCTTCCTTTTCCAGGAGACCAAGTATCTCATCATTCTTAATCTTCATACCTGCATTGACCAGCAAGTCTATCGCAGCATCACGCAGCATTACCATCTGATCATCTGTAAGTATCCTGAGCACACCTGTCATAATGGTTGCACCTCCGTCCGTACGGATAGTATGGCAGAAATAATGAAAAGTGGAAAGTGGAAAGTTGAGAGTGGAGAAAAAAGTACACTTTGCAGGTAGATGGATTACTATATATAAACCTGGCGTATGACTATTAGGAAAACGCCAGGCCGATATTAGATAGCTTCCCCTGCATTTGTAGCTATTCTTTGATGTCCAGGGTTTCGATAACTTCGTCCATGCTGCCGTATACCTTCTCCGGGAGTTGGTTTGCTGCCACAGTTACCGCTTCAGGTGCATCGCTATCTTCAACATGCTCCAGGATCTTCTTCTTATCAGCAGGAAACGCCAGGGTCAAAAGACACTCTTTTGCACCTTCTTCAGATGAAATGAAATCGCAATCTCCCATTCTATATTCCTCCGGATGATCTTAAAGCTCTTTCCGATAACGTTTGAGCTTTCATATATATTCCCAAAATTAGATCAGTATGAACCTAAGAACCTGGTTTACAACCACTCTCTGAGTTCTATTGTAAACTCATCAGGATCGCGGATTTCAGCCCTTATACAATTTCCCAAATGAACTGGTCCCCAGGCAATACCGATATCCTTACTGGTCAGGAAAGCCACAGATTCATCCATACTGTCGACTTCCAGAGCAATGCCGCAATAACCCATATGGTATGGGGTTGTTGAATTAGGTTCAGGGTCCTGAACGGAGATGATCTCTATCATTGTGTCGCCAAGTTTCAAGTAGGCGATTTCCTTGATAGGTGGCATGTCTACGTGTCTCCGATTGTCCATTTTGAATCCCAGAATGTCAATATAGAACTGGATAGTTTTTTCAAAGTTGCTGGGGATTATTTCTACATGGTCGATTCTCTTGAACATAGCGTACCTCCAGGACATCCATTGGAAGATAATAAGAAGTTAATATATTTACCGTTCGGATTGACCGATACCGTGTCAGTCTTTATCTGGTTTTGGGGTGTTGGGTGTCTCGTTGGGAAGAACCAGGGGGATTTCCCCAGGCTTTACCCAGCCCAGTTTTCGAGCAGCCTGCGCCAGGCCTTCGGGGGTTTGAATATAACGAATTTGTCTTTCAAGTTCACGGCTCTGACGGTGAGTATCAGCCAGGTCAGCTTCGGCCTTTTTGTTTAGTGCGTTTTGGATCTGATAATCTCGAATCGGCGATGCAAACTTTTGCCAGAACATACCGACCAGTGTACAGACTATGGCTAGAAAGACTGCGAGCTTTAAAAACGGAACAACATTGGCCTGCCAGAATGATTTTCTCTTGCGTTTTCGCACTGGTGGTGTTCCATTTTTGGCTGTGTAGGTTGTGTAGTATTCTTCCATATTCCCTATCCTCCAGCCAAGCCGGAAAGATATTCCACGCTTTTGTATGATAACCCATTGGAACTGAGGTGTCAAGAGATTTCATGAATCAAAATGAATGAATGTATAAATGAGACTTAATGCGGGTATTTATAGGGCAGAGGTGATAAATCATGTTTATAGACAATCTTACATTGATGCTTATTTGTGTATCTGCTTCATTCCTGACTATTGCGGGATATCTATTATGTGGTCTGCACAAGGATGAAGGCCAGGGTAGTTGGGCTGCGGTATTTGGAATATTGGGAATTGTGCTGCTGGCGTCGGGTTTCCATGTTACATGGGAATGGCCCTTGCCCGGTGCATTCAATGTGGCTTATGGTGAACCCTGTGTATTATTAGGGGCATTGATGATCGGAGCTTCTATATCTATATATAATGGCTGGAGTCTGATTCCACTGGCAATTCCGGCGTTCCTGTTTGGCGGGGCAAGTCTTGTGATAGCTTTTGGTATCTACCAATTGCATCTGTCAAAGGAACCGTTGATGACTGCTTTCGGGTTTGCCATCTCAGGAGTTGGTGGAGTGTTTGCATTTACACCATTAGTTTTTCCAAAACAGAAGATATTCAAATACGTTGGAGCTTTGGATATGATCGGTTCGGGGCTATTATGGGCTGCTACTGCTTTCATGTCCTACTATGCACACCTGCAAGGCTTTGGAAAGTGGCTTCCACCTGGAATGAAACCGATGTAGTTTCGCCTCGAGAGATTGTCGTTCTGAACGCAGTGAAGAATCTGTATTCTGCACTGCGTTCAGAATAATATTTACTGGTCTTGTTTTTTAGTAGATACAGATTTCTTCTTCTCAGTTACTTCGGTTGCAACTGCCTCGATTACTTCCGGTTCTTCAATTGCAATTGATTCTTCCTGGTCTGTTACTGCCTTGGACCATGCTGAGGCACCTTTGAACAGCGCCATCAGAATCTCCAGCACAACTCTGAGTAGCAGAACATAAAGAAATAAAATAACCACAGCAAAGATCATGCGGACAACACCGCTGACTTCACTGGATCTGAAACCGAGTACTACATAATAAAAAGTCATACCGACCGAGAGTATACACCCAAGTATATACATGAATCGTATGACAGTGGGAGTTACAGCCTTTTTGAATTCCCAATCAGCAAGCCCCTGGATTATCTCATCAAATCTAAGCCATTTCATTTAAAAACCTCCAATTATCCTCACTAGAACCGGGTCGGGTCGGTTATATGATCCAATTTCCAGCCATCGCCTCTATGAGCCATAACTACATAAGCGGCTATCATTCGTTTCTCTCCCAAACTGGCATACAACGGAACCAACGCGGTCTGTCCGGATACTTTCATTGCATCGTAGCCAATGGTTTGGTAGGCTTGTACTTGATAAAGGCCTTTCCAGAGAACCTCATGAACCCCAGTGGTGGTTCCAAGAGTGTAAGTCAAACCGTTGGGGCTTACGTATCGCTCGGCGCCAACTAAATCGCAATTCTTGAGTTTTGCTACACAGGCCTTCAACACATCAGAGGGCGACTGCAGTTTCAACTGGTCAAGAGCTGCTCCAGCATCATCAAGTGTCCCAGACGGTTGCTGATCAGCACTTTGTGATGGTTCTTTCGTTGACGGTTGACTGGTTCCAGGTAGAGGATTAGGTAACCCAAATCCCGGTAAGCCAAAAACCGGCGGGTTAATATCTGCTTTAGGTTGCTCAGGTTGCCCAGGCTGTCCTGGTTGTTCCTGGCCAGGAGTTGCGGATTCTGTCGTCCCAGGTTTTCCCGCTAGAAGTGTTTCGTTTTGTTCTGTTGTATTTTCCGAGGATGTTCCGCTCAGGATTGAGGTAACCTTATCATAGGTTCCCGAGAGAGTTCCACCAAATCCATGATTGACTGCAATCCAAGTGCCAACCAATATACCTATTACCACTACAAAGAATATTGTCCATCCGGCGGCAGCTTTAGACATTCACTCAGCCTCCTTCTTATTAACCACAGTGAATACTGTGCGATACTATACGCCCTATTCATATACCTTATTGGATATACACATATTGATATCCTTCTAAACAAAACATCTTCCTGCGTTATTGGTGTCAGTTGGGATATCTTGCACCTGTTTTGTGAACATATACAATGAATAATGCGTATTAGATGCAGGTTAAATGATTGGTCACGGCTAACGAATCTATAGGGTAAATAATTGGCGGTGTTTGATGTCAGACAATATTTCAGGCAAAATAACCATAATTCTTGCTGATGATCACGGCATTCTTCGAGAAGGCTTAAAAAGCCTTCTGCTCGAATATGACGATTTAGAAGTCATTGATGAAGCTACTACCGGCACAGAGGCTGTTAACAAGACTCGTGAAAAACGGCCGGATGTCCTTCTACTTGATTTGATTATGCCGGAGATGGGTGGGGTTGAAGTCCTGGAAGCGCTGGCAGCAGGAAATATACCTACCAAGTGTATTGTCCTGACCGGAGCTGATGACGATGAACTACTCACTCGCTGCGTCCGTGGAGGCGCAATGGGGTATATGCTGAAAGATACAGCTTCCGGGCAACTGGTCGATGCTATTCACACCGTTGCGGCAGGAGGTTGCTGGCTGCCGGCTGATCTGACAGAAAAGCTGTTTAAGGGTATCTCCAGGAAACCTCAGTCTGACGACAATGCAAAAATATCCCTCCTGACCGCGCGAGAGATGGAAGTTTTTCGGCTGATGAGTGAAGGCAAATCCAATCCCGAAGTGGCAGTATTGCTGTTTATAAGCGAACATACTGTCAAAGTTCATGTCAGCCGGATTCTAGAGAAACTTGGCCTTTCCTCACGTTCAGAAGCTATGCGGCTGGCTATAAGAGTTGGCTTGGTAAAGGCCTGACATCATGAAATCCTATCCGATGTACAGCCTTGTGCTGGAAAGACGTTCGGCCGAACTCCAACAGGCAGTGATCCGTATACTTTTGTCGGTAATCACATGCCTGGTCCTTGTCAAGAACCATCTTGATTTGGACAGCATATCTCAGCAATCATTTACTGCAAACCACGTGCTTGTTGTATCCGTAGTGTTTTTATTGTACTCAGTGGCAATCTGGGTATTCGAGATGTGGCTCCCTGATTACCTCAGAGTCACGATGATAACAGCCAGTGTTACAGATATTGTACTCATTACCATCTTGATGCACCTGACTCTCTACACCGAAATCCCTTTTTATATCTGGTACATTTTTTATGTGGTAAATATTTCCAGTAAATATGGCTGGCAATATTCGATAATGGCGCTGTCTGCAAGCATTGTTAGTTTCAGCTGGGTTTTGGGTCTGTATTCGAATCCTGCTTTCTCTCCTTTTGCCCTTGGTTCAATCGGGTATCTGTTGGTCCTGGCATTCATGTTTGGGCAGATTTCTGAAAGACAACTGACTTACCAGGCGTTTTTAGCCGTAGTAAATGAGTTTAGAGCAGAATTGGCCGGTATGGCTACATCCCGGGAAATCATGTCCCACGTTCTGGAAAGAACCAGAGGTCTGTTGAAAGTTGAACATGCGTTCTTCCTCCCTGCAAACAGGGGGGCTGATGCATCGCAGGCCCCAGGGCTTCGGTCGCAGGGCAGCGATCCGGCTATCCTGGCAACATTCCGAGAAGGCGGAGGGCCATGGAATATTGAAGAAATTCTCCGTGAGCAACGCCCGATTATGGCCAATAAGATCCCAAAGGAAATTCGACAAGCGGATCCAAGTCAGGCATGGTCGAGAGTGCAGAATGTAGCAGCTGCCCCTATGATGGTCCGTACAGTTCCGGTAGGGGTTCTGTATGTCGCCAATAAGCGTGACAAGCGTCTATCCAAAACAGATTTGTTGCTTCTTGAAGTAATAGCGACCCAGATCGCTCCAGTCATTGAAAATGCTCTTCTTTGGGAAAGGCTCCGGGAAGCCGCTGCAGCAGAGGAACGCCTGCGTATAGCACGTGATCTGCATGATAGCGTGCTGCAGACCCTGGCAGCTATCAACATCCATGTGGAAAGATGCCGCATTCTGATTGATAAGGACACCAGCCGTGCGCAGCAGGGGCTTGAAAAAATCCATGAAATATCTACACATGGTTTGGCTGAGGTGCGGACATATTTGAGTGAATTGCGAATGGTTGGTCCGGAACCCTCCAAATTCGATTCTACAGTCAGGAAAATGTGTGAGGAAGCTGCCTCTCGAAATAATATAGAAGTGGCTGTAAATATTGATATAGAGGACGAAGTTCTGAGTCCATTGCTATCTTCGGTGGCTTTTCAGGTGTTGCGGGAGTTGGTAAATAATGCCGTGATGCACAGCGATGGATCTAAAATAGACATAGAGATCGGGATAATTGAAGACATTCTGCAGATTCGAGTGCATGACGATGGAGCAGGTTTTGCGGTAGAATCCACAAGAGCCAAGAAAGCAACCACCGGACACCTGGGATTGGTTGGAGTGGAAGAACGGGTCAGGGCCGTTAAAGGGTGGTTTGAGTTGCGCAGTGAACCAATCGAGGGAACACTAGCGACTGTAAAACTTCCGCTGTGAGACGACAATAGAATCCGGTCATCCAGTAACCAACCCGTTCACGCAGAGTTAAGCTAAATAAGAACCAACCCCATTCACCTTACTCAACTGATTAAGAACCAACCCATTCACCCTGAGCCTGTCGAAGGGTGCAATTTAATATGCCGGTAATAAAAAAAAAGGCACCGAAGTGCCCTTTTTTTATTACAGAAACTTGCTAGTTTTCTACAGCAGGATAAACGCTGACTTTCTTGCGTCCGCCCATGTGTTCAAACTTCACAATGCCGTCTATCAGAGAGAAAAGAGTGTCATCTTTCCCTCTTCCGACATTAACGCCCGCATGAAGCGGAGTGCCTCTTTGTCGGACAAGAATGCTTCCGGCTGTAACCGACTCGCCCGCGTACTCCTTCACGCCAAGACGTTTAGGGTTGGAGTCGCGGCCGTTACGGGTACTGCCTACACCTTTTTTATGTGCCATTTAAAATACCCCTTTAGGCCGGATTGATTTTTTCTATCCTTACACTTGTAAGGAATTGCCTGTGACCGTATCTTCGACTAGAGTCTTTTTTCGGTTTATATGTATAACCGCGGATTTTTTTGCCCTTGTAATGCCGGACCACTGTGGCTTCCACTTTGGCGCCGTCAACGTAAGGGGCTCCGATGCTGACTCCCGAGTCTACGGAAACAAGCAGCACTTCATCTAAGACAAGACTGTCGCCCTCAGCGCCTTCGAGTCTATTGACTTCGATGACATCGCGCTCGCTAACTTTATACTGCTTGCCGCCTGCTCTAATTATGGCGTACACTGCGAACCCCCTGAATGCTATACACGTAATAATAGGCATTGATGAACTCAATGCCTCGCTAGAGATACATATTATCACTGCTGTCCATAAAAGTCAATGCGGGTTTTTAAGATATTGCCCGCAACAGACTAGTTGGAGTATCATGTGCCCATGAATTGAGTATGAATATTCAGTTCAATAGTCCCAGTTTATATGAGCTGTATGTGTTGGATTGATCTATCCCGCTTAATTTATTAAGCTTAACTTTTGCCGGTAGTAGGGACATAAACTGAGAGTGCAAATGCCCTGAATTTATACTCTCAGTCGCGACCAAAGCGGACTGTTGAAGAATTGTTGTTACAAGTGATACTATCTTGGGTGTAAATAACTCTATGTTTGGGAATACTTGCCTATACAGACAAGAAAAATCTTGAAAAGGTACCTGAGCTACATAATTGTTGCTTGTGGAAGTATCAGAGCTGGAAAGCTCTATTTTTGTAGATCGATATATGGAGGATGTTAATAATGAGTGCAGCCAAAGCGGTTACAACAGCAGATTTTGAGGAAGAGGTCCTGAAATCTGAAGTTCCAGTTCTGGTAGATTTTTGGGCCGAGTGGTGTGGTCCGTGCAGAGCGTTGGGACCAGTAATTGATGAGATCGCGAAAAACTATGATGGTCGTGTCAAAGTTTTAAAACTAGATGTGCAGAGCGAATCTGCCAAAGCCAGCGAATATGGAGTAGTCAGCATCCCGAGCTTGCTGGTATTCAAGAATGGTACAGTTGTAGACCGTATGGTGGGACTGCAGCCTAAACAGAATATAGCATCCAAACTCGATAATTTACTCTAACCCGCATTATTCACCAAGCTCTGCTTTTGGCTGGCAGTAAAGACAAAAGCTGAGTCAATCACGAATAATGCGGGCTAACCCGCATTATTCACTAAGCTCTGCTTTTGGCTGGCAGTAAAGACAAAAGCTGAGTCTGTCATGAATAATGTGGACTAAATCACGGTATAGCATGCCTTCTTCATCAAGGAGTAGGAAAAAAATGCCTGCAGTCGATATGAATGCAGGCATTTTTTCACGTGTTATGCAGCCCAATTCATGCCCCAGTATATCGCTATTCCCCGGTCGTATTGATCAACGCTGGATTAGTCACAAATAATGCAGGCTAATCCTCCCTATTTTTATTGCGGTTTCTTACCGAGAATTCTGATATCACTTCCTTGCATTGCAACTAGTCTCTCTTTACCCATTTAGTCTCTTCGATGTAGAGAGTAAATAAAAAATAATACAGACAGGTTTGTCAATTAGCAAGGACTGTGTGGAACATATTAATGTACATGAAAAAGTATTGTTATTGAAGGAGGTGCTCAGCCTGTGCCTTCAGGTAGCGCCGCGCCTAAAGAAGTAATGAATGAACGTCTGGCAGAATTGCGAGATGCAACGCTGTTGGTCGACGAAAATATCGTAGCTCAGCAGATGGGTGATCATGGGCAGGGAGTTGTGATTACCAATGCTCGGGTTATGATACTCAAAGCAGGTCTGACTGCTACTGGGTCGATCAACGGACAGAACGTGACTGCATTCAAGTTTGATGAAATTGGTATAGTCAACTTGAGACGTGGGCCGATGGGAGCTATTATTCAGATAGTAGGAAAACAGATAACGGCCAATCCAACTGTCCGGCCACCGGAAAACATGGCAATCTTCAGTGGTGAACAAAAAGTAAAAAAGCTGGAAACTCTCATTGAAAAACTTGTCTCCACTGCGGGTATCACCATTAACAGAGTTGAATGGGTACCGGAGATAAACACTGATGTAGAACCTATGGTTGCCAATATCGATCCTGCGGAACCTGAGCCTGCAGTAGCTGCTGATAACACGGAGGTTACTCCGGAACCTGCTCAGGTTGAGACAGCCAGTATTCCTGTTGCAAAAAAGACTCGTGCTCCCCGGAAAAAACCAGTAGCAAAGACTGCCGCTATATTGATCGATCCAGAAAGTATGGGAAGTACTGAATCTGCAAAGGATGTTGAATATGAGGCATCCGTAGCAGCAGATGAATCACCAGTGGTTGAAGCGACCGAAAGTTCAGTTGTTCTTCAAGCTTCCGAGTTGGAGAAACCAGTAGAACAAGATACAGTCAGTGAAATCAATACAGTCCCTGCGGAACCAGAGATTCCTGTCGCGCCGAGAGGTGTCCAAAGGAAGTCCCTGGCGGAAGAAATATTTGCTGAGCTTTCAGCACAGGAAGAGGAATCAGTTACGCCGGCAGTAATGCCGGTGCAGAAAGCTGAAGTCGTGAAGCCGATTATCCCTCCTCTGCAGGCTCAACCGGTGGCTGTAAAGACACCACCAGTGCATGAGACCAATGAACAATTGGTAACGGCAACTCCATTACCAGTCGAAGAATATGGGCCAAATCCACGACTTTCAGCTCTAATGCGAAAAAACAAACCGGTCGCTGGCAAAGCAATTGCGCTTCTTGTCGTAATGGCTCTTATGGTGTTAGCTGGACTGGCCATTCTGGGCCGAAATAGCATTAATGTGGATTTAGCTCAAAAAACCTCTGAGTCAAAGAAAGATATTGCCTTGTTGAAATCGAGACTCTCAGAGGTGAGTAGCTATAAGGTAAAGCTATCCAGATTAGTGGCTGGATCAAATATCGCTGCAAACCGGATGGAGCATGCATTGTCGGCACGTGATGCTCGCGCTATTAGTGGTACTATCTCCATCGCAAGTCATGATAGAGTTTTGTCTGAGTTGGAAGATATGAAACCACCAATGGGTTTGCGTACAGCCCAAAACCAGGTGGAAAGAGCTGTTAATGAACGGAAAACTGTGGCTACAGCAATATCTAATGCACTGACCGGTGCGGCAGTTGTAGACCCGGGCAGAAATGATCAGCGATTAAAAAAAGCGAATAATACAATTCAGAATGCGTTTAGTGAAGTGAGTCTGCTTGAGGCATCTCTTCGTAAGCAGTTGAATATGTAACTCCCCATAATACAGGGGTTTAAAGCAGGATAGTAATGGGAGGCAAGAGGCGAAAGAGTTCAGTCTACTGTGAACTGACCTAAAGTCCGTTCGTGCTGAGTAGCGCAAAGCGCGTATCGAAGTATGAATGGACTTTAAGTTCTCACATAACTGAACTATTACGCGTGAGCCTCCCATTATGCATTACACGATGTATTCCGGCTTAAGCAATAAGTCCGAAAAAACTGTGGTTTCCATATTCTCAGAAACTGTCACATTGGTTCCTGGTAACCGCCTGCATCTTGTCCACCCGACGGAGGAGGCGCATTAGTTTGCGGCGGAGCAGTTGGTGGTTTGGATTGGGGCACATTAGTAACAGGCGCTGCAATGGTTGTTTTGGGAATTCGTTGAGGGCCAGTCTGATTGTTTACATTAGCTCTAGATCCAGGTCTGCCCATCACAAAATATGCAATTATCAGAAACACTACAGCGGCAATTGCTCCAATAGTCAGGTACATGCTTAATTTCTTCTTGTTAGCAGCACTCTGTGCGGTCTTTTTAGTATCAACTGCATTCCGAGTTTTCTCCTGCTTAGCGACATCCTTTAGATCGCGCAGCAGTTGATCATCAAGTTTTCCGCTTGCACCAAGTTCGGCGCCAATATCAATTCTCTCTTCCTCGTCGGGCATATCATTCTCCTCAAATCGGAAGTTAAAGGGAGGGTGAACTGAATCCAACCAAAACTCCGAAATATGTTTTCTCTAATATTTAATGTTTATTGCCATTGTCAAACCAGTATGGGTTAAGGTCGAACTACAATTTGTTCAACTTCACTGAACTCCTCCCATTTCTGCTACAATAATACTCCAGATCGGGTGCAAAGCTCAAGAGTTGTAACAGCACAGTTTGCTGAGAATATTCCGTTTGTCCTGAGGGTCTAAATGCTACAAGCATTTACACCTTCCTAAGAAAACATATAGTTTTGACGGCAATTCAAGCTACCATAGCTAGTCTTGTTTTCTAGTCGAAATAAGTTGGCACCCCCAACTTGGGGGCTCAGGATGAACGGTTCGTGCACAAAACTGAACTCTTTCAAGAGATTCGTATTGCATGTTACGCAGTTTGAATATTGACCGATATCCGGTCATAAATGAGTGTGGTGGATATGGGACGGGTGATTGGTGTAACAGGGGGAATTGCCGGAGGCAAGAGTCTATTTGTTTCATATCTTGAGGAATTGGGTGCGGAGACTATAAGTGCCGATACGATTTCCCGGGACTTGCTGGAAACTGGCACGATCTCTTATCATATGGTGGTTGAAGCATTTGGTGATGGTATTCTCACCCCGGATCGAGCAATCGACCGTGCCGCACTGGGTGAATTGATTTTCAGTTCCACAGAAGCCAGAGAGACCCTCAACAACATCATTCATCCGCAGGTTATTCGATTGGTACGGGAATATATAGAGAAATTTCGGATAGAACATAGGGGAGACAAAGCCTGCTTAGTAGTGGAAGTACCTTTACTTTTTGAATGCGATATGCAGGAACTGTTCGATACAACGGTTGTCGTTGCTGTGGAACAAGACACTCAGTTGCGTCGTCTCACAATGAGCAGAGGAATGACCCAGACTCAAGCTATGGAACGTATTGCTTCGCAACTTTCAGAAAATGCAAAGCGTGCGTTGGCGGATGTTGTAATATTGAACGACGGGTCTGCCGATGAGTTACGTGCAAGAGCTAATGATTTTTTTCAATCAATATGCTTCCCTTTGGCTTGACCGTGTGGTATAGTAAGTGAGAATATCCGAGGAAGTATGGATTCTGGGGTAAATAAGTGGGGCTTTCGAAGCCCTACTATCAGTTGGTGTCCATTTTTTGCAGTGCTGAGAAGGACTTTTCTCACTAGACCCCGAATACATGCAATTGCGGATAGAGCTGTCCGTGCCATGGTGGACGTGACACTGCGGCTGAAGTCTGTCTTCAGAGTTATAACAGCAGGGAGGAGACCTACCTTTGAACCGACTGATACATGCTAGGGTAACGAAGAGTCTGAGCTATCTGCTCGTTGTTGCGCTGGTGAGCACGATCTTTGGTGCGACATTCACCACGGCGGCATTTGCCCAAACTACTACCCCTACACAGACATACGCTGTAGCGGTTGTAGATTTCGTAAATGAATCCCGCATTCAGGGTGACTTGCTTGCCCGTATCGCTACGGATGCCGTTGTCCTTGAGATGAGCAAGAACGTCCGCAACGACGTCGGAGTTACTCGCAGCCAGATTAAAGCGGAGATGGAGAAACTTAACCTCCGTCCTCCACTTGAGCGGGTTGGACTAGTGCGTCTAGCAGACGCATTGACTGTGGACGCTATTATGCAGGGTTCCATAGTCAAAATAGAGTATTCTGGATCCGGTGCAAATCGCACTGCATCTGTTACTCTTGCTTTGCAATTAATAGACAGGGCATCAGGTGAAATTATTAATGGTGCCTTGCAGACTGGATCATCATCTGCCAGGGTTGGCTATACAGCCGATGACGACACTTTAGTCACTGAGGCTATTAACAATGCGGCTTATCTGGCAGTGAAGCAGGTTAATGACTATGTGATACCGGAAGGCACCGTACATGTAAATCAAGGTGTTGACCAGGTTGTATTGAACCGCGGTGCAAGACAGGGCATCAAACTTGGAATGAGGATGATCGTTCTTCGACAGAAGGAGATCATTGGTTTCATTCAGGTAACCAAACTTTCCAACAACGATGCAACCGCTAAAGTGTTGAAATCTCTTAGAGGGATTCAACCGGAAGACAAATTCAGGGCTATATACGAAATGCCTGCCGTAGCGCCTTCTCTTAAAGGAGAACCGTTGCCGTCAGGTGCACCAGCTACTTCCAAACCTGGCCGAAGTGCTATTCAGCGCATAGGCAAGTTCCTCATAGGTGCTGCCGTCGTCCTATTTGTAGCCAATATCTTTAGGGGTGGACGTGGAACTGAGACAGGACCGGGGATAACCACCGGCGACACTAATACAGTTATCACTTGGGATCCGACAAAGTTTAGCCATGGTAAAAATGTCTGGCAATACCAGATATTGAGAACAGATGACTTTGCGCAGACTTCCAGACCTGTAGTAGCGCTGACTGACTCCGCCGCTATAGACGCCGGTCGCTTAGACCTCCGGTTCCTCTATGGAACTGGTGCTGCAACTCCGGTAACTTACTACACTATGGCAACAAACCCATCAACGACGATTCCAACCTCAGTAACCGGTAGTGTTCCTGCGGAAGGTTTTGGAACGCAGCATTCATATGCTGTGAGAGTGCTGTATCAAACCTCATCCAGTGCAGGAGTATTGAGCTACGAGTTCTCTTCTGTTGGTGGAACCATCAAGGCAACAGCAATAGAGCCTGTTCAGGCTTCCGATTTGCTGCAGCCTGCTTATGATCCCAGTCTGACTGCTCCGGCAATTCTATTGACAGAGTTGAAAGATGGGACCATTAACTTCAGATGGAACAAAAAGCAAGGTGCTAATGCCTACTATGTATTGGTGGAGCCAATTAATCCCGGGACAGTGGGAACTTTTGACAGCCGCACAGTAGGTGGACTTATATATGAAAGTGGACCAACTGTAGAGTTGACAGCCGCCCAGAGACTAAATCTGGCAAACTTCCTGATTAGCAGTAGCCTGTCAACAGATGTCGTTCTTAAGTGGAGAGTTTTCTGCCGGAACACGACGGATACCAGTCCTCTATTCACCGTTGGTGAAGAGGGCCGATTTACGGTCAATGAAGTTCCGCCTAACACTCCGTAGGTTGAATTGATTGGTAGGGTTTCCAGGAGGACAGAATGCGTTATATAAATTATAAACGGCTCGTTCACCTGTCGCTTGTAGTCGCGATGGTTGTACTCTGCGCAACGGGAGTTGCGCTGGGTATAACCTCGAATGCAAGTAAACAGAAATACGTAGCCGACGAATACATTGTTAAGGTGCGTTCGGGAGCAAGTTTGGTACAGGTCGAAGCCAGTGTGGCTAAGATCGGTGGCCAGCTCTTGAGAGCCCTGCCAATCGCAGATATGTATCTTGTAAAACTGACAAGTAAGACAACAAACAGTAAATTTACTGCAATGTCACGCAGTAGTGCAACAAGTCAGTGGATGATCGAGTCCATACAACCTAACTATTTGTACTATGCGGATGCAATCCCCAATGATAAATATTGGAGCTTCCAGTGGGATAAAGTCCTTATGGGTATGCCTAAAGTCTGGGATACTGAGAAGGGAAGTTCTGCTGTAACAGTAGCAGTTATAGACTCCGGTGTCGCCTATGACCATCCTGATCTAGTCGATCGTGTTGATAAGAGCATAGGTTATGACTATGTAGATAATGACAATGACCCGATGGATGAGAATGGCCATGGCACACATGTTGCAGGCATAATTGCTGCCCAGGGTGACAATGGAATTGGAGTCACCGGCGTTTGTTGGAACGGCGTCAATATAATGCCAATAAGGGTTCTTGGCATTGATGGTAGTGGGACCTCTGAGATGATTGTCAATGGAATGGAGCATGCACGGGTTCACAATGTTCCAATTGTTAACATGAGCCTCGGTAGTTACTCTCCCGATGAAGCGATACATTCCAAATTACAGGACCTTACCTCTCAGGGTATACTGGTAGTTTGTGCTGCCGGTAACTCCGGAGATACATCAGATCCTCATACTGGATATCCTGCTGCATATCCTGAAGCCCTCGCAGTAGCTGCCACCGGTCCTACAGATAAAATTGCTTACTACTCCTCTTACGGGCCTGATAATCAAGTAGATATTGCTGCTCCCGGCGGTGATGACACTATTTCGGGTGCGAGTAGTATGATACTAAGTACCTGGGTTGATATTGTCCGTGATTCCAAGGGGGCTGTTACTTCAAGAACCCTGGGTTATATACAGGAAGAGGGAACGTCGATGGCGTGTCCTCAGGTAGCAGGAGCCGCAGCTATTCTTTTAAGTGCTGGAGTTGCTCAATCTGATCTTAGAGCTCAGATGGTTGATACTGCACGTGTACCAAGTAAAGGTTACAACGCCATTAAATATGGTGCCGGTATAATCGATTTAAATGCTGCAATGGGTAGCTCCGTAATTCACATTATTACTCCACTGGCGAATGCTACAACCGTCAGTAACCCTAAAGTGGAAGTCAAGTTATTAGCTGTTAATATAGATTCAGTAGTTGTTCAGATAGATGGTCTGGATGCTATTGCAGCCGGTTCTGCGAGTGATTATGTTGACAGTATTGTTGGCGGAATATCCTTTAATATTCCATTGCCGGGCGGTACTGCTCTTGCTCCGGGCACACATAATATCAAAGTCACGGGTAACAGCAAAATTAGCGGAGAAGCGCTCAGTGATGAGGTTTCATTCACGGTAGCCTCCAACCCGGTTGATAGCGGTATATACTTGTTTGCGTTCCCATTCCTGATCGCGCCGGCCACTACAAGCCCGGCTGATCTTCTCGCGGGAACTACGTTTGTTCAGACTTCTGTGAATAAGTCAAAACTGATCAGATGGATTGCCGCTCCTCAGGGTGGAACTACTGGACAACCGCAATATGGCTATGTAACATACAATCCGGCAAATTCCAGTGATATCGCTTGGAATACCACGACGCTGAGTCTGGGTGGCTTTAGTTGGTATGTAAATGGTGGATATTTCAACTCAACTGGTCCGGGAACAAGCCAGATTACACATCCGATTGTAGGTTCTGGGTACTGGTTGGTTCTTCCTACGGATACTCAGATTAATGAGAATCTTCCTACTTTAGAAGGAAGAGTTGATTTCGATCCATCTAAAGGTTATATAATACGTTTGTATACAGGGTGGAATATAATTGGGAATCCATACCCAAGAAAAGTGTCCTGGCAGACTTGTCTGTTCAAGTATCGGGGTGAGACGAAGGGGCTTTTGAGCGCGGTTGACGCGGGTTGGCTGAGCGCGATAGCTTATGGCTATGACAGCACAATCAGTCGTGATTACAGGCGCGTAACGAGCAGGGATTCCCTTGATGAATATCGAGGGTATTGGGTGCGAAGCTATGTTGGCGACGTTGATAATCCATTAGAACTGATCGTAGTACCCTGATGCTATAGGCAAAAGGGCAGGCTAGGAGAAATTAGCTATGAATCGCAAGATGAGCACTTTGTGTGCATTAGTGGTAGTTTTGGTGATCGGCATTTTTGGTGCCGTGCAAGTGGGGGTTGCTTCTTCGACTGCACCACCAATATACTACACATTGGCAAATGATTATATCCGGTTCGACTGGGGTGTAGCCAATACCGTCGATTTCACGTTGAATAGTGTTACGTATTCCTGGGCTGTGCCCGGAAGGTTTTCGGTAGAAACTATCGGAGGAGATCCTGAGACTTCAGATGATGATAATGTCGATCTGATACCTCGAGGACACGACTTTGGAACTAGTTACGACAACGGCTGGGCTCCCTGTCACAAATTCGGATATATTAAGGTCAAAGTTGGAGAAGATGATCCTTCCATCATAGGTGTGAGTGGTGGTAGTTGGACACAAGGACCTTCTTTATTCGCTCCCCCGGATGGCCTGGGTCTTGGAAAAAATGGCCGTTTTCTTGAAGGTGAATGGACTACTACTGAGAATGTTGCGGTTCTGATGGATGTATATCTGGTCAGGGATCAGGTAAGATTCGAGTTTAACATCAAGAATAAGGCAACTGTTACGCAGTCAGTGGGACTGCAGATACAGGGTGCTGCCAGAAATCACCTGCAGGGTTCTGGTTTTGCTCCAGGCCCGATGTTTATTTCTGGATTTGGGAATATTGAGTATGGAAAAGTTTTTACCGGCACGATAATTCCTAACTTCATAGAAAAGATGAATTCGATTGCTACTCCAACTATAATTGCCAGAAATCTTATGGCAGGCCAGGATGCTTATAAGCCCGGACGAGTTGCCGTAGGAAATCAGGACGACATACTTGGAGTTGAAGATACTACAAAAAGTGACATTACTGGATCTGAACTAACCATGTGGCTTGAGCCGCATACAGGGTTTCCATCAGGTAGCTATATACCCGATCCCAGAGTTCGTGAGACTAATATGGGATGGGCAATATGTTTTGACAGAAAGTCACTTTCTGCAGGATCATCCCGTAAAATAGTAGATTATTATGGCGTTGGCGTTACAGACGGCGCTTGGACAATTCAATCCGGTAGCACATACGATTTTGACAGCGCCGATCTTGCCGTCCAGTCGATACGGGCTTTGGATTACGATACTACGAGTTCTACTAGAGTCTCTGACTTTAGTCCCGAGACATTTGAGATAAAAGCCTATATTGACAATCTTGCTACAGATAAAGGCGTATATGATCTGGGTGACGTGAATGTTTCCCTGCTGCTGCCTGACGGACTCAAGTTGTCTTCAGGCAAAGCTGTTCAATCATTAGGATATATTACAAGAGACACAGAAGTTGGCCCGGCCCTGTGGAACGTTGTTGCCGATGGAACTGTTAGTGGAGCTCTTGAATATTATGTAAGAGCACAGGATAGTGTCTCTGGATGGAATCAGATTGTATCACGCAAAATACTGGTACCGGCAGTAGGCACAGGCATATTAAAGGCTGGTTGGCAGTTGGAGAGCGTTCCCTTTGTGTTTTCGAATGCTACTCCTACTACAGTATTTAATAAACTGTCTGGTCAAATATTCCCACAGTATTGGAATCTGACTGGCGGAGGTTCGGGGTCATATAAGCCACTGTTGGCTGTGACACCCGGACAAGGTTTCTGGCTCTATGCAACTGGTGGGGGTGTGGGAGAATTCACGCTCGCTGATAGAACAATTTATGGTGCGCTGGACGGCACACAGGCAGCTTCAATCAACATTGATCTGAAGCCTGGCTGGAATCTTGTCGGAAATCCTTTTGTATATCCAGTGTACTGGGGGCAAATTCAATTCTATAATAAGAGTCAGAATCTTGCTCTGCCGCTCGATAAGGCTGTTACAAGCGGATGGCTAACCAGTACTTTCTTTACTTGGAATGCAGATAAAGTTAAATACGACTATTATAGCGATCCTCAAAGCTTACTTCAGCCCTGGAAGGGTTATTGGATAAGAGCTAAGAAATCTGTAACTATGATATTTACGCCGCTGTTGTGGCCTGCATCTAAGGTGTCAGTTCTTTCAGGCGGATAAACTGACATACATCATTATATTAATTGGCCTTCGCCCGATATTTTTATTTGGCGGAGGCTGTATCGGCAATAGGTACTCATTTATTGAGTCGCTTCGTAGACGAAGGGAAGAATTAAAATGACGAGAGTAGCTAGATTGCTTGTGGCCGTTGTGGTCTTGTGCGTTATGGGTTCCACCATATATGGTGCAACTCTGGACGTTAGCATTACCCCAAATCCTGGTACAGCCAACTCTATTTATATTATAGAAGGTACCTGGAAAGATAATACGGCTAGTCCTATGTATCCTACTACCGGGGGCCCTCCAAAAGGTGCCGGTATCATAATGGTCACCGGATTGGGTGGTCCTTTGGGTAACAGTATACCAATGCATTATGTGTTTGGTAATATTGCAACGTCTGGTGCAGTCTACAGAGCTGTTATCAGCGGGGGAATTAACCTTTCCAACCCGTTAATGCAAGCTGACCGTCAGGTAAGTATTGGTGGAGTAAATAAGTATGACTATATGCCTATATTGGGCCTGCCAATAACTAATGATGGACAGGATTATTATGTAACAAATAAGTCGTGGAACGATGCTTCAGGACCTAGTAATCTTGTACCACTTGCTGATTGGGGCAATTTTCCTGTGTGGTATTCACCAGTTCTACACGGCGCATGGGGTGCGGCCATAGGTGGAAATAAGGCTACTTTTACTATTTCTGCTACAGCTTGGCCCTGGGATTCTGCTAATGCTAAGGTTTCAGGTACTACTCCAGTAACAACAACGACTACATTGGTAATGTACGGATCAAGTCATTTCACAGACCTATCTTCTCCTGCGGGAATAGACTATGGATGGGGTGGTGACACCACTTGGCCATATCAGATGTGGGTTCCTGGAGACATGGACTATTTGACCTGTTACCCTGACAATCTCGGTGCAGAGACCGTTGACCCTCTTAATGTTATTCCTACTGAATATGCTAACGATATGACTCCCGATGAGGGATCAGGAAATTCACAATACGATTTTAGAATTAGATACAACAGTATCGATAACGCATTACCCCCTGTTCCGTGGTTTAGGACACAGGGTGGATATGATTCAGGTGTTGTTCTTTATTTTGGCCGACTGGATGCTACCGATTATGATGCTTATCCAATGGCACTTGAGACTGCGGGCTCAGGGGCTGGTGGTGTTTTTGGTGGCATTTATAAGTTTAGTTTCGTTCCAGCAGCAACCAACACATTTAATGTTGGGCAGAGGACAACTAAATGTTATTCTACTTTAGAACCTGGTATATATCATTACTTCTTTGGGACGTCTGATGATAGCCTGTATACACTTCCAAATTCAGACGGTAGTCGTGGATGGACAAGAGTCTTTGATTTCCAACCAAAACCAGATGAATGGGGTGGGCAAAGTTATGGTAATTCAATCTCAGGCGCTGATGCATGGGACAGATTAGATCCTAGAGGAGCCAGGACAGTAACAGGTTTTTCGGATATTGATAGACTACCTGGTAGAAGATACAGTTCCGGCAGAATAGATCCCAATAATGGCACTCAACCCATACGCTACGATGATTCACTGTTCGTTGACCGGGTTATTAGAGCTCCTGGTGTATTTGAAGATGATATTACGTGGGGCTTTCTGCCTACACCGAAATACACGCGTCAATATCCATTCCCATGTAACGAGTATCCAAAAGTTACTTGTTTAATTGATATGCGTAATCCCAAGACACTGAATTTTAAGGATTCTGATGGCTTGGAATTTAATGACAAGAAATATGGATATGACAGATACTGGGGTACAATGCAGCCATTCAAACGCGGAGTTTTCCCCATTTTACAAAATTTCCCGGGTACTACATCCACACAGAATGACTCAGACGGTGCTACAACACAGACGGAAAATGTGTTCAGGATTGTATACAGACAAATTGATGGCAAAGCTCCTATAAAGAGTCAAGTCTGGATTAGCAATGGTTTGGGACGTAGCGGTGCGAAATCTTACAGTATGGTTCCGGATGACGTTCTAAATGAAAAGAACGCTTCTTTATTGACTACTGCTGATTACAAAAGAGGTGTGTGGTACTCGGCTAAGCTAAAACTACCTGCTGGCCCTCACTCATACTATTTTCTGTTTAGTGATGGTTTACAGACCTCCAACTGGCCAACCAGACCTGATTTTGACCCGTGGGTGGGTGGAGCTGGTATAGCCAATGATATGGTTCCTGGTCCTTACATTAATACACCAGCAGTGTTGAGCGAAGGTGCTGTTACTCCTGGTTCAGGAAGACAGGGAGTCAATTTCAGATATACCATCAGATATCGAGATGCTGATGGTCAACGTCCTTACAAAGGATACGTCTACATTGAGACTTCACCTGGTAAGGTTCGCCAATGTGAAATGCTGCCTCTAGATAAATCTCAACTTACTACGACAAATATTAAGGGCTCTGGTGTTGTGTATTATTTCGATACCAGCACTGTTCAAGATCTAGTAATGGAGTCTGGTCAAAGAAGATTCTACTTTGAGTTCTCTGATGACTGGGGCGATCCAAGTAATATAAATGATCGCATTGAAGGTGAAAAGACAAGATTCCCAAGTGCCACTGATTCATGGATGCAGGGACCGGAAGTTGTATCCAATGTTGCTCCGAGACTGACTAACGGATCGGTTGATTCAGTTGATGGTTCTGCTACTCCTGGAACGGTATGGAATTTTGAAGTTACATACAGCGATCAAAACAACGATCCTCCGAGTTCATTAAAACTGTATATTGGCCAGTTACAGCGTGACACTAAAACAGTTATCTGGGATGAAGGCCACGCTATGCTGGAAAGAGATTCCACCGATACCATATATAATGATGGTAAGGACTACTACTTCCAGACCAGACTCGGTGGTGTTGACCAGAGTAACGACTCTGATAAACAGTACTACTATGCGTTTTATGCTTCAGACGGTGAGTTGATAGCAACTTATAGATCGTCCAGTGATGCTGCTTTACGCTCTGATGCTGCTACATCGTTCTACAGGCAGCAGTTAGTTGAGCAGACTTCTCCGACAGCTGATCAGTACTTCAAGTTTGAGCCAAAAATTGCTCAGAGAGCTACTGTTCTCAGCCCGTATACTGCACAGTTAACTGATGCGACCGATATTTTGACAATCGCAGGCGTATATGCCAGTCAGGATCTTGCTGCTGGTGGAGGAGATAACCTCTATCTGGATGCTGGTGGTAACAGTTCGGGCTTTGTAAATAATATTGTTACAACTAAGGATCCTCTACCTGAGATAGGTAGCACAGTTTGGGTGGAATATCAACCACAATCGCCGATAGTAGGACCTGTCAATATTGACCAACCAGCTACTGCTGGAGTTCTTGCTGATGCCGAACTGTTTGTTGGCCCGACCAATGATGCGGCCCTTCGCATAAGGCTTGACGGACAGAAGAGTGGTTGGACTGGAGAAACCGACGGTATTGATAACACCCGGTTTGCAACTATGCGGGGTGTAGCGTCTGATGTTGCTGGTTCACCCTCTTCAATAACTGTGGTTCCTGAGTTCCCAGATATGATAGCCTCAGTGGAGGGTGTCTATCTAATTCCTGCGGACGACACTACGGATCCATTCACGGGCACAAACTATTATGTGCCAACGACTGCTTCACATTTCCATGCTGGAGATAAATTGATTCCACTTACCGGTTTTGCGGTAGCAGACGCAGGTAAGAGCGTATTGATCAAATACTCCGATATTCGGTTCACATACATCCAGCGGGGTGTTGGTCAGAACGAAACACCAAGTCCTGTAGATGGATCATATAACAGCTACTATGTTCCGGATTCCGGAATCAATGCTTACATTAAGGGTAATAATGGTGTTGGAGTAGATGTTACCTCTGGTCTGGTAGGTGTTTGGCTCAATACGCAAAGAGAGCTTTCTAACTACTTTGATCCATGGGTTACCAGCTATGCAGCAGTAAAGCCTGGAAGTTTAAGTAGAGTGCTATTAACCAATGAGCTTCCCGCAGGAACTGGTAACGTGTATGGTAGATACTATCAGGACGGTGAGTATCACATAGACCGAGCCAACAGAAGTGTATATACACTCAGCGCCATTCCGGGGCAGAATGTATACGCTACATATATGTTTGGTAAGCGTATGCCGGTATTGGTAGGTAAGAATACCGCTCCTACTCTTACGGGTGGAAATGTGTCCACATACAGAGGTAGTCGGACTACGCAGTTCATTTACTCTGTCAACTATACAGATATTGATGGACCAAATGGTCAACAGCCTAGTTACGTGCGGGTATATGTAGATGGTGTTGCACACGATATGCTCCGGGAGTCAGTAGGGACACCGGACTATAAACAAGGCGCAAGATATCTATACTATACAACCATAGGAACCGCTGGTTCCCATACATTCCATTTCGAAGCTTCCGATGGTACCGCATCGGCAATATACGACTGGTATAATGTCAATAACCAGACGAGACCCTCAACTGGACAAAGAGTTCGAGAGATTGATGGACCTTGGATTAATGATCCGCCAGTCCTTTCGGGTGTAACAATGAACCCGACACCGACTGCAAAATTGGGTCAGGTTGTAGATATTTCCGTAAATTATACGGATGTTGATAATGACGAACCATACTTCTTCGATGCGAAGAAGGATATTAAAGATGATGGCACCGCTCTTGGACTCGCGGTAAGCAGATCTCCAAGGTTATGGATTGGATCCGGTGCTGATCCTACTACTACGTATGTGGAAGGAACCATTGATTCAGTCAGTAGCACGGATAAGAGAGTGTTTAATATCACTCTAGATTCCGGTTACACAGTCACTGCTGACTCTCTTGTAAATAACTACCTGCAGATTATTCCTAAAGATCAGCAGGATTATGCAGGAAGATTGTATCTTGTAACTGCTAATTCTACGACAACTCTGCAGGTTAGGACGAAAGATGCAACTGTGGATGGAGTTATCGCTGGTGATAGATTCCGTATTAATGGTATCTTGATGAGAAAGACGGATGCCACTGATACCAACTATACCGATGGCGTTAACTACACCATTACATTGCCCACACTTCCTGAGGGCGCATACAAAATGCAGATTACTGCCAGAAGCCGGGAAGATAAACCAGCTTGGCTGAAAACTGCAATGGCAAAGAATGGTGAGCAATGGTTGCCGTATTCCGATCCGGCAGCTGAGACAGCTATTACGGCTCTTACACAACTTGTGTTACAGAGACCCGATGGTAACAGCGCACCTATACTGACTGGAACTGTTGGCAACACGGTATCGCAAGGTATGACCATCAAAGGTACCAAGATTGCATTGCAGCACAAGACTAATGTTTTGTCCGCAACAAAAATTGGACTCTGGGACGTTGATGGGGAGCCATATAACAGACTATTCGTAACCAATGTATACAGATATGCAGATAGTATGTATAAGGACGCTGCCGACAGGACAGCTTCTGATGGATACTTTACTCCGGCGAGTCCGCCGCGTAACTATGACCAGGTTCTGTCTACAGTTACAGGATCAACTGTTTCGACTGAGATTACACTCAGCAAAGCATTTGACCCAATACTGCCGACTACGGCACTGGTTCAACTTGTAACAATAGATGAGTTCGCTAAATTGGCTTTGCCTGATAGCATATCGTCCATTGGAACTGTCATTGGCATATACTCTGATCCTGAGGGAACAAATCAGATTAATGACGGAACAACAATGGATGCTAACGGGCGCATCAAGATCAGCTCAATACCAGCGAATCTCAAGATGAACTCCAAGGGTAAGAAGATAGCATTCTTGAAATACAATCCTGTTACTTCCACCCTGAGGAATGTTCCAATCTCATCTGTCGGAACACAGATTACGCCGACTGATGTCAATGTTATGCCGAGTATTGCGGGAATTGTTGGAGTATACGCAGGCAGTGATACTGCAATGACTGGCACCAACTACTACGATACCAGCAATGCGTTTACACCTGGCAATGTCAGTATTCGCTTAACAAGCGCTATAGCTGAAACCAGAGTGAATATTAAATACGTCCCGTATTCTCCAGTTTATGTTGAATACAGAGGTGGACATGTTGAGGGCACTGCTGATGCTGACAGGCTGTTGGCTTCAGGTGTGCCGGTTATGTTAAGTTGCGACTATCGAGATGCGGATAATGACCCGCCTGCGTTCCACGACAATGTTGAAGGCTTTATGCTTGTCGACCTTTTCAATGCTACGCATACGGAGAAACAGTTCCCGTTCACTATGCCGCAGCCTGAACCTCAGAACTTTACATCAAATGTTCGTTTTGAGCAGATATTCCCGACAGGGCCAACAGCAAGTATGCTGGTTCCTGGAGTTTCGACTTACTCATTTGTAGGATCCGATGGATACGCAGCAAGCGCAGATTATGTCTGGCTGCCGGCTAAGATTCCAAATGGCTACAAGATGTTCATAAACCAGCTTCCTACTTTGACTGGCGGTGCAGTTCTGAGTCTCGGGAGAGACACTACTGATACCACAAAAATGGACTTTGCTTTGTCCGTGATATATACGGATCTTGATGGGCAGGCTCCTGGATTTGTAACAGCCAGAATAAAGCACGAAGATGGTACAGTAGAAGATAGAACTCTGACTAAAGAGTCAGGGACACCGAATTATAAAACGGGTGTTGTTTTCAACGGAAACGTAACACTCGCAGTCGGAACATATTCTGTTGTATTTGAAACAACAGACGGAATACAGAATGTAGACACCTTGGCTTTCGCTAAGCAGGTAATCGTAAGCGGACAGAATTCACCGCCTGTGATTCATTCTTATGCTTTGAACAAGGCTTTTGGAAAACTGGATTCCACATTCGTATTTACTGCTAACTACTCCGACGTCGATGGAGATAGTCCATTGGTGAGCGTTGGTAGTGTAGCACAGGAAGGTATGAAACTGATTGTTACCGAAACAACAAGCAACAAGACAAAGGAATTTGTAATGTCGCGAGTTGGAAGTAGCATCAACTACCGCGATGGAGTTAACTACTCTGCCAGTGTTACTGGTAGTGCCTTGCAGACTGCTCTTGGTTGGAGCGGTAAAACTAACTATGTCTTTACAGTTACTGCCAATGATGGTGTGGTGGATGCACTTAAGACAGGTCTACCGGCAACAAAAGCAGGTCCTGTTCTGAATATACCATACATAAAGACCATGTCAGTGGTTGATAAGGATTCTGGCGAAACAGTTACAAGAACCGCGGCCGGAAGAGAAGTATTACTTAAGGGAACGATTGCATTCCCATGGGATGGCACTTCATCTTCACCGAGTGTTTCTGATATTAGATTGATTGTTGCTGTTCCGGGAGGCGCCAGCATCGGTATACCGGTGAATATTTCTTCCTACAGCTTGGTTACAGGTACGTATAAGAAGGAATGGATAGGCACTATCTCTCCTGACTATGCAAATGCTGAGCCAAACCAGGATCCTGCTGTTGCGAGTGGAACTTCTATAAAACTCACTACAGGTGGTGATTGGACATTCAAAGTAACATGGAGCGGTGATACCGTTTGGGATACACTGATTGTCGACGCAAATCTCGATGGAGCCAATGATAGTCCTGATTATGCTGTGCTATCGGTTGGTGGTCCTATGAGAACCATTGCTGTTGCCGATCCGGGACTGCCTTCTACAAGCAAGCCGCTTGTAGATATGTTCACACCGCCAATGTATATTGGTAATCCGTTAACAGCAGATGCAGGATTTGTATTTGGTTACCAGCACGCTGCAGATATGCAGATTGTTAGATGGGATCCTGCTTCCAAGACATACAAGAAATACTCTATATCGTCTCCGCTGGAACTGTCTCCTGGTGATGCCGTCTGGGCAAAACCATTGGATAAGTATCCGGTTGAGCTGGTTTCTTCTAGTGATATTGCTAGTGGGCTGTTGATGTCAGGTAATCTTGGAATCACACTTGATCCTGCTATTCAATATAGAGTGATCAGTGTCAGTGCCAGGGATTATCCGGTTCAGACCGATTCCAATGGCAAACCGGTTACAGATAGAATTACCGGCAAGGTAAAAATACAGCCTTGCACTATTGCCTTGAAAGCTGGATGGAACCAGTTTGGTAATATCTTCTACAACTGGAAGACAGATAGTAGTGGAACCATTGTTACACCTAGAGTTGATCTGGGAATTGCAATGAGCACACTTACTGTGTCTTATCTTGGTGTGACCAAGACTCTTGCGGATGCTAGAGCCGCCGGTTGGGTGAGAGATTATGCATGGAGATATGATGCTGAATCTGCAAAATATGTGTTGGTAAGTGCGACAGCAACTGATGCAGAGAAAGTACTTCATATTTGGTCTGGATACTGGATCAGGGCACTGGTTGATTGCAGCCTGATAATTGATCCAAATACAACCGAAATGGGTACAACTTCAAAAGTTAAAAAGACTCAGAAGGCTGGTGTTCTTTCAATCGGAACTAATGGGAGTGGTAATTCCAGTAATCTGGATGTCCCACCACCACCGGCATTCGAGGAGTAGTCAATTGGAGCGGCCTGCCAGGCAGGCCGCTCTGTTTCATAGGAGATGATTCGGGAGAGAGGTACAGAGTATATGAGAAGCGTTTGGGTGAAAGTTGTTGCTGCACTTCTGTGTCTTTTTGTTCTTTCTGCAGCCTGCAGTGGTGCAAGATGGTTCAAACGTGCCAGGATAGTAAGGAACGACGTAATCAAGCAGTCAGTTATGGTATTTCCATTTGATGCTGCACCTGAGGTGCAGATAGCTGCGCCAATTGCTAAGGCAATCGCAGAGGCAGCACGTGATGGATTACAGAAGTCCGGAAAGTATAATGTGATTGTTTTTAGTGACAGGCTTGCACCGATACAACGTGCGGTAGAAGTCGACCAGGCAGTTACTGCAAAGCAATTATTACCACCGTATGCTGATGACACGGATAAAGTACTGCAACTTGGAAGAATAGCGGCAGTAGATTATGTGCTTACTGGTATGATTGAGAGTTATACAGTAGACCCGGCTGGTAAGTCCGTTTCTGTAGTATTGTCGGCACAGTTGCTTGATGTTAAATCCGGTAGGACAGTGAGTGGGTTCACTGCTACGGGTAAGAGCTCCGAAGCGGTAAAGGGTATCGATCCTTTAGATCTTCGTGCTACTGCCTTGGCTGACGCTATCGCCAAACTAGGGCTGGATAAAAAAGAAGAAGGCACTTCCACAAACTGAGGTTGCCTTTATGAAATACAATGATAAAAAAACGCGTCGGCTTTGTCCGGCGCGTTTTCATTATACAGCAGGATTCGCTGCTATCATTCTATGTGCCACAACATTACTACTCTCATTATGTAGAATGGGTGCAAGTGTTGGCCTCGCTGATTATACTGTATACTTGACCGCCCGTCCTGATGTCATAACTGCAGATGCTGGTTCATCCACAACTATCAACGCTGAAGTCAGAGATTCTGAGGGCAACTTAGCCCCCAACGGCACCGTGGTAGATTTCTCCGCTAGTTTAGGCCGGATTGATCAGAGAGCCGTAACGTCTAATGGGGTTGGAAGGGCTAGAATGCAGAGCAGCTTAACTACTGGTGTGTCAATGATTACCGCGGCAGTCCAGGGATCCAGAGGGGTTGCAGAAGTCAAAGTAGAGGTTCTCGCAGCTGGTACAAAGACAGAGACCCTCACAGGAATTACGATTTCCACAAAAAATGGCCAGTTGCTAATTGATCCGGAACGTAAGATTGCAGATTGTGTAGGTGGGGTTACAATAAAAATTGGATCCCTGGAAATGTCGTCCTTTTATGCTGTGATGGACATCAGTAAGCGTACAATGCGTCTACGCGCCGGAACCGAAGGCAATCCGGTAATTATCAAGCGTGGAAATACTGTCATTAAAGCCAGCGAAGCTCTTATAGATCTTAATAAAATGACTGCACTCTTGTTCAGTACCGGGGATGAAGGTGCCAGAAGACAGCTGATTTCACTAAGAGACCTCAAACCGCGCGAAGAGACAGATGCCAGATCTGTTCAGCCGCCATCTCCACCAGTAACAGGGGTGTTTTTGATTGGCGCTAAGAAAATCATCATTAAGCCCGGAAAAGAAATCAAACTGATCAGTGCCACATTCTTCCTCGAAGGTGACAGTACAGTCAGCATACCTTTCTACAAACTGGCATTGTCAGGGAGTGGCGGTGGCAAGACATTTACTTATGGTAGTGAAGGATTGCGAGCAGATATTCCTATATATCTAGGTTTGGATGAAAGTTCCAGCAGCGCCGTCAGAATCAGACGGCAAGAGCAGTCAGGATGGGGTTATTACGGTGGATCTAAACGCTGGGAGACGGATCTTGTTAGAGAATACGACCTGGACAGCGGCAGTAGTGGTCAGGTAGCTATCCGTCGTGTTGGTTCATCAGATTGGGGACTAAGATGGAATGGCAGGACAGATTTCGGTCAGGGACTGGAATCGTATATCTATCTTGATTCTCCATCCCATTCAGACTTTTATGGCAACTTTGATCTTAGTCAATCTAAAGAAAAATATACTGCCACGTTTACTTTCAGAGGATCAAAACAATCTGACGGTCTCAGCACACACTATGAGGGTGTAAGTTATCAGATGCGGCCTATACCGATATCAGGTCCCACATTTACAATGTCCATGTCTGGTAGAGGCTTCTATGACAGTAGCTCCTCGGCAATAGCCAGGCATCTCGGTGGAGCAGCGAATTTGCAGCTCTATGCTGGACCCTACAAGACATTTACCGGTTTTGATCTGAGCGCACAGACCAGTTTAGGGAATGTGTGGGGTGGACCCAGTCCTGGCCGCAGTGCCTTCGGCAATATCGGTTTATATAGAGATCTGGGAAGATCAGCCACATTTGGAGTAAACTACAACTACAGTTGGGATGGTGTCGTCGGTGGTGGTACATATGATACAGTGAGTGCTGACATATATCTAGTTCCTGTCGTAGGCATGAGCACACATTTCAGTGTGATCAAAGGTCTGCGTGGAGGAACAACAAGTTCATTTGGCAATTTGTCTTATCGCTTATCCAGGAACTGGGAGTTCCGCGCAATATCTACCTGGCAGAATTACTCCGGTTATAGTTATAATGACGCTCAGCTTGGCATTGTCAGAACAATGGGTAGTCAGGAAGCGCGTATATTCTACTCAAAATCCAGAGCGCGTTTGCTGTTTGAATTTTCGGCTGCAGGTCTTTAGCCCGTTTGTATTGGGTAGAATATTTTTATGAATGAATTTGTTATCAAGTCAGATTTTCAACCGACAGGTGACCAGCCGGTGGCCATTGACCAGCTGGTCGCAAATCTACAGGATGGTGATCGTTATCAAACGCTTGTAGGTGTAACGGGTTCCGGAAAAACATTCACAATGGCCAATGTCATTGAGAGACTGCAGAAACCCACACTGGTTATAGCCCACAATAAGACCCTCGCTGCACAGTTGTGCTCTGAATTCCGTGAGTTCTTCCCGGATAATGCGGTTGAATATTTTGTCAGCTATTATGACTACTATCTTCCCGAAGCCTACATACCGCAGACTGACACCTATATAGAGAAAGACTCATCAGTCAATGATGAGATAGACCGGCTCCGACACTCCGCAACCCAGGCAATTCTTGAAAGACGTGATGTCATTATTGTCGCTAGTGTGAGCTGTATATACGGCATTGGGAGCAAAGAAGACTATGCAGGCATACTGCTGCAACTATCGGTCGGACAGAACTACAACCGGGAGCAGCTTTTACGGCGTTTGATTGATATGCAATTCACCCGTAATGATATAGCTCTTGGGCGTGGTACTTTTAGAGTCCGTGGCGATGTCCTTGAAATCCAGCCAGTTGATGAAGAACTGATAACCCGGGTGGCGTTTTTCGACGATGAAGTCGAGAAGATTACCGTCATCAATCCCGTGACCGGAGAAGTTATCCACTCTCAACCCACACTTACTGTCTTTCCTGCCAGTCACTTTGTAACAACCGCTGAAAAGATGGAACGTGCACTCACAGAGATTGAACAGGAATTGGAGGACAGGGTCGGTTTCTTCCAGCGACAGGGCAAGTTGATCGAGGCTCAACGTATTGAGCAGCGCACTCACTTCGATATGGAAATGATGCGTGAACTGGGCTACTGCAACGGCATTGAAAATTACTCGCGAATCATAGATGGAAGACCTGCAGGAAGTTGTCCCCATACCCTTGTTGAGTATTTCCCTGAAGACTCGTTGATGTTTATCGATGAGTCGCATCAGACGTTACCGCAGCTGAGAGCAATGTACGCAGGTGACAGGTCGCGCAAAGGTACACTTGTTGATTATGGGTTTCGTTTACCTTCAGCATTGGATAACAGGCCTTTAAAATTCCAGGAGTTTGAAAAATTAATCCATCAATGTGTCTTGGTATCAGCTACTCCAGGACCGTATGAAGTCCAGCATTCACAGCATGTAGTTGAGCAAATAATTCGTCCCACTGGCCTGCTGGACCCTGAGATAGAAGTATTACCTACTCAGGGGCAGGTAGACTATCTGATAGGTGAAATCAAGGCTCGTGCAGCAAAGAGCGAAAGAGTTTTAGTTACGACACTGACAAAGAAGATGTCGGAAGATTTAAGCCAGTATCTGTCGGAGATGGGTGTCAAGGTCAACTATCTGCATTCAGAGATCAAAACGCTTGAACGCAGTGAGATATTGCGGGATCTTCGCATGGGTGTGCACGATGTTCTGGTTGGTATCAACCTGCTTAGAGAAGGTCTTGACCTCCCTGAAGTATCCCTGGTTGCCATCCTGGATGCCGATAAGGAGGGTTTCCTGCGAAGCGAGACCTCTCTGATTCAGACGATAGGACGTGCAGCCAGAAACTCATGTGGTAAGGTCATAATGTTTGCTGACCATATTACCGATTCCATGAAGCGGGCTATTGATGAGACCAATCGCCGTCGACATATCCAGATGCAATACAATACAGAGAACGGGATCACACCAATCACAATCACCAAGGCTATTCGTGAACGTTTGATCTCGTCCGCATTTGATCAGGATCGCGATCCGAAACAGTTCGCAAAAGAGCTGCGGGATACAATGACTTTAGATGACCTGCTGGAAGCAGTCGCCGAAATGGATAGAGAAATGAAACGCTCAGCTAAAGCCCTGGACTTCGAAAGAGCAGCCGAACTGAGAGACCAGATTGCAGAGCTCAAAAAAGCCCTCCCTGACACAAAATGGCTAACCCCGGGTGCAGGAAAGAAGCACAACTGAATCACCCTCTTTCGAAAATAGAATATTTTCGTCCCTTCGTAGCGGGTCCAGCAGGTTTTCGCTGCAGGCGAAAATCGAGAGGACTCATGCTACGATTCCTAATTACTCAATGCTCAGGTCAATTAGAAATTGTCATACTGAACGAAGTGCAGAATCTGTGCATTGAATTGTGGTGCAGGCTTCCAGCCTGCAATTTTCCAACTGTAATTGTGAGGAACGAAGAATCTGCTTATCTGACTCACTGCAAAAATACCTGATACTTTACTGCATTCAATGCAAACGAATTACCTGCATTTCAGGTGGTTGGCGCATTATGTGTTTCTTTTAAAAATCCGCGTAAATCAACGAAATCTGTGGATGATTAATTTCAAACCATCTACCCTGACCTGGCGTTTGACTGGGAGCGTCCCAAATGGTATAATCAATTACTGTATGAGCTGGCAGGAGATGGTTCTTTGCCGGCTCTTTTGTTAACTGTGTGTATGACTAAAATTATTCTTGACAATCCGCATATTGATATTGATTCCGCACTGGATGTAATCCTCCCTCAGGTCAGCAAGCCCGCGCGTTATATCGGCGGCGAGCCGAACTCAGCCCGCAAGCACCTTGAAGACACGGATGTTTCGTTTGCGCTGGCGTTTCCGGACGTCTACGAGATCGGTATGTCCAACCTGGGCTTGCGAATACTTTACCACGTATTGAATTCTGACCATGAAGTCTCAGCTGAGCGTGTCTTTGCCCCGGCAGAGGACATGGAAAGCCTGATGCGTGAGCACAACGTTCCACTATTTGCACTAGAATCAAGGCGATTAGTCCGTGACTTCGATATTCTGGGTTTCTCACTATCCTATGAACTCTCCTATCCCGCTGTCCTGAATATGCTGGAGCTTGCCGGTATTGCTGTATGTTCAAAAGACAGGACCGATTCAGAGCCGATTGTTGTAGCGGGCGGACACTGTGCAGCAAATCCAAAACCAATGGCTGAGTTCATTGATGCCTTTGTAATTGGTGACGGTGAAGATGTCGTTCTGGAACTGGTAAAGGCTGTTAGGGAATCTAATAACGACCGCAAGTCAGCCATTGAAAAAATGTCCCATATAGCAGGTGTCTATGTTCCTGCAATACATGGTATCAAAGACGTTCAGACCAGTATCAAACATAGAGCAGTTACCAGTCTTGAATTAGCCCCATATCCCGAGACACTGATAGTTCCACACACTGAAGCTGTCCACGATCGAGTCATTCTCGAAATTATGCGTGGTTGCAGCAGAGGATGCCGGTTCTGTCAGGCTGGAATGTTGACCAGACCTGTCCGTGAACGCAGTGTAGAGACACTGTGCAGGCAGGCAGAGCAGCTTCTAAGGCAGACGGGCTACGATGAAATCGCCTTGTCCTCACTCTCCAGTGCCGATCACAGTCGCATTAGCGAGCTTGTAAGCACAATCATAGACAAATACGAATCCGAACGAGTGGGAGTATCATTGCCCAGTCTACGTGCAGATGCCGGATGCGTTAAGCTGGCAGCAGAGATCCAGAGGGTTCGCAAAAGCGGTCTGACATTTGCTCCGGAAGCAGGAACGCAGCGACTCAGGGATGTAATTAACAAAAATGTCACCGAAGCTGACCTGCTGGATGCCGTCGCTGCTGCAGTAGACAATGGCTGGCAGCGACTGAAACTCTATTTTATGATTGGACTGCCTACAGAGACCGACGAAGACATCACAGGCATAGCTGATCTGGTCCGGGCAGTCTTGAATACTTCACGCAATCACGGTACCAAGCTGGCATTATCTGTAACCGTTTCGCCGTTTGTTCCCAAACCCCACACTCCATTCCAATGGCACGGCATGCCGTTGTCTGAAGAAATTGATCGCAGGGTAGCGTTACTCAGGTCTTTACTGAAGATCAAAGGCGTAATGCTCAACTGGCACGAACCTGCACAGAGTTGTGTAGAAGCTTCACTTGCCAGAGGTGGAGACGAAGTATCTAGGGTTATTTTGGCAGCCTGGAAGCTTGGAGCAAACCTGGGACAGAGCCGGTTTGATCCGGATCTTTGGAACAAAGCCTTTGCTGAAGCTGGCTTAAGCATTGCTGACTATGCCAATCGTGGATATTCGGAAGATGAACCGCTGCCCTGGGATTTCATTAAAGCAGGAGTTTCAAAAGAGTTCCTGGTCCGTGAGAATCACAAAGCGATAGAAGGAATAGCGACCCCGGATTGCCGGACAGGTGAATGCGCTGGATGTGGTGTCAGGTCATCGGATACCAGCCAACCGTGTCCGCCAAAAGCGCCTGAACCGAGTATAACCGAGATTCCTCAATTGCCGTCAAAGTCTGATGGACCTGAGACGTTGACAATTTTCCGGTTCAGCAAGACGGGACGGGCAAAATGGCTGGGGCATCTCGATCTTGTTCGAGCTTTCGATCGAGCTGTTCGCATATCCGGCATTAACGTGGTATACTCCGAAGGGTTCAATCCGCGCCCGAGAGTTGCCTTATTATCTGCATTATCTCTGGGAGCTACAGCAAGCGCAGAGGTAGTTGCTATACGACTGAGACTGGGAGATGATTTCATAGGGGTAATAAACCGCCTCAATGTCAGTCTTCCTGAAGGTCTGAAAGTTTATGATGTAAATACCATCAGGGATACGTTCAAGCCTCCGGCAGTAACAGCAGGAGAATTCTCGCTGCATGTCGAAGTGCCTGATAGTTGTAAGGCTTCCGATATACGTGAGGCAATTGATGGTATTATGGCCAAAGAGTCTATACTGGTACGCAGAGAGAAGAAGAATCAGAATAAAACAGTTGATTTGCGTAAAGGTATTATGACGTTGGAGCTTAATGAGGAAACATCGGGTGGATGTTGTGAGATTAAGGTAGTTGTCGTTCACGGCGAATATACCCCTCGTCCCTCTGAAATAGCTGAACTTGTTGGGCAGGATATCCCTGGACTGCAGCTTACTGCTGTCCATCGGAACCGTGTCATTTTACGGTAACTGGGTGAATGACTGCTTACAGTATGAGTCCGCCTTATTTACTAACCCGCTTTATTCACTAAGCTTCACTTTAGCCCGGTTTTAGGGCAAAAGCTGAGCAAGTCTTGAATAATACGGGCTGGACATCTGAGTCACTAGTAAATAATTCGGGCCTGGATACAATCTCTAAGAAAGGAGGTAACAATGTGTCAAAAGAAATTTTAATTAGCGTGGATTCACGCGAAACAAGAGTTGCGGTTGTAGAGTCCGGCAAACTGGCCGAACTGCATGTCGAACGAGAGCAGCGAGTGACCGGAAGTATATATAAGGCGAAAGTAGCCAATGTGCTGGCTGGTATGGATGCTGCATTTGTTGACATCGGACTGGATAGAAATGCGTTTCTGTATGGAGGCGACATTTTACCCGAATCCGAGGAAGAAGGCGGTTCCGGACGAAGAGACAATTCGCGACGAATCAATATTAAGGATCTACTGAAAGAGCGCAGTGAATTGCTGGTTCAGGCGGTAAAAGGTCCCAGAGGCTCGAAAGGAGCCAGGGTTTCTACCAGAATCTCACTGCCGGGACGCTACCTTGTCGTTATGCCCGACTCTGATAGTACAGGCGTTTCGAGGAAGGTTGAGAGTGATTCCGAACGGGATCGGCTCAAGAAAATTGCGACCCGGATAAAGGTTCCTGGTCTTGGTCTGATAGTGCGAACGGAAGCCGAAGGGCGGACGGAAGAAGACCTGGCTGGGGATTTAAATATGCTGGTGAAGATGTGGGAACAGATTCGAGAGAAATCGGCCAGGGTTCATGCCCCGGGACTGGTTCATCAGGATCTGAGTTTGATCTACAAGATAATGAGGGATGCATTCTCATCAGATGTGGCAAGGTTGGTTATTGACAGCCCGGTTGATTATGAGAAAGCACTGGAACTGATAGATCTGATGTCCCCTAAGATGCGCTCAAAAGTGCATCTGTATGAAGAGGACACTCCCATCTTCGAGAAATTCGGCATAGAAAGCGAGATCAATGCGCTTCTGCGCAGGAAAGTCTGGCTGAAGTCCGGAGGGCATCTGGCAATTGACTCAACAGAGGCCCTGACCACTATCGATGTAAATACCGGTAAGTTCGTGGGTTCTAAGAGTCTGTCTGATACTATTCTAAAAACCAATCTGGATGCCGTTGTCGAAATTGCGAGACAGTTGAGACTGCGGGACATCGGCGGTATGATTGTGCTGGACTTTATAGACATGAACGATCCCAAAGACCGGCAGAAAGTCATCACTGCACTCGAAAAAGAGTTACAGAAAGACAGAGAGAAAGCCAAAATCTGCCATATAAGCCCGCTTGGGCTTGTGGAAATGACCAGAAAGCGGACTGGAGAAACAGTCACAGAAGCAACCACGTGTGTATGTCCCCACTGCCAGGGAAGGGGTAGAGTGGAGAGCGCTGAGACTGTCAGTATTCGCATAGAACGAGATCTTCGCAGGCTGGCATCTGAACGGGACGATGAAGCATTCTTGGTGATAGCCAACCCTGAGGTAGTATTCTACCTTGTCGGGGACAATGGAGAGACAGTATCCGATATCGAGCGTATTATCGATCGTGTCGTATATGTCCGTGCAGACGAAGAACTCTTCATAGAGAAATATCAGATCCTGCCGGCTGATGCGGCTCAGATGCAGCAGCAGGTGAGTGGGATTCAACCCGGAACTACAATCAACCTGGAAGTAGTCCCGGCACCATTCTCCAGCGCACCAAAAGCATATGGTTGGGCTGATGGATATCTGGTAGAACTCAGCAATGGCGCTTCTTCAGAAGGAGAACACGTCAACGTCAGAGTAGACCAGGTATCAAGGTCACTTGCATGTGCTGAAGTAATAGAATAAGTTTAGGCAACACTTGATGCCTGAAAATACTAGTTTGCCCTCCACCATTCATTTGATGGAGGGCAAATTGTCTATATCCTTATAATTACCCTCTTGGTAAACTCACCAGCTTTATACACCAGGCTTCATTATTGTCCGGAAGTCAGGATAAAGGCTGAGTCATTCACGTATAATACAGACTGTTGAGTATCCCGTTAGTCTTCGTCACATACAGTATTTAAATAATACGTTAAAGCCTGTCCAACCATATACCCAGTTCGTAAAAGCAAAGGTAAACTTTACTGCTATGATCCGTAAGTGGAGTTACATGTCTATATCATTAATAGGATATGTATACGACTAGCATTATTCAAAAAAGTATTTGCTCTTAGCGTGTCTATTGCTTATATGTGGTATATAGCAGTATTTGATTGTCTGTAATGTTGAATATATGGGTAAATACTGTAATGGCAGACTTGATACATACGATTGTTCTATATACGGAAAGAGTTGAAGTCTGACGTGGTGACATTACATGAAAAACGAAAATAAATCCTCTATGGATGCGTTAGTAGTTCGACGCCGGGCAGAAGAGCAGTATGAAGTTTTAGAGAAAGAGGATTCAACTCCTTATACGGACCCGAAGATTTATCAACTGATTCAGGAACTGAAAATCCACCAGATTGAGTTGGAAATGCAAAACGAAGAACTCCGCAACACAAAGTTGGATGTGGAAGCAGGACTTGAACGGTACACAGATCTATACGATTTCGCTCCAATCGCATATTTTACTCTCGACCGGGAAGGAATTATCCGTCAATTGAACCTTGCTGGAGCAAAACTCCTGGGTATACCACGCTCTCGCTTGATTAACAGGCATCTGGGGATTCTTGTCTCGCATGAAACCCGACCTTTATTTAGCGCATTTCTTGCCAGAGTATTTAACAGCCATTCAAAAGAAACAGCTGAAGTGGTTCTTACGAGTAAAACAGGCAACAAAATCCATGTACATATGGATGCAATAATCTCTGGCGATGAAAGAGATTGCCGGGTTACAGCAATAGATGTAACAGAGCGTGTGCGCGTTGAAACAGAACGTCAGGTTGTGCTTGATATGCTGAGATTGATAAATGTCCCAAGTGATTTGCACGATATAATCAGGACCGTGATTGGGTATCTGGTTGACTGGACTGACTGCAAAGCCGTTGGGATTCGAATGCGCAATGGAAATAATTATCCCTATTATGATGCTCTTGGCTTTTCAGGGAAGTTCCTAATTCTAGGAAACCAATTATGCCAGCCTGATGGTAGTGGTGATGCAATTAATGACTGCGTCGGCGATCCATTTCTGGAATCAATGTGTGTAAATATATTGCATGAAAAATTCGATCCGGACAAACCTTATTTTACCGTCTATGGAAGTTTCTGGACAAACAACACAGCTTCCCTGCTGGTAAGTAATCCAGAGGTTTGCCCTAATGGGATCTATAACCGAAGCACTGCAGATTGTTATCAATCCATCGCATTGATTCCACTCCGCTTCAGTGGCGAATTAATTGGACTTATCCAATTCACTGACAAACAAAAGGACCGGTTTACACCGGAAATGATAAGTCTGATTGAACGACTAAGCGAAAATATAGCGGGTTCGTTGATGGAAAACCAGGCAAGGCAAGACTTGAAAGAGAGCCGTAGACTATTACAGTTTATCATTGCCAGCACAACGGATGCCATCTATGCTAAGGATCCCCAGGGATACTATACGCTATTCAATACAGCTGCTGAGAAAGTCTTTGGTAAGTGTGCTGCGGACGTTTTGGGTAAAGATGATTCTTTTCTGTTTCCATCTGACAAAGCCTCAGCCATTATGGATAGTGACCACAAAATACTTGAAATGGCAGCAACGACAACATTTGAAGAAACAACCACCGATACATCAGGTAGTTGTTCTACGTATTTGAGTACAAAAGGTCCATTATATGATGAAGATGGCAAATCATTGGGCTTGTTCGGAATTACTCGTGACATCACCGAACATGTGCATATTGAAGCGGAGAAGCGACAATTCTATCGCGATACTATTAAAAGCGTCACCCAGGGTAAATTGGATTTAACCTCATTCGATGAGGTGCGCAAGTACCTGGATCCATCCGGACTTATATCTATTGTTGTGTTGCCTGAGGATAGTACACTAGCCAGAAGTACAACAATGGAATTTTGTGCATTATGCGGTTTTGTTGATGATAGGCTTGGGCTTTTCGAATCCGCAATAGGAGAAACTATCACTAACGCAATAAAACACGCTGACGGTTGTCGAGTATATGGAGGTGTTGATGATGCGTCAGTTTGGGTTGCTGTATCCGATACAGGCCAGGGTATATCTCGTGCTCTACTGCCAAGTGCTACACTGCGAAGAGGGTTCTCCTCAAAGGTTTCAATGGGTATGGGATATACGATCATGCTGGAAGCCACGGATCATTTGATGTTGTGCACGGGCTCTAAAGGCACAACTGTTGTTTTGTCCGCAAACATTCAGGAAGCAAAGCCTGATTTGTCATTGGATGATTTCCCGGATATGTGGGATGAGATTTCCAGCTTTGGGTGATGAAAATATTTAATTTCTAGAATACCTAATAATTGATGCAATATTTGCCCTGTCCGAAACAGCCATGATTTATGACAGATACACCAATTCCGATTGGTCAGGATGATCCAGGATCCTGACCAACTTCCAAGGGACATCCAGTCTGCTTCTGCTGCGAGCTAAGCCAATGACACGTATCTTGTCCCTATTTGACTAGAATCTCCAGATCAAATACACTCACTGAACATGGGGGCAGAGTGGCTGTAATTGAGCAGTCATCTACGTTTACTTTCAATTCGTATGGTTCCGGTATGGCATCGGGCATGTCGGGTAGATTGTAATCGCGCACATTTTCTGAATGGAACGTTCTGGCTCCCTTGACAGTGGTTATCTGAACATCTCCTATATGCAGCGAGATCGGATAGGACCTTGATAAGTCAACATTCACTACAGACACAGTCAAAGAGCGGTCTTTTATGGTTGCGGACGCAGATATAAGAGGCACATTTTTACCGGATTCCAGAGTCAAGCTCTCTCCTCTACTCCTTGTCTTGACTAAAGTTCCTCCTCTGTGTGGTTTGAACAGGTCAAATATCCAGTAGGTTGGCGTCAGGCAGAATGCTTCTTCTCTTGTCTGGATAATCGACTGTAGAACATTTGCAGTTTGTGCCATATTGGTCATCGCAAGTACATCCCCACACTGATGGAACATATGGAAAGAAAGTGCCGTGAATATGGCATCCATCATTGTTGAATTCTGTCTAAGTCCAACCTCGGTAATTGCTTCGGCGTACCATGTCCCCCATTCATCCAGGACTACTTTAATCTCATGGTCCTCAGTCGAGTACTCCTTACAGACAGCAGCCGCACAGTCTATGTGCCTGTGCATGCAATCAACGCCGGTCATCAACTGATAGTACATATCGTCTGAATACTCTGAATCAGAAAAACCCGCTCCGGAGTATTGGTGTATGGCTATCGCATCCACAATGTCTTCAGCTCCCTTAAGAGACTTCAGGAGCCGCTTATTCCAATCAAGTAGATCATAATGAGAACCGCAAGCGATGAAGTAAGTTTCGACATCTGTGTTGCGCATGAAAGTTGCGAACTGGCGATACAGATTTGCATAGTGTTCCGGGTTCATTCTCCCTCCGCATCCCCAGTTTTCATTGCCTATTCCCCAATACTTCACACCGAAAGGTTCAGGTGAACCATTAGCTGTTCTTTCACGTGTTAGAGTTGTATCCTGTTCTGCATTGCAGTATTCCACCCACTGCCTGGCTTCTTCGGGGGCGCCGCTGCCAACATTTACACAGATGTAGGGTTGTGTACCGATTAATCTGCAGAAGCGTATGAACTCGTGCGTTCCAAATGCATTGTTCTCCCCTTGCTTCCACCAGATATTCTGCCGTAGTGGTCTGGATGCAGGATCTCCTATCCCATCTCTCCAGTGGTAGTTGTCTGCAAAACAACCACCGGGCCATCGCAATACAGGTAGTTCCAGTTTCTTCAAAGCTTCCAGTGTGTCGAGTCTGTATCCATCCAGATTCGGTATCGAGCTTTCTGGTCCAACCCATATCCCCCCATATATGCATCCGCCAATATGCTCCGCGAATTGCCCGTATATGTTGGGATCAACCTCATGCAGGGTTCTCTTAGGGTATATATTAATGTCTGCCTGACCGATCATTTTTTTCGCTCCTGCTTTATATATCGTTGCTTCTTATAGTATTATGGGAAGCAATGAATAATCCTTCGGATTTTGTCTGGTAGTACAGTCAATAGTCGAGGTAATCATGAATAATACGGACTAAATGTGCAAGAGTTCAGTCCATTGTGAACTGACCTAAAGTCCGTTCGTGCTGAGTAGCGCAAAGCGCGTATCCAAGTATGAATGGACTTTAAATTCCCACAAGACTGAACTGTTACCTAAAGGACTGTGTAACGGTCTGCAGCGTTGGGTATACACAGTGTGTGAGAGGTGTGATCTATTATGAGGATAGAGTTTTTAGGGCACTCAAGTTTCCTTGTGACAACAGCCTCAGGTGTGAGGGTATTAACTGACCCTATGGATGGCAGTGCATATCCTGAGCCCACACTTCTGGCATATAAGCCTTTTGAAGGAGATGTGGATGTTATTACTGTGAGTCACTCACATCCGGATCACAGTGCAGTAGATCGAATAATAAACAAGCATGTGGTAATTCGTGATTGTCCTGGATACACATATCAGGGGGTTTTTGTCTCAGGAGTTGAAACCGCTCATGACGATTCTCATGGGAGTCGAAGAGGCCGTAATATTATCTTCGTGATAGAAGCAGATGGTTTACGAGTTGCTCATCTTGGTGATTTGGGGCATATATTGACACCACTTCAACAGAACCAGATAGGGCATGTCGACGTGGCAATGACACCTGTGGGAGGATACTATACTATAAATGCCCTTCAAGCGCACATGGTGGCAAAACAGCTTAAGGCACACATAGTCATTCCCATGCACTACAAGACAGCCAAGTGCAATTTCCCAATTGACTCTGTAGATGAGTTCACATACGGACACAAGAACGTAATTGTGAAAGGATCTTCCAGTCTTGAAATCACTCCGGAGACACTTCCACCTACTCAGCAAATAGTCCTTCTGGACTACTCCACGTAGCTGTATGCATTACTTTATCGTAACAGATAAGACTCGCAGATGCTAAGAGAGCACTTTAATGTGCTCTCTTATGAAACTACAATTTCCATTTCTTACCTTCACATTGTTTCGTCGTTTATACGCCGGGACTTTATGTGTGAAATGGGTATTAGCATCAAGCAGCCGCAGTATTGCGAGCTTTCTTCCTTGGGACCAAAACGGATGTTCTTGTTTTGTTGGCCAGCATTTCCACACAAGTCTGCAAAACAGTTACCATAGTCTTTTTCAGAAGGGCTTCCAACTCATTCATTTTTTCTGCGAGTTTGTCCTCACGTGCGACTTCCAACGCGGCCAGATAAGTGCCCATAATCTCAGTTGAGGCCAGTTGAAGCTCACACACTTTAGTGCAGAAGCTGAATAAACCTGTGTCAAAATAGACAGGGGTCTTTCCAGTGTTGCCAGCGCTCAGGCGTATGAAGTCCGCGACGAGTTCCGCACGCAGGAAATCACGCTCTGTAGCTGTCAGCATGCGAAATCGGCTTGCTGTGAAGTCGATATTCTGCTCCTTCGCTGTGTCTTCGTACTCCAGAATCTGGTTGATTAGGGAATGGACATCCTCGGCTGGAATTCTATGATCTTCTGCAGACTTGACCGTCTTTTTTACTTTTGCCTGCGGCATGCATTTCACCCGCTTTCAATGGAGTTGTGATGCAAAATGCACCACGGATATGAACAAGCTTCGGTTATACCGGATTTGGCATAATGCCGAATATGCTGCTCACTCATTGTATTTATCGGCATCGTTGAATATTTCTTTAGTGGTAATGTGAAAACACGTACGACATATTTAATGCAATCACTTACTTTAGTATTAATACTAGATATATATACTATAAAGAGAATTATCAGCGCCTATTTATCATTAGGTATTGCGATTGAGCGATCTAAAACTTACTTATCCATTGTTCGTATAATGCTACTTGTACATACATTTCTTTGTCTCTATGCACTGAATTGTACGCCCAATAATAATATAATTGTGGAGCAGGCTTCCAGCCCGCCGCTTCAAGGCGTCATGCGCGGAAACAGTTCAGTGTTACGACTATTACGTCATCCTGAACTTGATTCAGGATCGATTTAAGGCTTATCTGGGTGCTGAAACAAGCAGGGGATTCAAAGAATACACATTCAGAATGACGTAGTACTCAACAGAGTGAACTCTTATCATGTGCGGGTTGTTCTGCAAAAGCCGTATAATATATCTACTAGTTTTTTAATAGGGAGAGTGATAGATGATTTCTGCTCATTTGGGGAGTATTGAGATAGGTTCAGGAAAGCCGCTGACTTTGATAGCTGGTCCCTGTTCGATAGAATCGGAAGATTTGTGCCTGGAGATAGGTGAAACAGTCAAGGCAATGTGCATTCGGCTTGGTATGGGGTATGTTTTCAAAGCTTCTTTCGATAAAGCAAACCGCACCAGTGTGGAATCGTTTAGAGGCCCTGGATTAGAGGAAGGTCTGGAAATACTTGGTAGAATTCGGACAAAGCTGGGAGTTCCTGTGGTGACCGATATTCATGAGCCTGCTCAAGCTGCAGCCGCTGCTGAAGTTGTAGATGTATTACAGATCCCGGCTTTCCTGTGCAGGCAGACCGATCTTATAGTCGCTGCAGCCCGCACTGGCAAGTGCGTCAACATAAAAAAGGGCCAATTTGTCGCTCCCTGGGATATGAAAAACAGTGTTGGCAAAGCTAGAAGTACCGGAAATGAGAATATCTGTCTCACTGAACGGGGGAGCAGCTTTGGCTATAATACTTTGGTTGTGGATATGACAGGACTTCAGGTCATGCGTGAGCTGGGATGCCCCGTTATATTCGATGCTACGCACTCAGTGCAGCGTCCTGGTGGATTGGGAAACACCAGTGGGGGAGCCAGAGAGTTTATACCTGCGTTAGTCAGAGCTGCCGTGGCAGTTGGCGTTGATGGGTTGTTTATGGAAGTCCATCCGGATCCTGAAAAGGCTCTTTGTGATGCTGCCTGTATGTTCAAATTGTCTGAGTTGGAGAAGCTGATGGAGACAACACTGGCTGTAAGGCGTGCAGTGGAGGGATCATAATATGCCGGTCAAAGTAGCATTTGCAGGTGCTGGCGGAATTGCTGATGCCCATATGAGTCTATTGCGGACTATGGATGACGTGCGAATAGTTGCAGTCTCTGATATTGTCCAGCAGAAAGCAGAGAGTCTGGCGTCCAGGTATATGGCCAGGGCGTACTCTGATTACCGGCAAATGCTGGCTAATGAAGAGATGGATGCCCTGTACGTTTGTGTCCCACCGTATGCACATGAAGAGCAGGAGATACTGGCCGCGCAAAAAGGGGTCCACTTGTTTGTAGAGAAACCTGTCGCATTGACTATGGCCAAGGCAGTAGAGATCCGGGACACAATCAAGGAGAACTCCATTATTTCGTCAGTAGGCTATCATTGGCGTTACCAGGATAATACGGACAGAGCCAGGACTATACTGGATGGTAGACGGATCGGTTTAGTGAATGGTTATTGGCTCGGTGGAATGCCTGAGGTTTCCTGGTGGAGAAAACTGGACAAGTCCGGAGGGCAGATAGTTGAACAGGCAGGGCATATTATCGATCTGGCGCGATTTATATGCGGGGAGATAGTGGAAGTGTATGCAGCATACACCCGGCGTACTTTTGAGGCATCTGAAGACGCTGACATTTATGATTTCGGGTCAGTTGTTTTAAAGTTTGCTGATGGGGCTGTAGGAACACTGGTGAATACTTGTGTGTTGAATCTACCTTACACCGTTGGACTCCATGTAGTCTGCAGCGATACTGTAGTAGAACTCCATGGCGATCTTACAGTGATTGAGCGAGGGCATAAGGAAATTCTGAGTGGTGGTCGCAATCCCATTCTAATGGAGAATGAAGCCTTTATCAATGCAGTTCGGACAGGCGATTCCAGCAGCATCAGATCAAGTTATGAGGATGCTGTAAAGACGCTTGCCGTTTCGCTAGCCTGCAACGAATCAGCTGCTACCAACTGTCCAGTGGCAATTGACCAGTGAGTAGGTTTCCAGCTTGGAGTAAAACATGTCCGGAATGAAGAGAGTGAGAGTTGTTGTCCATGGTAGAGTCCAGGGAGTAGGCTTCAGATATTATGCCAATGACAGGGCTAGAGACCTGCAGCTGACGGGTATAGTCAGGAATCTGCACAATGGTGGCGTAGAGGTCATTGCAGAGGGTGAAGAGGGTGCGCTGGAAGCATTGGTAGCAGGCCTGAAGAACGGTCCAGTATCAGCCCGGATTGAAGAAGCCCACGTAGTCTGGCTTCCCTACGAAAACGAATTCATCGGATTTAGAATAGTCCATACATAAATATTTCCCCTTCCGCCAAATTACACTACAAGCTTTCAGCCTGCCTGTACATCCAATTGTGGTGCAGGCTTCCAGCCTGCCTGCCCAGCCAAATTGTGGTGCAGGCTTCCAGCTTGCTTGTCCAGCCAATTGTGGTGCAGGCTTCCAGCCTGCCTGTCCAGCCAAATTGTGATGCAGGCTTCCAGCCTGCTTGTCCAGCCAATTGTGGTGCAGGCTTCCAGCCTGCTTGTCCAGCCAATTGTGGTGCAAGCTTCCAGCCTGCTTGTCCAGCCAATTGTGGTGCAGGCTTCCAGCCTGCCTGTCCAGCCAATTGTGGTGCAGGCTTCCAGCCTGCTTGTCCAGCCAATTGTGGTGCAAGCTTCCAGCCTGCCTGTCCAGCCAATTGTGGTGCAGGCTTCCAGCCTGCTTGTCCAGCCAATTGTGGTGCAAGCTTCCAACCTGCTTGTCCAGTCAATTGTGGTGCAAGCTTCCAGCCTGCTTGTCCAGCCAAATTGTGGTGCAGGCTTCCAGCCTGCTTGTCCAGCCAATTGTGGTGCAAGCTTCCAGCCTGCTTGTCCAGTCAATTGTGGTGCAAGCTTCCAGCTTGCGGAACCTTCCCCGTTCGTCCTGAGCTTGTCGAAGGATGAACGGGGAGAAGGATTTAATTGAAGATTCTCTTACTTTACGCGCTCCCAGATCGGGGTTACGTAGTTCTTGGCATCATCTCCACCGATAATCGGGGTGATTCCGGCGATTTCGCACAGGTACTTCAAAGTTCGGACTCTATCTCCAACCATACCCTGAGCATGGTTTGCAGGGAACAGAGCAAGGAATTCATCGAAGCTGCATCCCAGTTTAGCATGGACGTGCGGCCATGTTGGGTCAGTCTGAGCATTCAGCTCTTTGCGCTGTGCTGCAGGCAGTTCCAGAGACTCACCCTTCACGATATACATGAACGGTTTCTCATCCCAAAGTCCCATTCTGGCAAATGTCATCTCACCAGGAGCTGCATCGAACTCAACGGAAGCTCCGCCAGCCTTGAAGTAGAAACTGAGTGCCGGGTGGAAACTGATTTTCTTGAAGTTCTCAACTGGATCCATTGACTGAGCTGCATACCAACTCGCGTGGTTACCGGAGTTGCACCAGTCCCAGATATCCAGTTCAGGATGATACAGTCTTACGTCCATAAACAGGGCCGGAAGACCACCGGAGATGTATTTGAGGAGCTGCATAGTGATTGCTGCATATGCGTCTGCTTCAGTTGCACAGACCATCGGTTCCTTGGTGCCTCTCCAGTCATAAGGGTCGTTCATCAGCATTTCAGGAACATCACCCAGGGTGTAGTGCTCTGTCAGCTCTCTCTGACCTTTGAGTCCACAGAAATCAAAACCCTCTTCATTGTTAATCTTTTCCATTGCCAGGTAGATACGCACCTGTCGTTCCAGGGTCTCTTCGGTCAACATATTGCCATCATAATGCAATCTGTCACCCAGGAGTTGTTCAAACCATTTTCTACCCGCTACAACATCAGCCTTGGGGAGATCTTCAGCATATTTTACAAGTAGATACTGGTCTATCTGGTATGTTGTGCAGCCCAGGGACTTGATCGTAGGGGTCAGATGGAAGAATCCGGTCTCCATACCCATCGAGTGTCCGCCGTACAGGCCGTAGACTTCGTTCTTGATAGTAGTAACTGCATTGGATGCTCGGACCCAGTCTACAACGTTCTGGATAGTCCCAGCGTCGTTGATGTCCCCAACGATCCTGTGGGTCTTCTTGCCTGCCTGCCTGAGAGCGCCATCGGTCGCTAACAGACCAACATTCCCAGGGAATTTTCCGTTGTTATTTGAAAGAGAAAGAATAGGGATCTCTTTGCTGAAACAGTTCACAAATGGCCACACCAGGAATGGGAAGTTCCAGACGTTGTAGCACATAATGATCTGCTTGCAGCCCTTGCGGACCAGCTCTTCACCCATCTCCTGAGCAACTCGCACCCCGGTGATGATTTTGGATGCCGGAATTACTTCCGGGCTGCTGCCGTCCACGTTAACCAGCTTTTCACTGATTACCTTTACCCACTGGTTGACCACTGCCATGTTGGTCGCATTATTCTGGCTCCACACGTGCTCTCTTTCGTCATTGAGCATCGCGATTCCGATAGGCGTTGTCCTCATAGCTCACCTCTTATATAATTACGGCTTTAAAAAGTCCGTATGGTTCCCAGTATCCGAACCTGTCAACTATTATAACGCACTCTGCATTCAACATAAAGTCGAATCGAAACTTCAACCCATCAATACTCATTATCATTCTTACAAGGCTGAATTGTGGTGCAGGCTTCCAGCCTGCTTTTTCCAGCTACTAGATCATTTACCGCTTCCGAGACGTATAATATGACATATGAAAATACTCTCAATACCCCAAGTGTAACTTTGTCTGCTAGAATGGGGTAAGAGTTCAGTGTCAATGTGTAATATAATAGATTTCCGTTCATCCTGAGCCCCCAAGTTGGTGTTGCCAACTGATTTCAATTAGAAACCCTATAAGTTTCGGCAGGTTAAATTGTGGTGCAAGCTTCCATCCTGCCTTTAGCTCGGGTTTCTTAGGAGTAGCGTGAAGCGCGTATCGAAGGATGGACGGAAATTTACTCATAAATATTGAACTGTTACAGAATGGGTATAGTGAGATTGTATTATGATGAATAATACCGCACCTGGAGGTTGAGATATGCGCATTCGAACTCACGTAGTATTGTCACTCATACTCCTGCTTTTGCTGGCGGTTCTGCCATCATTAGCGATATCGGTCAATGAAGAGATTGATATCGGGAAGAAAGCGAACGAGTCCATCCTCAAACAGGATAAGCTTTATCCCGATGAAAATGCTCAACGAGAGATGCAGGAAATTGGTGCGGCGCTGGTAAAACATGTAAATCGCCCAAACATCCCATATACTTTCCAGATTCTGAATTTGGACAAGGAATTGAATGCTTTCGCTGTGCCGGGCGGATATGTATATTACACCAGCGGATTGTGGAAGATACTCAACCATGAAGAGCGAGCTGGAGTGCTGGCACACGAAATAATCCACGTCGATCAACGCCACTCACTTGATGCCATGCTGAAACATCAACGCCGGAGAGTTTGGACCGATATTGCTCTAATCCTTGCCGGTGCTAACGATACGATCGCACAGATTGCAGATACTGTAAACACACTTCACGAATTGAAGTATTCACGAGGAGATGAAAAACAGGCCGATGAAATGGGAGTTGGACTGCTCGTGAAATCCAACATGAATCCTGCAGGTCTGTTGATGGCTATGCGCAAGATAATGCGTTTTGAACAACAGTCCGGTGGGGGTGAACCTGCTATATTCTCCTCACACCCTCCCACCAAAGAGAGGCTGGCCTATCTCGAACAGATGCTGAAGGACATGAATGTAGCAGTTCCCGAAGTAAAAGTTCTGGAGACTCGCGATTCATATGAAGTAGGAGTTGTAACCTCAGCAAAAAACAACATAGTGAAATTTACATCATCCCGTACTCTTCAAAATGGAGAAATAGTGTGGCTTACACGACCAGGCTGGGATGCAAAATACGAAAATCACGCTCGGGTACCATTTGCACGTGGAGTAGTGACTGCTACAGGCTCGACGTATACCGCCATAGTCAGTCCGATCTCTCAGGACGGAAATATAAGTGATCTTAAGGCTGCCAGAGTCTCTGCACCCAAATTTGCAGAACCTGACGGGACCATTGGCACCGTTTCCGGATCAAAAATAACTTCGCGTGTGCGGTTAAGACAGGGTGATAGACTACTCGCTTGGCAGACTGCATGGGACAACAATACTAATGAATTCCGCAACTGCATTGTAGGGTATGTTGTAGTGCGAGATAATAACGATAATTCAAACCCATTGATAATTCAGAGACCGGAATACGCTTACGCGCCAGTTGGGCAGAATTCCTCACTAACCGTTGCCTTTGAACCAAAGGAGAGCAGATGGGTGGCCGTTGTAGGCTCAGTGGGGTTCGCCGATGAAAGAGTTGAAGCTATCCCCGGTTCCGAGATAAAATCAGATACAGAATATGTTATTATGACCCCTGTCTGGGAAAATAATCGTGAGGTTGTTGCTAAAGCCAAAACTGCAGTTATGGGTAAGAAAACAACCCTGGATGTCTTCGGATTCGAAAAAGCATGGACAATGAGAATGATCCAACCCGGATTCGATATATATAAAAAGTAGCAATAAATGCTGTCATACTGAGCCCCCAAGTTGGTGCTGCCAACAGATTTCGATTAGAAACCCTATAAGTTTCGACAGGCTAAATTGTGGTGCAGGCTTCCAGCCTGCCTTTAGCTCAGGTTTCTTAGGAGAGCAGTGAAAGACCTGTTTTTCTGGCCCGTATTATTCACCGAGCTTCGCTTTTAGTTGGCAGTAAAGACAAAAGCTGAGTCAGTCATGAATAATGCGGGTTAGAATACTATCGAATTGTAATGCAGGCTTCCTGCCTGTCAGGTGATGTTTCTTAGCGCCTTAGCGGCTTTGCGTGAGATATGTATATCTATATATGCGGCTTTTGAGGTTTGACGGAAATGTGCGTTCGTTCGTATGATGTTATAATGATCTGTTGAAGTTCATCTACCTTATAGTCCAGATAAACCAGGTCCCCGGCAATTGCGACAACATTTTCTCTGTCGCTCCCACAAGAGGATTACCCAAATCCACCCAGGATGGACCTGTTAGAAAGCTCGGAGGTTGTGTTGTATGGCAGTCAGAGTAGGTTTTGACGTCGGCTCAGACACCGTGAAGACGGTTATCATAAAGAACGATGGTGAATTCGTTGTTCTTCCTATAGCAAGTGTTCAGGGACAGCCCTTACGCAGAGTTGAAGAATCCCTGCGTAAAGTAAAGGAAATCGTGGGTGACAACACCGTTATTTGTGGAGTCACTGGTGGAGGAGCTGCCAGCCTCAAGGAACTGATTGGTGCTGATTCCATTCACGAGCCAAATGCACTCGCTGCAGCTTTCCAAAGACTCTACCCCGAGGTCCGCACAGTTATAGAAATGGGCCGTGAGACCCAGAAGTATATCCTCTTTGAAAAAGATCCAGTAAGTGGCAAGTTATTAGTAGAAGATCTGAATCTGGGTAACAAGTGTGCCTCCGGAAGCGGTTCATTTCTTGACCACATGTCTAAAAGGCTCAATTACGCTGATATCGGAGATTTCGCCAGAGTTGCATACGATATAGAAAACCCGGCCTCCCTCTCCGGCAGATGTGCAGTTTTTACTGAGTCTGATATAGTCCATCTGTACCAGAAAGGCACTCCCAGAGAGAGGATTGCAGCAGGTATCCACCAGGCAATCAGCCGCAACTATCGCAGCGCTATCGCCCGGGGTAAAGAATTTGTAGATGTAGTTGCGTTTATCGGCGGAGTCTCAGAAAACCCGACTGCTCTAAAATATTTGACTGAAGAACTGGGCATTAACGGGCGTGTGCTGGTCCCTGAGCACAATCGGACCCTTGGCGCTATCGGTTCAGCGATGCAGGCGAACAAGACAATAGACCTTGACCAGGCAATCGCCGCGCTGGATGAACACCTCTCCAAACCACTGGACTATCCCGGCTGCGATCCCATTAAAATGGTTGATTCCGAGATAATGCCCAGAGTTGAAGAAAAAGACATCCCAACAGAGATTGAAAGAGCCGGTTTGGGTGTGGATATTGGCTCAGTGAGTACTAAAGCCGCTCTTGTCGCCGAAATAAACGGTCGTTTTGTTGTACTGGCTGACTACTATCGCAAGACCGATGGAGATCCGCTGGCAGCTGTCAGCGATACCCTTATTCAGATCAACAAACAGGTTGAACAAAAAGGCTTAAAGATAGGTAAGATTGCCGCAGCAACTACCGGCAGCGGACGCTACCTGACAGGTGACTACATCGGAGCAGACTTGATTCGCAACGAGATCACTGCCCAGGCATCAGGCGCAAGAGCTTATGCGGATGATGTAGATACGATTTTTGAAATCGGTGGTCAGGACAGTAAGTATGTGCGCATGGACGGAGACGTCATCATTGACTTCGAGATGAACAAGGCCTGCGCAGCCGGTACCGGAGCATTCCTCGAAAAGCAGGCAGGCAGGCTCGGAATCCCGTTGGAAGACTTTGGTGATACTGCCTTACTGAATACTCGCCCGCCTGATTTGGACTGGACCTGCACGGTATTCTCCGAATCTGCGATGGTCTTCTACCAACAGAACAACGTGCCGAAACCCGACCTTGCTGCAGGTATCTGCCTTGCCAGTGTCAAAAATTATTTGCACAAAAACGTAGCCAGCCGGAGTATCGGCAAGAAAGTCGCCTTCCAGGGTGCTGTCGCATTCAACAAGGGAATGGTTGCAGCCTATGAAACAGTGTTGGGACGCAAAATTGTTGTCCCGCCGTATCCTCACATCACCGGAGCGGTAGGTGCTGCCAGGCTGGCTTATATCGCCAATCCTGAACAGAGCAAGTTCCGTGGATTCGATGCCGTTGCTAAGACCAAGTACAAAATCACCTCATTCGAGTGCAAAGCTTGCGCGAACAGGTGTGACGTCAACACATTCGAAATGGAAGACGGGCCAAAGTACTTCTACAACGACCGCTGCGAGAAATACAGCGCTGTTCAGAAGAAAGCCTTAGGCAGCGATCTTCCGGACCTGTTCGCTGAACGTCACGAACTTATGATGAACATCTATCAGAGCAAGGTTCCTGATGGTGCCCCAACTATGGGGATCCCAAGAGGTCTGATGTTCACCGAGTTCTTCCCTCTCTACAATGCATTCTTCAGCGAACTGGGCTTCAAGGTTGTCCCATCAGACGACACCAACAAGCGCATAGTAACAATGGGCCTGGAGACATCCATAGGGGAACCCTGCTTCCCGTTCAAGGTTGCGCACGGTCATCATATGGACCTGGTAGAGAAAGGTGTGGATGCCATTTTCTCACCCGGCATTATCAACACCGACCAGCCCAACTCCAACCTCCGGCAGGCTCAGACCTGCCCATACCTGCAGGGTGCACCGGATGTAATCAACTCTGCAATAGGTATCACCGAAAGAGGCATAAGGCTCTTCTCTCCCAGAATTCAGTTCAAGCGTGGTAGAAAACACGTTGAACGAATAATGATCGAAGTAGCCAGCCAACTCGATAAAAATCCAGCAGAAGCTAAAAAAGCATTTGCAGTTGCCTGGGACACTCACCTCAGTTTCCGTAAGAAGATTGAAGAGCGAGGTACTGAAGTAGTCCAGGGTATCAGCAAAGACCAGATGGCGTTTGTTGTTATCGGCAGGCCTTATACTCTCTACGATCCTGTTATCAATATGCACATTGGCAAAAAGATACAGGATATGGGGATTCTGGCCATTCCTCAGGATTATCTACCTTTGGAAGCTGTCGATATCTCCGATACATGGCCCAATGCATACTCTCGTCAGATCCAACGCAAGCTTATGGCTGCCAGGCTTATCCGACAGGATGTCAGGCTGCGTGCTGTTGTCTTGACCTTCTTCGCATGTGGTCCGGATAGTTTTGGAAACCCGTTCTTCCGGGATGAGATCAACGAACCCTGCTATGTGATGCAGATTGATGAACACACAGCAGATGCTGGAGTCATCACTAGAATTGAAGCATTCGCCGACACCGCAGGACGGAGTGTTTCCCGTGAATCGGAGATTATTCGCTCACAGGATGCATCGGTCATGGATATGACTGACAGGCTGGTATGGATTCCGTACCTCAGCGAAGGCGCCAGATCTTTGGCAGCTTCTATGAGAGCTTATGGGATCAATGCTCATGTGCTGCCTCAATCCCCTGATCCAGGTTTCAACCTTGCCAGGAGTGCCATCAGTGAGGATGTCTGCCTGCCTGCGCTGGCTACAACTGAAGACATTATGTTCCGCACTCAGCAGCCGGAGTTTGATCCAGCTAAAGAGGCATTCTTTCAGGGCAATGCCGAGGGCCCATGCCGGTACGGTATGTACAGTATGCTCCAGCGTAGAATCCTGGATACAATGGGGTTCTATGATACCCCGGTCGTTACCCTCGGAGCTAAGAGCGAGCACGGTGGATTAGGAATCTTGTTCGCGCTGGTCACATATAACTCTATGCTGTTTTATGATTTGCTTCTCAAAATGGTGACTCATGTCCGGCCATACGAAATAACTCCTGGTGCCAGTGATACACTGCTTGAGAAATATATGACCAGGATGGAAGAGATGCTTCCGCAGCACAAGATAGACATGGAAGCCAGCATTCTCAAAACAGTCCTGGGATCGAAGCATCTGGAACCGTTGGCGGATCTGTTACATGAAGCTCAGATGGAGTTTGCAGCTATACCAAAGCGAAACGAGGACAAACCCATAGTGGGTATGGTCGGAGAGTTCTATGTCAGGCTCCATGACCGGGCGAACCAGGATGTCATCCGCAAACTTGAGTCCGAAGGAGCAGAAGTCTGGCTTGCCCCAATGACAGAGTTCTTTACATATGTAAACCATCTGGCAGGCGTGCTTTCAAAAGAACGCATGAAAGACGGAGTCTCCATCGATGAGATAAAGACCTATACAGCGAGTTGGTTCAATGAAAAACTTGCGTCCAAAAGTGAGCACAAACTCTTCGAGGCAACCCTGCCCCTGCTGGACGGATACGATGACATTGCGCCATCAGAAATAATCCGCAATGGCACCATGTATCTGGACTACAACTTCGGTGGAGAAGCTATCTGCAGCATGGGCAAGAGCGAAGACTTCGCCAAACGTGGTATAGCAGGTATTCTCAGTGTTCTACCATTCAACTGTATGCCAGGAAACACGGTCACAGCACTCAGCCAGTCACTGCGCAGAAGGCACGACAACATACCGTTCCTGAACCTGGACTACGACGGATTCACCGACTCCGGCCGCGAAGCCAAGATAATCAACTTCATGTGGCAGGTAAAAGAAAGATTCCTGGGTAGAAAAGGCGCACTGGATACAGAAGAGGTAACCGAAGAGCAATCTACAGTACCCAGTAGAATATAAATATACAGTGCACTAGCCTTGTCGAAGCACCAACCCATTCCCCCTTGGCGAAGGGGGGCAGGGGGGATTGATTGGGATTGTTCGCACCATTGATGACAGTAGGAATATATTTCCAGATACTAAAATCCCACAAAGCCAAAATATTCTGGATTCTGGATTCTAAAATGCATCGGTATCAGAGCGAAGGGAACATCAACTGATCAAAAAATCAGATGACTTAAATCCTGGGAGCGTCGATGCCGATGCACCAGCCATATCGAAGCGCCAACCCATTCCCCCTTGGAGAAGGGGGGCAGGGGGATTGATTCCGGATTCCAAAATCCCACAAAGCCAAAATATTCTGACTTCTGACTTCTTAAAAAAACTGACTTCTTAAAAAAAGAAAGGCCCTTCCATGCCCCACACTCTCCTAGACAGCTCATTCGTATACTGGTGCGACCTGTTCGGGATCGTCGTGTTTGCCATCGCCGGAGCACTGCAGGCCGGGCAGAAGCGGATGGATATATTCGGGGTCGTGGTAGTCGCTCTGGCTACTGCAATTGGTGGAGGCACACTACGGGACTGTGTGTTAGGCAGGACTCCGGTCTTCTGGGTACAGAAACCTGAATATCCCATCACTGCTGTTGTTGCTGCGATAGTCATATTTGCACTGGTGAGATATGTCAGAGTTCCCAGGCGGGTTCTATTAGTCTGCGATGCCTTTGGCCTCTCAGTGGTAACTCTTATCGGCTGCAGCAAAGCGATGCAGGTCAGCCCATCCATCTTTATCGCGGTGATGATGGGTGTCATAACCGGTGTCGTTGGGGGAGTAGTAAGAGATGTCCTGTGCAAAGAAATCCCCCTTGTATTCAGCTCAGAATTCTATGCCACAGCCTCAATAATAGGAGGTTTGGCCTTCGTCCTGATGGTCCGCTGGTCAGTAAACCCCGACATAGCTATCCTCTGTGGAATGCTCCTCACTTTCGCCGTAAGGTTAGTAGGCATATTCTGCAAAGTGGGACTCCCCCTCTACAAGACCCGTGAAGAGATGAAATCACTGGACGATGCCGGATAATATCTACCGGACTAGCCAGCATTCTCTAAAATCCTGATATCTACTCCAGATATGCAGAAGTGTGCACGGGCACATTACTGTATTTACCTCACTAGTGCTATAATATGCAAAACTGGACATCATATACAGTTGAACTTCTGAGGAATCATATGAAACATAAATATCCTGTTTGTATGCTTTTTCTAATCGCAATGACTATGCTTGCCTCGATCGTTCAGGCAGCTCCAATATTCAACTGCGATTTTAACGACAAAAATATTTCCGGTTGGAATTCATCCGATGTTGGCATGTGGTCAACTATCAGCACTGAGTTTCCAGCTGCTGCCTTTCACAAGTCCGATGGTAATCCCAACTGGATAGAGCACCCCATTGCACTGAACAGTAATACCTGGAGCCTGGTATTTGATGCCAATTGGCTGTGGGGCTCCGGAAATGGCGGACTGTGGCTATCTGTCGGTCTGTCCGATGATCAGAATAACGGATACAGGCTCCGAATTATTCAAAACGGCGATTGCAAACTCATCAAAGTTAATAAAGGTGTAGAGCAGGATTCTATTGCTTCGGCAAATATAGGCCCGATAGGCAGTGTACGTGAGGGTGGCGGATCTCTCAGGAGCTTCAGGCTAAACCGTTCAGACACAGGTGAGTTTGCTCTCGAACACTGGATTGGTACTATGTGGGTCAGGGATTTCAGAATTGTCGATATCGCATTCAACCATTTTACACGTATTCGGCTGCAGGAAGACACCGGCAAGGGTTGTGCCATTTTCGACAATATCAATATCCTTGAGAAGCCGACAGGACAGAGAGAGTTTGCAGGTGCGCCAGCTCCTCAGCAATCTCTAATGCCTATGAAAATCGAAAGATTCTTCGTAGAGCCCAACAAACCGACCGAACTGATATTCAGAATGGTAAGAACGCCAAACCCATTCTTCGGAGGCTCATTCTCATATGCTATTACCGATTTCCAGGGAATACAGGTAGCAGCCGGACAAGCTATATATGATTCAGGTATGGTTAGGCTTCCGGTAACATTGAAACAAGGATATTATGAGTTGAGTTTTACTAGCACCGGTCAGTCATTTGGCATACAATCAATCCCCCCAAGCAAAGGCAAACCGGACAAGTTTTTTGGAATAGATTCTTCGATGTCCTGGTTTGTTAAACCGGAACTTGGCACCCGGCAGCCAATGATCAACCTGCTGAAGAGAAATGGAATTGCATTCAGCAGGGAACGACTCGCATGGAGTCAGATCGAACCGAATAAAAATAAATGGGAGTGGGACGGTCAGAACCAGTACACTTCCCTGCGCAAGCAGTATGCCAACACCGGCATAAACCTACTCGACATGTGTGAAATCACCCCGGACTGGAATGCAGTCGGTCCTGATGCAGGATGCATCCAGAACCTCAACCAGACAGTTAAGTCCTGGCAAACAATTGCTGAGAAATGGTCTCCCTATTTAACTGCGTTTGAAATCTGGAACGAACCGGACAACAATATGTTTTTCAACAATGGCGGACTGGACCGGGGAAGGCCGGCAGATCAATACGTCCAGCTTGCCAAAGCCGTCACATATGCATTTCACAAAGCCAACTCAAAGACCGAACTTGTTGGTGGGACACTGTCTATCTCTTGCCTTGGTCCCGAATTTGTGATGTCTCCATCGGCCTTCCATCGCCTGGATGCACAGAACGGACTTTTGGAACTGCTGGATGGAGTCAGCTTCCACTCCTATTCTCCCGCTGCAACTATCGAGAGTGAAATCACAGGCATGCGTGGCTGGTTCGCAAAAAGTGGAAAACCGGCAATGCGTCTGTGGTTGACCGAATGCGGAACAGTTCCATGGGCCGACGGATACACTCTTACCGAACAGGCAACAGGCGTCGCGATGAAAGCAGTAGAGTCAAAGGCGTGCGGAGTCTACAGGCATTTCCTGTTCCTGTACCCGTATTTTCCGGGCGGAGCTGACTGGCTATTTGGTGTTATGAACTGGGATGGTACTCCCGGGTATCTGATGGCAACCTATGTCCAGGCAGTCCACGCTCTTTCAAACATGAACTACATCGGAGATCTCAATTGCAAAGCTTCCACGCTTAAACGTGCCAGGATATTCGGCAATGACAAGCAAACAGTCGTAGTGTTATTCACCGGTAAAGTAGACCCCGATGCCAAACTGGATATTAATCTGAATGCACAACGGATCAATGGAGCCGATGGTCGACTTCTAAAATTAGATAAATCCGGAGTTATACCAATTCCCGACGGTCTGACTTATGCCTTTGTGAAACGCTCCGATGTATCATCCAGGCTGATAACAAACACTCATGCGATGCAGCTCCTCAAGGCTTCTCAGGGCAAAATGCCAAAGAGGCTGCCGCCATCACCGATCGTGATACAGCCGCTCATGAATTTGTATCCAAAACTTTATGCCCGGACATACACCGGTTACCGCATCCTTGAACAGGCTGATCTGTCCAAACTGCCCATATCCACGGATGTCTACAATCTGTCGGATAAACCCCAGAATATCACTCTGAAAATTACCAATCCCGACTTCCCAGACAAGCTCCTTGGCTCTTCACAGATTACAGTTCCAGCCAATTATAAAAAGCGTGAAGTATTCTTAATCAATATTGAGTCACAGTATCAACCTGGACGGACACTTGTAATTGCAGTGAACGCTCAGGGTAAAAATGCAGGCAAGACAACTCCGCTCGTAGTATATTTAAAGCCGGAGCTGAGTTTAGCGGAGCTGCAAAAACATTTCATCTCATCAGGATCATTGCCGGTCAAAGATCTCAACAGCTGGTCCGGAAAAGGAGATTTCAAGTCAGTGAGTCTGGATCAGGATACTTTGCGCAGTGACTTTAAAACAGCTGGGGGAGAGTGTATATTCGCTCTGCCGAAAGATACTGACATCAGTAAAATCGATGGTTTCCTCGTCCGGGCAAAATGCAGTCAGGCAGCCAAAATATGGTTCTCCATAATGGAAAAGACCAACAATTATCCTTACAGATTCCCAACAGAATCTTACAAATGTTACGACGGCCAATGGTATCCCAGTGAAACGCTCATCCATCCTGATAACGAATGGCACACCGTATACGTCCCGCTGTCAGCGATGAAACCTTTCGATGACAGCAAAAAACCAGATACAAAACTCAACCCGAATGGAGTAAACAGCATCTCCTTCGGTTTGATAAATATGGGCAGCCCAGACAATTCCCTGAGCATTAGTGATATCATATGCGTAAAGAAGAAGTAGGTTTCATTCACGCGGAGGAACCAATGCTGAACGGGATAATCGAGTTGGCAGGAATACACAGAAAACATGTCGCACTTTGCATGTGCCTCATATTCACACTGCTTTCAATACTTCCTGCTTCCGGTTCAGAGAAACCGTTTAGCAGGGACTTCTTCATCCACTACTGGTGGGGGCCGCCTACCAGTAATGACCTCAATGCCAAATACGCCGGTGTAGCCGATGCTAACTTCAACTTCGCCGGGCTGCCGGGTGAAGGGGATGCTGCACGTCCGGAAATATCGCAAGCCATTCTGGATGCCTGCCAGGTAAATGGGATCAAATACATCGTAACCGACCGGCGCATCAACCCGCGCATCTTACCGGTCAATCTTCCAGCCGGTGTTCAAATCGACAAGAGTATCGAACCAGTCAAACATCCCGATGATCCGGATTTCTATTCTTCCTTGGATACAGTTATCGCAGAGTACGCAAAGCACCCGGCGTTTGGAGGGTTTTATGTTGTCGATGAACCCAGCGCATCGATATTCCCGTGGCTGGCAAAGATCAACCAGTACCTGCGCAAAAAACTCCCCAATAAGATCATCTACATGAACCTTCTCCCCAACTGGGCGCCGGAGTGGTTGTTCGCGCGGTCCAGCTCGGAGGAACCAGGTAAAAACATAAACTACGATCAATACCTGGAACAGTTCATAAGCATAGTAAAACCGCAGGTTCTGAGCTTCGATAACTACGCACTAGTCGAAGGCAACGCCGACCGCTTCAAAATGTACTTTGCCAACTTCGAGACATTCCGAGAAAAGGGCCTGAAATACCAGATCCCGACCTGTTTCGTCCTCATTTCGCAGGGAGACCCAAGACCCACCGGTGAGGACATGCTCTGGCAAGTCAATATGGCACTGGTATATGGTTTCAAAGGAATCAGCTATTACACTTACTGGGTATGGGGAGAGAAACCTCTCGCCATCACCTACCTGGACGCTGTCCCGACAGATAAATACTACCAGGTTCAACGCATCAACCACCATGTCAAAATGCTCGGGCCAACTCTGATGCAGTTGACCTCAACAGGTGTATATCATTCATCCGACGTCCCCGATGGCTGCAAACCGCTAAACTCAAAGCTTCCAGTCAGCATCAACAGCAACAAACCAGTAGTCCTTGGAATGTTCAAACACAAAGATGGATCCATATACGCAATGGTAGTAAACCGCGATTATGCCGAACTTGCAAATACCACACTAACATTCCAGCCATCCATAAAGTCGCTCCTGGAAGTTAGCAAGCATACCGGAATGCTCATGCCAATTGAATTGAAACAAGGGATAGTGTCATTTGTGTTGCAACCAGGGGAATGCAGATTAATTAAGTTAGTGAAGTGAGAAGGTGGCAAATCATCCCTCCGATTATTGCCAGGGGGGATGATTTGTAGGTGTTTTATACCGTAGTTGGTACCTGGAGGATTTCCGGTTTCCAAGTTTGAAGACGTTCCAGGCTTTTTGAAGGGATTACTAAAGATGCTTCTTTGCCACCGAGTAGTGTAGTGCCACTATAGCTTTTACCCGGTGTATACTTGCCTTTTTGAGTTATGATTATCTCCTCTTTCGAGATAATTGCACCGGTGAATTTCTTCAATCCCACCAGAACGGCATATCCGTCCACCAGCACACCTTTCCAGGGTTGATCTGTGAGAAAATCATTCTGCCTAAACTCTATATAATTCTGATTTGTCTTGAAGTTGGATTTGAAAACAGCATCAAGTAGTGAATCCGCTTTCTTTATATCTTCCAAGGAAGTAGTAAATGAAATTGCCGCAGAAGCACGGCTGCTGTCCTTGAAGCTGTTGATTCCCCAATATATCTGGAGAAATCCAATAATAGAGAAAGGACTTGCTCCGCCGTTAAGGTAGGTGACCAGGAGGTTCCAAATACCAAGTAGTATAAGCATGCAGCCATCTACAATAAAGCCTGCAGGTGACGGTGATTTGATTAGCCAGATGCCTTCTACAAAGAGTACTAGCCCAAGCCAAGCCAAAACCACATTCAGGATGTTTTCCCTCATGCCACTAATACCCATAAAGAGTGCAATCACTCCGAAAACAATGCTTCCGATTCCATGTGGCCGCAGTTTTCTTAAAACCAATCTGTGTTCAAAAGCCTTGCTCAGTTCATACATATCACGTGGCAGTTCCATTCTATCCTCCATGTAATGCAAGATGGATATATAATACAATAGCATATCAATGATTGTAAGCATGTCTGCAATAATTATTTGATATACTGCGGGAACGTCGGGATTCAGCTATTCTGCGGGAACGACTTCTATAGAAATGCCTTCAATTTTGCACTTACAATAGTTCCCGCAGACAATATCACAAACATTTGTCTTCACTTAGTCCTCATCAGCGCAATAGCATCAAACCAGAGCGCATAGTTATGGTCATACATCTCTCTAGGTGCAGTCAGCCGCAGATGGAATGTATGCTGGCCTGCTGTAAGCTTTACTCTGCCCAGAGTGCTCAGCCCTTCCGGAGCACCGCTGCAAGTTATCACCGGAAGTGCATGGTCTGCCTTATATTCGATTCCATCATCAAACTGCCAGACAAACGGTGAGAGTGATGCAGGGGGAGCCAGTCTGGCGAGAGAATTTCCTGAGAAAAACACATCATACTCACCAGATTCCGGGACATTCATCTTTAAATCAACACAGTACCCTTTGGCATCCGGTGCATCGCTAGCCCATATATTGAGAAACTTGCTCCCTGACCATCCATCTCCCGAATTAATCGACCAGCCTTTGCTGTATTCCCCATCCTCAGCCTCTGCAACCACAGCAAATGTCTTTTTTGTCAGTGCAATGCCTTTTATTGCAGTAATCTGGCTGCAGTTGGTGATAAACACAAATGGATCTCTGATTGCAGCTTTCTGGTACTCTCCTGTATGCGCTGAGGCTGATTGGAATGGAATAATTCCCTTTCCCCCAGCCAGCTTCTTGCCTCTACCGAATATATCCACATACTCAACGGCGGATTTAGATGAAGGTTTGACTGTCACAGAGATATTCTCAAATGCATTCGATAGATCAGAGAGCTTCTTCGGCTTTTCCGTAGCGGCCCTTTGGCGTATGACTGCCACCGGGTCTTTACTGCCGAAGTAGTATATAACAAAATCCCCGTCATTCTCAGCTTTTACGAATTTTTTCGTGCCTATTACGTGCGCTCCAGTTGAATAGGCAACTGCCGATGGAGAAGGAGACCAGTCCTGGTTGAGCAGTGGTGCAAGAGAGGGATATCCGATGTCTATATGAAGGCACTTAAACGTGCGTATCCCATGCCTGAGGTTTTCAAGTGGTATAGCCGCCATTTCCTCACTATTTAATAATGGAAGTGAAAGGTTGTGCTTTTTCAGGAATTCTTCCCATAAAGCAAAGACTTCAGGTTGTCCGTCACTGTAGTGCATACTTAATATGTCAAAACACTTGCCGATACCCAGCTCAAACATGCGTTCAGTGCTGGTTTTAAAATCGCCGCGAATTAATGCCGCAGATGTAAAACCGGCGCCGGCTACCTTGGCCTTTGGATTTCCCCGCCTTATCGCCGCACTCGTATGCTGCACCAGCTCAACAAACTCATCAGGTGTGCCGGACCAGTATGCCATCGGTATGTCTGCTTCATTCCATATCTCCCAGACATCGATATCGTCTTTGAACTCATGCGTGATCTGTTCAACCAATTGGTCCCAGAGTGCATAGTTACTCGGTTTGGAGCGGCTATATAAAGGTCCGGCATCACCTGAGTTTGACTCATCGGTCGTTGAGGCAAGAGCCTTGGGTACCATAACTATCTCGCCAAATATATGCAGTCCTGCCTTTTTAAAAGCAGCAGCCTGCTTTTTCATTTTATTAAGATCAAGGACTATTTTACCGTCCTTTACCTCAGCACCATAAACACTCTCCCAAAAGTTAAACCGTACCCATGAAGCACCCAGCAACCTCATATTCTCAGCAGTCTGAGTCGGTGCATCTTCCGGATTCGATGTAGGGGCCACATTTGGATCCCAGAATATTCCCCAGGGAGAATCAATATCAGATGCCAAAGGCGCATAAATAACCGCAACCGCAGTCTTCTGCTCAGCCGTCTGGTTCCCGCATTGTGCGTTCAGAACAAACGAATAATGCCCCCGCCCCGGAACAGCCAGCAGTAAAGGTTTTTCCGCCGGATCACTTCCGGTGCGCTGAATTTTTACAGCCCCCTTTTTTTGCCAGGTGCCATAGGTATCGCTAATAAAGTAGCTAACCCCAACATCACCGGTTCCACCTCTGACCTGAATATTCACCTTGACCTTTTTGGCATCAGTGAATATCAGAGAAGGCTGTGCCCCCATCGCACGCACAGAGAGCGTATCCTCTGCAATAACCGCACTGCAAGTAAAGAGAGCCGCAAGAGTAACTATGGTAACAAGCACTTTGGAAGTAATATTCATAACTGTTCAGCATCACCTTAATCAATATATTAGTCTTTGACATATTCTAGTCCAGCGAAGCATTATGTGCAAAAGTAACAACAGCGGAGGCTTGTGGGTGTAAATTATTGTGGTGCAGGCTTCCAGCCTGCTAAACCGCTACATAGACTTCATCAGCGCAATCGCATCGAACCAGAGAGCATAGTTGCGGTCGTATTGTTCCCGGGGTGCTGTTAAACGAAGATGGAACACATGCTGGCCAGCCGTAAGCTTTACTCTGCCCAGATTGCTCAGCCCTTCCGGAGCCCCGCTGCATGTTATAACTGGCAGTCCATGGTCTGCTTTGTACTTAACTCCATCATCAAACTGCCAGACAAACGGTGAGAGCGATGCGGGAGGAACCAGCCTGGCAAGCGAATTTCCTGAGAAGTATACGTCATATTCCCCGCTTACAGGCACATTCATCTTTAGGTTCACATAATATCCTTTGGCATCAGGTTCGTTCTCTGCCCAGATATTCAGGTATTTGCTTCCGGACCACCCATCTGCATCCACAACGGACCAGCCATTACTGTATTCACCTTCTTCTGCTTCTGCAACCACAGCAAAGCTCTTTTTAGTAGATATACCCTTGATTGAAGTAATCTGGCTGCAGTTCGTAATAAAGACCACCGGGTCTTTGACTGCTGCCTGATTGTATTCACCTTCATGTTCTGACTGGAACCGAATAATACCCTTTCCGCCAGCAAGCTTTTTGCCCCTGCCGAATATATCCGCATACTCAACAGGTGCCTTAGACGAAGGTTTGACCGCTATGGAGAAATTCTCTAATGCGTTTGACAAATCAGACAGCTTCTTTGGTTTGACTGTCGTCGTCTGCAGTCTTATTGCAGCCACAGAATTTTTGTCTCCAAAATAGTATATTACAAATCCGTTTTTCTCCTCGGATCTTACGAATTTTTTGGAGCCTATTAAGTGTGCACCGGTAGAATAGGCAACAGCCGATGGAGCTGGGGACCAGTCCAGATGGAGCAACGGAGCAAGTGCAGGATAACCGATATCGATATGCAGGAATTTAAAAGTCCGTAATCCATGTTTGAGGTTTTCAAGTGGAATAGTCGATATTTCCTCACTGTTCAACAAAGGCTGAGTAAGGTTGTGTTTCTTCTTGAACTCATCCCATTTATTAAATGCGCCAATCTCCCCATCGCTGTAGTGTATGCTCAGAATGTCGAAATATTTCCCTATGCCCAGTTCAAACATACGCTCAGTACGGGCCTTAAACTCAGGATTAGTCAGTGCCAGGCCTGTAAATCCAGCACCAGCAACCTTGGCTTTTGGGTTTCCACGCCTTATTGCTGCACTTGTGTGCTGCACCAGTTCAACAAATTCATCAGCCGTTCCAGACCAATATGCCATCGGGGCGTCTGCTTCATTCCATATCTCCCAGATGTCGATATCGTCCTTGAACTCCCTAGTGATCTGTTCTACCAACTGTTCCCAGAGAGCATAATTAGACGGTTTTATTCTGCTATATAACGGTCCCGCATCACCAGAACTTGTCACATCCGTCGATGAAGCAAGAGCTTTGGGCACCATAACAATCTCCCCAAATATGTGCAATCCTGCCTTTTTAAATGCCGCAGCCTGTTTTTTCATCTTCTTCAGATCCAGGACTACTTTCCCGTCCCTCACCTCAGCGCCATAAACACTCTCCCAGAAGTTAAATCGGACCCATGAAGCACCCATCAGTCTCATGTTTTCAGCCAACTGAGTCGCTGAGTCTTCCTCGTTCGATCCCGGAGCCACATTCGGAATCCAGAAAATACCCCAGGGTGAATCAATATCAGATGCCGCGGGCGCATAAATAACCGCAACCGAAGTCTTCTGCTCAGCCGTCTGGTTCCCACATTGCGCGTTCAGAATAAGCGTATAATACCCCCGGTTCGGAACAGCCAGCGGTAGAGGCTTTTCCACCGGATTACTCCCGGTACGCTCGATTTTTACAACTCCTTTCTTTTGCCAGGTGCCAAAGGTATCGCTAATTACATATCTAACTCCCACATCACCGCTCCCACCCTTGACCTGAATATTCACCTTAACCTTTTTGGCATCAGTGAATATCAGAGAAGGCTGTGTCCCCACCGCACGCACAGAGAGCGAATCCTGTGCTAAAACTGCGCTACAGGTGAGGAGAGATATAAGAGAGACCGCACAAATCAACATCCTGGAGGTAATATTCATGGCTGTTCAGCTTCACCTTAAATTAAATCTGTTGTCATTGCAATATTCTAGTCCAGAGAAGCATTATATGCAAAACATAAATGGCAGAGTCTTGTGAGTGTAAATTGTGGGCAGGCTTCCAGCCTGCTGGCGGGAGTCATGCAGAATTGTGATGCAACCTTCCAGCCTGCCCATCGCTCGGGTGCAATTGCAAATTGCACCCGAAACAGAACGTCAATCCGCCATACATCCTAATCTCAAAGGTAATGACGACAATACACCCCATTTCGCGAAATCCGTGCAATTTCGCGTAATCCGCGATTCAAAATCCGAAACAGAACTTCACTCCGTCCCCCGGTAAGTAGTCGTAGGCACTAACCCTTTCGGATACCGCGACCCACGTGCGACACCTTTAGGCGCTATCTCATCAATCCGTGCAAGATCTACTTCGCTCAATTGAACATCTATCGCTCCTATGTTTTCCTGTAAATGAGTAATACTGGTCGCTCCAGGAATCGGGACGATATTCTCATGCGCAACTATCCACGCCAGTGCCAGCTGACTTGGAGTGCAGCCTTTCTCCTTAGCCATCTTCTCGATCTCACTCACAAGGTCAAGGTTCTTCTGGAAGTTCTCTCCCTGGAACCTTGGAGAAATCCTCCGAAAATCGCTTTCATCAAGGTCGTCTATACTCTTTATCTTACCTGACAGGAACCCTCTTCCCAGAGGAGAATAGGCCACAAATCCAATCCCCAACTCCTGGCAAAGCCCCAGAATGTCATCCTCAGGGTCACGGCTCCAGAGAGAATACTCGGTCTGCAGCGCAGTGATCTGGTGTACGGCTTGCGCACGCCGAATAATATCCGGTGCTGCTTCAGAAAGACCTATATACCTGACCTTTCCCTCAGTTATTAACTCCGCCATAGCCCCGACGGTATCCTCAATTGGTGTATCAGGATCAACTCTGTGCTGGTAGTACAGGTCAATGGTCTCAATTTCCAACCTCTGCAGACTTCTATCACATGCCTGCTTCACATATTCAGGTTTCCCATTCACTCCCCTGACCGGCGTATCTTCGCTCCTGACTATCCCGAATTTTGTCGCAATAACAAGCTCATCACGCCGTCCCTGTATTGCCTTTCCGACCAACTGCTCATTCCGTCCAAATCCGTACATATCGGCCGTATCCAGGAAAGTAATCCCACTATCAAGTGCATATTGAATCGTCTTTATAGATTCCGTATCATCCGCCGGTCCATAAAAATCAGACATTCCCATACATCCCAGCCCAATAACCGAAACCAAAGGCCCATTTTTACCAATTGTCACCCTGTTCATATCTGCTAATCCTCCTTAAATAAATCCTGTTAGTTCATAATACCAAAGACCACTCCAATTTAAACCGCTGATCCACGCAAGGGTCGTATTGACTTGCCAATACCATGGTGCTAATATTCCTTCAACAGGAGATATTTCTATATGCTTGATATCAATGTCATTACCAAAGACGGCGTCACTAACCCTTCGCAGCTGGAGGGTGCGCTGGAGCTTGCGCAGTCCCAAAACGGGATATTGTGGGTAAATATGCGGTCATATACCGATGATGAGATCAATCTAGTCACAAAGACCTTCAACCTGCACCAGATAGAATCAGAGTCTCTCAAAGAGGAATACACTCGTCCGCATCTGTATGAATACAAAGATCATTTCCATGCCAATTTCACCTATCTAGACATCGAGAATGACGAACTTCAACCTACAGAGTTCCATGTCTTCCTCGCCGCAAACTATATAATCACGGCAGGTACAGATGGATGCAGCGACCTGGTGGATCAGGCAATAAAACGTTACCTCGACATGCCCGAGCTTGTTGAAAGAGGCAGCTACTATGCCCTTTATCTGGTAGTGGATCTACTGACTGACACCTATATACACACAGCCGATGACATGGATGATCAGGTAGACAGTATAGAAGATGAAATGTCGGATCACGCAGACCGGGACACTCTTCAGCGACTGTTCAAGATAAAGAGAAAGCTCTTTGACCTCAAAAGATATATGGCTCCGCAGAGGGATGTGTTCAATGAACTTGCCAGGGGAGCTTTTCATTTTGTCTCAGACATGCACGAACCATATTTCCAGGATGTCTACAACAGGATGAGCAGAGTCTTCGATATTATCGATACCTCCCGTGATATCCTCTCCGGCACCCTGGACCTTTATCAGTCCAGCGTCTCCAACCGCCTCAACGACATAATGAAAATTCTCACAGTTCTGGCGGTAATCCTGGGAATTTTCTCATTTATAACTGGCTACTTCGGAATGAACGTAGCCGACTTCCCCAAAGTATCAGTTTGGGTATTGGCAGGATGGAGCGTATTTATAGCCATCATAATAACCGCCGTCCTGGTATTATTGTTCAGAAAAAAAGGCTGGCTATAGATATATCATATATAGAAGAGCATATTTGTTCGTTATGAAGTGGCTTGCTGAAAGGTTCTCAAGGGTGAAAGCATCTAGATATGCTATTCAGCCGCTTCCGTTCGTGCTGAGCTAGTCGTAGTATGGACGGAAGCGGCTGAGGGAAGAATCTGATGGGCATTTTCAGATATGATTTGATCCACCACAGTGAGCTACTGGACGACTACAGAATATGAGGCGCATATGCAATATAGAAAACTTGGCAATTCAGGAATTGATATCTCAGTCGTTGGGCTCGGTACGTGGGCTGTTGGCGGATGGAAGTGGGACAGCACATATAAACAGCAGTCTGTCGACGCTATCCAGGCATCCATAGACTCCGGTATTAATCTACTCGATACCGCTCCCGTATATGGCTTGGGTGTATCAGAGGAATTCATAGCTGCTGCAATAAAAGGCAGGCGGGACAAGGTTGTAATCGCTACAAAATGCGGTCTTGTATGGGATACCGATAAGGGCACTTTTTTCTTCGGAGTTGAGGGAAAAAATGTGCACAGGTATCTCGGACCGGAGTCTATAAAGTGCGAAGTAGAAAGCAGCCTGAAAAGGCTCAATGTAGATTATATAGATCTATATCAGACCCACTGGCAGGACGAAACAACCCCTATTGAAGATACAATGTCAGCATTAATGGACTTGAAATCTCAGGGCAAAATCCGCGCAATTGGAGTATCAAATGCCGACTGCAGGCAGTTGGATGAATACCGCAGATTCGGTCAGCTGGATGCAGACCAGGAAAAGTATAGTATGCTAGACAGGCAAATGGAAAATGGGCAGCTCGAATATTGCGGTGCCAACAATATTTCTGTTCTTCCATATTCCCCGCTGGCCCTTGGTCTATTGACCGGAAAGATCGATCCCGACCATAATTATGCACCTGATGATGAAAGGATAAACAATCCGCGTTTCCAGCCGGATTATGTCCGCAAAGTCAATTCCATGCTGGATGACTTTGCTCCAATAGCTCAGGCCCACAATGCAACAATAGCACAGATAGTAATAGCCTGGACTTTTATGCAGCCTGGAATAACATCCGTTCTATGTGGTGCAAGGGACAAAAATCACGCCCGGGACAATGCAATCGCCGGAGACATAATTCTTACCGAATCAGAACTGGCACTGATGAATAATGCCGTAACAAAAAGGGCTATAGAATGCTGAGAGTTCGACGTGCAGGCGTAAATGATATAGAGGAGATCGTTAGACTTCGGGTCGCGTTTCTCCGCGAAGTGCAGCCGGATGTTAGTGTATCTGATGATGTAATCTACCAGCAGACACGCCAATACATCACGGACAAACTGCCTACTGATGAATACCCGGTCTGGCTGGCCGAAGAAGGCAACAAAATAGTTGGAATCAGCAGCCTGGTCTTCTACCACCGACCTCCGACACTACTGAATGGTTCATCACTCTATGCGCACATCCTGAATGTATACACACTCCCCGAATACCGCAGACAGGGAATAGCCACAGCGCTTCTCAAAGAGATTATCGAATACGTAAAAAGCACACCAGCAAATAGAATCTCCCTAAACGCCTCAGAAGAAGGCCGCCCGGTCTACGAACGCCTGGGATTCCAAGCCTCCGATGACGAAATGATATTAAAGCTCTAAGAATAACGTTTCTTCGGTAGTCGAACGCAGTAAACTGCCGAAATATGTAAGCATCCAAAATAATGCGCATAAGTAAGTTTAATGCCAGCTTTTCGCTGGAAACAACAGCTCCTTATTCCCAACCCACAATGCAAAATACGGGTTTTTGGCGTCAGCATTCTTAATAAGGATAAGAAACGGTCTATCGAAAACAAGCTTTATGAGTTTTCTTCCTCCTCCTCTGCATCCTGGCATCATAGCTTCAGATTTTAAAACTGCGCCGCACTCATCGAGCCGGAATTGGATTGACTGGAATGCACCAAGTTGTTGCCCGTTGACTCTTTTATTGGGAGAGTCAACTATTTCCCCTGTCAGTTCCCTATACTGTTTTAATATATCGAAATCAATGACTGGAACACTGAGGCTCTCCATCGCAATCATTTCGCGTAGTTCATTTGACTGTATGCGTTTTTGCACCATATTGATAGTGTCTTTTAGAGTCCCTAATGGTGGTACTTTAGCTAGATACAATTCGTCGCCTGCGCTTGTGGATTCCAAACGTACTATAAAATCATTTTCATTCTTTACATCCTCTATGCGAACCTGAACAGCCATCTTTATGTAACGTGCATTAGAAGAATAATTTTCCGGAATACCGAAACTCTGTACTGGGCTGCCCTGGAAATCCAGATTGGCATTATTATATCTTTCGAATGGCCATGTGAATGGAAGTGATTTGCACAGGTTAGCATATGCAAACAAGTCTGACTGACTAGCGTATGCTCGGAGCAGATCGTTCTTCTCCTGGCCTTGGAATTTTTCATGTAGTTCTTTTTGGATATCCTGAACTAATCCATCACTCACAAATCCAGCCCTTGCCACATAGGCTGAATTATTGAGATCAGATTTGGATATTGGGCTGGAGTTCAGTATTTCTGCTGCAGGGGAAGGTGGAGAAAACTTGACAGGACCTTTAGCCAAACTGCACAGCTCATTCCAGGCCAGTTGAAATGTCGAACACCACAATATATTTTTACCAGAGACCATTTTCTGCTCCAGATGCGGAGTCACAATGGTCCCATTTAACTTAGCTGCATCTACTTTCAGTGGAGTTTGACCGCGACCATCCTCGTTACGAGGCATAAAATGCCAGGCGATCACGACAATAGCGATAATGACCGTAAGTGGAAGTATGAGTCGAAGTTTCAATGTCGCTCTCCTTGTTGTTTAAAGGACTACGAAAGTCAGACAAAATCGGTTGAAAATATATCCATAAGAGTAACGCTCCGTCGGTAGTCAAACGAAGTGGAACTGCCGACGGAACGTTACCCAAACCTTTACCCTACATCGCCTTCTGCACAGTCATCCCCGCCAACCCTATTACTCCCTCGCTGCATGTTGCGCGGATCTCTACGGATTCCAGAACCTTTCCCGGATCACATACAATCGGCAACGCATCGGCATGAGCCAATAAATTGCCTGTGTATATGAAAGACCATCCTCCACCAAGGGAGACGCCACCAAATGGCACAACGAACCCTTTCCGGCTGAAATGCTGGAAGTAGCAGTCCAGGTTATAAGGAGGCACCAGCGGCTCAACCGACTGGCTTCCGTCCGCATAATGCAGCACCACTTCGCCATTCACCACATAGTTCTTAATCACGTGCACATAGTTTTGCAGCAGCAGCCAAAGCCGACTGCAGCGTAAACCAACCGGTACCTGCACACCGGCAGGAACCGGATATGGTCTCCAACTGGACAGAGCAATAAGTGAATTAGGAGCTGCCCCGAGGCCAGCAATCGGACGCCCCGCAGTCAGGAAACGTACCCCGTTCTCAGCTTCCAGAACACGAGGAGAAACAGGCATCGAAACCGCCGGATTTCCCCACCACCCTACTATCTGTGATGTAGAATCCTGGTAATCAAAAATATAACTGTCCTTGAGCATCGTTTCCAGGTTTCTGTTGTATGAACCCGTAAAATCGAAAAGCACCTGCTGCCTGATCTCATCCTCAGAGAGTTTTACAACTGGAATCTTGTTCGCCTTGTCAGTCTGTTCAGCAAGCACCTGCGGTTTAGGTGATACAACCGGTGGTGTCACACCCGGTCCCAGCTTCACCCGTACTATAGAATCTTTCTCAGCTGGTGTCACTATCTCAGCTCCACTAAAGTTTGCTCGCACATGCTTAATCAAAGGGCGTCCGGAGTGAATCCTGAATGTCGCCATATTGCCCTTACGCTCATAGCTGTAACTGATATCCGGGGTTTTAATACTTGCCTTTTTCCAGTCTGAAGGAAACGCCGGACAGATATCAATCCGGCCCTCGTGAATAGCAGGTTCGATCCCGAAAATCCCTCTCACCGCAGCATGCATATATGGATCGACCGAATCCACGTCCTCGCGGTCTCCACCGCCGGCGCCGAAGTTCGATATACCCATATTGATCCCGGGAGAGTCGCTCTTGAATGCAGACAGCACTGCTGTCTTTACATAAGGCCACCACAGGTCGATATCCCCGCATTTCATCCCAGCCAGCGCTGCCAGGCATGTATCGCCTGTCGGGACCCACTGATTGCTCCACCTGAGAGGCCACCAGTCACTGCATGCAAGCAGCTTTATGCCCGGATTCGGTTCGAACCCGTAATGAGATTCCAACCACCGCATGGCCTTCCGACCGTCTTCAGGCCCGAGTAATCCCGCGTTGATCGCCAGATACTCCTCCCATGTCTGCGGATGTCCGCGCCATATCTCATCTGCCCCTATCGATCCAAGTCTACCCTCATCACTGTTCCAGAGCTCACGTTTTATAGCCAGTTCGCTCTTTTTTGCCAGCAAACTGTATTCCTGTCTGGCAGCCTTTTCACCTAAAACCGAGGCGATATTTGCCGCACAGGTCAGCATCCTCCAGGACATCGCACTCGGAGTTGCCGACTTCGGCCCCTTTCCATTTGAGTCACAGTTCCAGTACTCGTAGTAATCTCTAAACAGACCGTCCCCGTCCGGATCGTTATTCTTAATCATCCACTTCACAGCGTTGCGGACTATAGGCCACATATCCCGCAGGAATTTCTTGTTGCCCGTCCACGTATACTGCCGCCAGACCTGATCTACCCAGTAGGGAGTGTTATCCTCCGCAATGAATGCATTCATAGATGGAGATATCCAGCGAATGAACCCGTCATCAGCCTGCATCGCCCCGTACAACCTCAGACATTCCTCAAGAGCTTGATGATCCCCGGCCCACTGCTTGCCATTCCAGCCTGTGGATATATGAGAATACATCACCCAGTACTGTGCACCAAGTATAAGCCCCGGCCCCTGCCTGTGATACTCGCTGACATTCCTTTCCCAGTTAATAAGTGCATCGAAGTAGGTGTCAGGAGTATTGATGCTGAATTCCTCACCCCGTCGATCCCACCACTCACGCGAGATATCCAGCTCCTTCTGAGGTGATTTCATCAGTTTTCTAAAGTTAGCCTCAGGATTCCGAGCCCGGTCAACATAACAGTTCTGCCAGATACTCTTCAGATGGTCACGCTCTTTTGCCCATTTAGCAGTTGCAGGGGTATCCAGTCTCGCCAGTGTCGTCTTCAGTCGATTCTCATCGATAGATGTAACCCCCCATGCAGCATATATGTAATAGACCTTCTGAGGAGAAGATGTAACAAACTCAGCCGCCTGACCATACTGATCATTAATCGCCTTACCGCCGCCGGTACCGTTCCAACCCGCCATCACGAGTCCATTTGGCAGGTTAGCCTCAGTAATCTTGACCGATGCCCCAGTTATCTCCACTTTGTTAGCATTGGCTTCACCTGCTGACCAGTAGATTCCACCGTAGCGCCAGATGATCGGAACCGGTTTGTTGAACTCCACTCTGCATATCATTCCATGGAAGTCCCGTGCTGGTGCGACTAATATTCTGGCTTTCCAACCACCCGAACTATCCGCAATAGTATAGCTGGTATATCCCGGCAAATAATCAGCCGTTACATTCTTCAGATCATCCAGCCACAAAGTATTGCCATCCGCACCTGCTGTCCCTATCCGCAGCACACCCATCGAAGGATACACCCCGCCAGCTGCCGCATCAGGTCTAGACCAAAGCGGAAACACACGGTCTTCTGAGTAGCACCCGTTGCCTGCCGATGTGTCCATTCTAAATAGAGGTACATCTCCGGTCCACACCCGGTTCTGTCCGTTAACAATCGGACGCATCAGCTTTCTTGAGCTGCCGGTTATAGTAAATCCACCCCGCTCGATTGGTTTATACGCAGGAGAGATATCCCCGAGTCCATCCCCCGGAGCCATAAAAGGAGACCGGCCAAGCAGAATACTAAGGTCAGTATCAGGTTTTGTAGATGCCTTCAGTGGTCCATTCTGAAAAACCAGCTTGGGACTGACAACCTGGAGCCCGTCCATCAGTTTTCGGTCCTGCGACTCAATCTTATCCTGCTCATTTCTCAGATCTGATAGAGCCCTGGAGACCGGTTTTTCCCCATCTAGTAGAGTAAGTCCGAGAGCAGTTACCTTGATCGGTTCGGTGTCGAGTTTAATCTCTTGTATATAAAACTCACCGGTGAATATATCCTGCTCACTGGTTTTCTCGCTTCTAAGAACAGCTGCATAGTTCTTTCCAACTGTAGGAGATGTAAGCTCCGAAGTAGTCTCAGCCTTAATAAATGGAACTCCCAGTATCCGTGCGTAAGCGGCTTTCACACCTGGAGCTACCAGCACCGCCCGGTTTGAGTTCTTTTCAGCAAGGTATTTGAGCATATTGCTGAAAAGTCTCTCAAGATTCGGACGATATGGATCCTTGGAGGTAGTAAAGTCCGGAACACGCCATCCTACGAATATAACTCGTCCCGCGCCAACCGAATATTCAACCAGAGGACGCTCCCCAAGTCCCGCGTTTCCATCAGCAAGTAGCTCACCTGAAGGACCCGCAGATCCATAGAAATCAGCAAGCGCCGCAGTTCCCGCAGTAGTAGTCAGAATAGGTTTATCAGTCTGAAGTCCTTCAAATATTGGATGTGACCTGTGTTTCTCCGGAACGATCAAACCCGACAAAAACAGCTCCTGAGCATTTCCCAGCGCCCGTATCACCGAACGCTCGATCCCGATCACATTCAATATCTGCCCAGCCGCCCCGGAAAGCAGCAAGCAGCCTCCGGACTTTATATACAAAAGCAGGTCATTATTGGCAGATTCATCAAACTGTGGAGAAGAGTTATCCCCCTGGTGGTACCATATAACATCATACTGTTCAAGCGCATGCAGCTGCCCATCAGACGAAGTCCACCCCCCCGAAGCTCCAGGCTGCAGCACAGTAACACTTCCCTGAGTTTTCGCAAACTCCAGAGCCGCGGAATTATGCTTACCGAGTTCACCATTCCCCGCCTGTCTCAGAAAACCAATCCGAATTTCTGCAGAGCAGTAACTCACAGACATGGCCAACAAGGCAACAACCAGGGATATACCGGCCAGTGCTATACAAATCCTTCTCAGGATAATCATTTTCAACTCTCCATGCAGTAGTATAGTCAATGCATTTCGGGGAACTCATTGTAACTGTAGAAAATACCACATCAGCATTCCTGATGGATAATACAACCCCCAATCCCTCATTTCCTGCTGCATCACCACATACGGTGACATTTCAGCCTTGCACTGAACACAACCCATTCCCCGTAGCGCCGATACCGATGCAAAACCTATGCCGAAGACACACTCAATTCCCCCTTGGAGAAGGGGGTCAGGGGGATTGATTCCCTTCTGCTCAATGGAGAATCGAAGCATCAACCCAATTCCCCCTTTGAAGGGGGGTAGGGGGGATTGATTCCAGCTTGCAGATCCACAATCCCCAAATAAATCTCTGCCGGCCAATTACCCTTGGAAAAGGGGGTCAGGTGGATTGATTCCCTTCACAACTAGTAATACTACTCCTTGCCTTTGCCATGTCCCCTCCCAATGCGGTATATTAACTGAGCAACAAATACACTCTATTATTGCGAACATACTGAGGTGCAAATGTGAGATTGCTTTTATTAATTGGAATTCTTTCTTTGTGTTGTCTGGCTAATGCCGGTACAACCCAAGGCTTTTATTCAGCTCCCGCTCAGCCAACGGTTCAGGACCAGCGCATAGTGGTCAAATTCTCCTGGGAACCTCTACAGGGAGCCAGATCATACACCATCCTGCTGGCCAAAGATGCTTCATTTACCAGAATCGTTGCAAAGAAGACAGTCAAAGACACTTTGTTCGTCATAAACGGACTGGAGAGCAAAGCTACTTACTATTGGAAAGTATCAGCCGACGCAAGCAATGGCAAGACAGTCTGGAACTCAAATGGAGCTCAGAGTTTCCTTACATCAATAATCATACTGCCTGCAAAAGCTGAAATTCCACGCGGCAAGGCTGAAATAGATGGTGTTGTGTCACCGGGAGAATGGGACAAAGCCGCTAAGTTGTCCTTACAGTACTTTGGCACCGGTGGTGTAACAGGCGATTACCCCAACCCTGAAGCAAGGATGATGTGGGACGATACCGCAATCTATATGCTCTTCAAAGCATCGACCCCCACTGGCAATCAGCCTAAAGTGTCAGTCACCGACCATGATGGTCCTGTATATACCGATGATGCCTTCGAGATCTTCCTGACCCATCCGGATTCAATGATCTTCTACCAGTTCATCTTCAACTGGTCAGGCGTTCAATATGATGGGAAAGGATCCGATGCCGGTTTCAACCCCAGTTGGACAGTCAAAACCAAAATCACCGGGACAAGCGTTATCGCCGAAGTCGCAATCCCATGGGATCAGATCGAAAAGTCCCCAAAAGCCGGAGAAGCCTGGAGATGCAACCTCGCAGCCGACTTCAACCGCCAGACCCTGGTCCGTTCCTGGTCAAAATACGACTTCATGTTAGGCGACCCGAAAACCTTCGGAACCATCGTATTAGGAGACTAGAACAAGCATTTTCAACCACGGAATACACGGAATACACTGAAAAAGAATTTTTATCAATGCAATAAGTAGTAGACGGATCATTCTGTTCTACAAGCACATTGCAATAATAGTTCTATCCTTTCCCCATTTCCGTGTATTCAGTGTATTCCGTGGTTAAAAAAGAATTTCAACACAAGGAGTCATTGGATGAAAATAGTTAAATTGCTATTCATTATAATATCCGTGGTTGCTGCACTAGCATCGGCTTCGCTCAGCCAACGGGTATGTGCAGAGTCCGTAGCCACATATTCTATAGCCTCGTGGTCTGAAAAAGGTCACGGCAATCACAGGGCTGTTGTTCACGTCGCATCCCCTGCAGACGCAGTCAAAGTCCACATTCCCTGGAGAAGACAGGATAGAGATCCCCAGAATAAAGCCATTCTGGTATTTGACTCCCAAACCGGTGGACGCATTCTCAATGTCCTTCCCGTCAATCTCACCCGTGAGTCCTGCGACCTGGTCTTCCAGCCTGCAACTGCTCCCGGTGATTATGAAGTCTACTATCTACCCTACAACCCAGGCACAGGCAACTTCGATGACGCCGGAACATATTTCAAACCAGAGCAGACCGCCGACCAGTCTTGGCTGACCAGAAATAAACTGACAGACGCCAATATACAACTGGATTCAATGCCAACTGCCAATCTTGCAGCTATCCAGGCAAGGGACGAGTTCGACAGCTTCTACCCGATGGAAGTCTGCGCAACCACTTCAGAAATAAAGGCATTAGCTGCCAAATATCCCAACAGCACTTATGCAGTTTTTCCTGAAGACCGAAAATTCCCCTTGAGAATGTTCGGAGACATCCCATTCCGATGGGTCCAGAACGGTCCTTCCAACACATTCACAGGTCAGGCCCAACCGAATGAATACTACGCGTTCCAACTGGGTGTATTCGGTATCCGAAAACCTGCAACCAATGTCAAAATCCAATATTCCGGATTGAAATCCGCCAATGGCAGGGTTATTCCGGCATCAGCATTCAACTGCATCAACACCGGTGGAAGAGACTGGCTTGGTCGCAAGATGAACCGCACATTCACTGTCCCACAGGGCAAAGTCAATGCAATGTGGATCGGGGTAGATGTCCCTAAAACTGCATCCGGCACATACACCGGAACTGTAACAATCAAACCCGCAGATGCACCCGCAAGCACTGTAAAAATCACCCTCACTGTCTCAGGTCCGATGTTAGCAGACAAGGGTGACTCAGAACTCTGGAAAATGTCCCGGATCCGTTGGCTGGATTCAGTCAAAGGCACCGATGAAAACGTCATCCCACCTTTCAAACCGTTAAAGGTTTCCAATGACACTGTATCTCTATTAAATAGAACAGTAGCCTTCGGCCCACTAGGCTTACCAAGCGCAATTGTCAGCAACAAGCTAAATGTGCTGGCTTCTCCAATGCAACTCTTGATTGATACAGGCAACGGCATAACCGCTCTCAAGTCATCAGGCAAGACTCAAACTCTCAAACATACTGATGCCAACTATGAGAGAGTAAACACATTCTCCGGCACCGGTTTTTCAGGCAGAATGTATTCCAAGACCGAGTTTGACGGATGCATCAATTTTGAGATGTCCCTGAAAGCTACCAAAAACATCCAGCTCCGTGATATAAGCATGAATATGCCAGTCACCAAATCACTCGCCGAATATATGACCGGTATGAGCTACCGCGGAGGTTTCAGGCCTCCGGTTTGGACCTGGACATGGTCACTGGAGCGTGCTGAAAACATGGTGTGGTTTGGCAACGTAGATGCCGGAGTGCAGCTCAAACTCACACCTGATAAGGACATTTGGTCAACCGACCTTAAGGAAAGCGGACTCCCGGATGGTTGGAGTAATGGCGGAAGAGGCGGATGCACCATAGCCGAACGCGATGGTTCTGTCCTCACCCGTGTATACACTGGTTCCAGAGCATTGAAGGCCGGGCAAACCCTCAAATTCCGTTTCAGACTGCTGGTAACCCCATTCAAACCGGTTGATGCAAAACACTGGGACTGGCGTGTAGGCACCAATATAACTCACGTTCATCACGGAACAATGGAGCACCCATACATCAACTACCCGTTCCTGACCAATGACAGGCTGAAATACACTATTGAACAACAGAAATATCCGCATAACGGCAAGTTGTCCTATCCGGCAAACGGGAATATCGATCCTAAACGCGGGGCAATCCACATATGGGCACAGGTCGATTTCGAACCTTCACTCTCCTGGAACCAGGGTTTGGTGAGTTTCGATACTAAAAACTCCGAGGAAAACTTCGGAGTCTACTGGAATGTGGACAACCACGGCATGAGGAGTACCATTGCCAAACAGGACCCAATCAGTAAAGCCTGGAGCTGGCCGTTAATAATCTCCAGTACCCAAGGTTGGCAGCGTGGGGAAAAACATATCATCACCCTCTCCTGGGAGGACAGCTTCGATACATTTATAGATGGAGTCAAGGTAGCCGGTTCTAGCTTCCCGGGCACCATTTTAGGTTCCGGGGAAGACGGCATAATTGATCTATCGGGAGGATTCAATATTCAGGCAGTCAAAATCTCCAAAACACCTTATACCGAAGGCTCTTCGTTGTCCCCAACTAAAGATAATGAAACTCTGTTGCTGGATACCTTCAAACAGGTCAAGGGCCAGAGCAGCACCCCGGAAGTAGGTCAGGGAGTAGGGCATCTCTCCGGTTCCACCAATGTAGTTGCCGGTGACTTCGGTAAAAAGATCGAGTTCAAGTCAGAAAAACCAGGCGGCGGTGGAGTCAACATATACTACACCCTTGGCAACATGTCCAATCATATGGCTGAAATATGGCCTTTGAGAACTCTCAGGGGTGAACTGTTCAGCACTGGGCAAACGATCCTGTATACAGACAAGGAACAGCATATCAACACCGGAGGAGGAGGCTATCCCTGGCTGGTTGAGCACCTGGTAGATGACTACGTCCCGGGTTGGAGGCAGCCGTTATACTGGACAGGTGAGACCGATGCCGCCCTCGCTACCAAAGGCATTTCCAGCTTGCACAACTGGTATGTCGAAGGTATGGACTGGATAATGAAAAATCTGGGTATAGATGGATTATATCTGGATGGAATTGGCTACGACCGCGAGACAATGAAGCGACTGGCCAAGACCATGCGCCGCAACAGTCCCAACTACCGGATAAACTACCACAATGGCAACAACTTCGACTGGCTCGGGGACTTCAGAGTCAGTTCAATTAATGCTACAATGGAGCACCTGCCATACGTTACCAGCCTATGGTTCGGAGAGGGGTATGACTACAACAGGTCCCCGGACTACTGGTTGATAGAGATTTCAGGTCTGCCATTCGGAGTCAGTGGAGAAATGCTGAACTACCAGGATGGAGGCAATCCCTGGAGAGGTATGCTGTACGGAATGAGCGGCAGGCTCAACGTAACTGCTCCCGCAATGTATGAGTTCTGGGATGCATACAGAATACAGGGCACTAAAATGATCGGCTACTGGAATCACAACTGCCCTGTAAAAACTGACAACAAAGATATCCTGGCAACAGTCTACGTTAAAAAAGGCAAGACGCTGATATCCATAGGCAGCTGGGCTAAAGCCAGGACCGATATAACCCTGCAGATCAACTGGAAAGCCCTGGGGCTGGATTCTGCAAAAGTCACAATGAAAGCCCCCCCAATAAGGGCATTCCAGGAGGAGACCACATTCAACATAAACAACAAGATCCCTGTAGAACCTGGAAAAGGTTGGCTGATAGTCCTGGAATAGTACCGTCAAGCAGAATATTACCTGCGTTCAAAATGCCAATATGCCATTCAGATCGCTTCTTTCTCAGTCTGAACGCTACTTTGTCATTCTGAATGCAGTGAAGAATCTGCTTTACATGACAATTAAATGATCTTGAGCCCCAATTTGGGGCAATCTCTCTCAATCAGAAACCTGCCGGCAAAATTGTGGTGCAGGCTTCCAGCCCGCCGTGCAGAGTTTATCAGTAATGCACAGACTTCCAGTTTGCCGTGCAGTGTTTATCAGTAATGCACAGGCTTCCAACCTGTAGCGCAGTGTCCTGCCCTGTTATGGCGTGTTCCAGCCTACGGTGAAATGGCCCGCGCACCCCGTTCGTGCTGAGCTTGTCGAAGCACGGCCGGGGTGCAGGTGAATGCATCCAAACATTAACTCCATACGCATACCTGAAATTGTCAATCAACAGAAACGTCTAATAATACTATAAGTCGCAAATCATACTTGGAGGAGAAAGATGAAGAAGCATATATCAAGTTTTAGGCCCATTATATGGGTTATTACCATTTTGGCAGTCATTGCTCTGGTGGGATGTGGAGGCAGTGATAATAACAACTCCAGTACTCTGGGATTGGTTTATGGAGTCAAAGTGCTCCCTGCAGATGGCACCACCGGTATTGGGGTCGGAGAAGATGCATATGTCAGCTGGCCGGAGTCCGGTTATCCTGAACCTGCAAGCTTTACCTTTAAGATGGAAGAGGAGAACACTTCCGGTGGTTGGACTGGTGTACTCACCGACAATGTCGGCAGCACATTTGAATCAGGCATAGAAACCTGGAGATTCAGACCAGTTGATTACCTGACGTACTACACATGGTTCAGGATCACAATCACAGACGATACAGGACGCAAAGAAGTATTCATGTTCCGTTCAGCCAAAGCTCCGGCAGCCACAGCTCTCTCAGCTCACAAGTCTGATAGCTCTGCATCCAAGGGTGCTGTTGAGCATAGAATACAAGTCAAGTAGAAACAGTTCGGTGTTCAATCGAGGTGTCAAGTTATCAAGTAGAGTAACACGACACCTCATAATCTCACAGGATTAACAAGATTTGCAAGATTAACAAGAAAGGAATTCTTGATCTTGTAAATCTTGAGAATCTTGTTAATCCTGTCCAAAATGACTCAACTCTTTCATGCAACTGAAGAACGAAGTGCTCGCAGAACTGACCCCTTTCATAGAAAACAACAAAAATTGCTTGACATTTTCTGCGCATGGGTATAGTCTACAATAGTAAACTAAGACTACACCAAACGCAGTAAATGGAAGGTGAAAACTTATGGCAAAGAAAGCTGATCTGTCACCGGCAGAATTCCGGATTATGAATATTCTCTGGAGAAGAGGCTGCGCTACAGTCAAAGAGATCCAGGCTGAAATCGGTGACCAGAAACCATTAGCTCGCACAACTATCAACACTCTGATGACCCGGATGAAGGACAAAGGGTTTGTGGAGGCAATCGAGAAGAACTTTGCATATGAGTTTCATCCCTTGGTGGAACGCCAGTCAGTGACTCGAAATAAGCTCAGTGAACTCGTGGACAAGGTTCTTGAAGGCAATATAGGCCTGTTGGCAGCGTATATCGTCGAGAACCGTGATCTGACCCCGGATCAGGTCACAGCGCTGGAGGAGATAGTAAGATCGGAGTCACGCAGGGAGGACAGCTAGGATGGACGGTGCAGCTCATTTATTGGGGGCTACGTGCTGGCAGACTGCTATCCTTGCGGCGGTGGTTCTGGTTGTTACCAGGCTTGCACGGAAAGCGCCTGCAGCGTGGCGGCATGCGCTTTGGGTGATTGTTCTTGTGAAGCTATTGGTCCCACCATTGGCGCAGATTCCGGCCCAGTGGGTGTTTTGGCAAGCGGAGACTCCCCCTACATCGATAACAGTTGCTGCACCTCTGGCATCAAATTCCACCGCTGTCATTCTCCCATCAAACCCAACGCCAGATAGCGCGATAAAGAATGCTCAAGCGCCTGTTCCATCGCACACTGAAGCTCCCTTCGATTGGAGGATACCTCTGGTAGCTGTCTGGCTTGCAGGCGTCGCGGTAATGAGCCTTCTACTTATATACGGATATGGACAGCTAAACAGACTCGCACGCTGTTCTCACCAGGCTAGTGGAGTATGGGCGGATATGCTCGAACGCGCCGCAGATCCACTCGGTGTTGGCAAGCTTCCCGACATACGGTTTACCGACAGCGTCCCCACTCCCGTGCTGGTAGGTTATTTCCGTCCCGTAATACTGATCCCATCCGGAATAGAACAAACCTGCAGCGATTCGGACCTGTTCGCAATACTCTCGCATGAGCTTGCACACATTAGACGCCGCGACGTCGCGGTTGCCTGGTTTCAACAGATAATTCAGACGCTGTTCTTCTTCCACCCGGGTGTGTGGCTTGCAGGTTATGAGATCAGGAAGGAGAGGGAATTTGCCTGTGATGAAATGGTCATCTCCAACTCCCCGATCAGCCGGGAGGCATATGCATCAGGTTATGTGTCAGCACTAAAACTGGCAAGCCGTGCAGCCTGGGAAGCATCCGCCATCGCCATGGCAGAACCCAGGGACCTTGAGAAAAAGAGGTTAAGTATGATACTCCACAACTCAGTTCCAAGAATGTCCACACGCTGGATCGTAGTGCTGCTCGCTCTGCTGGTCCTGGGTCTGCCGACTATCTCAGGTGTAGCAAAGCCTGTTTTGCTCGCAGAAGCGGTGACTCCAATAGCTCAAGTAGTCCAGGACACAAACAGTGATAAGAAAGTCACCCACGGTTCTTTGAACAACCACAGCCACGCCAGACGGTTGGTTCAGCCCTCAGCACCCACACCTCCAAACCGGGATGAGATGGGAAACGACTGGGTCCTGCGGGATGATTTTAGCGGTCCAAATATAGATCAACGCTTCTGGACACCTTCGGCAAGCAAAGACTGCTCCGTGACTCAGAGCGATGGACAGATGGTCCTGACAATCGGTCCAAATGCGTCCGGGGATAAGTTTGAGGCCGAATGCCAGTCTACCTGGGGGATAAAGGGAGATTTCGATATGCGTGTTGACTATGAACTCCTGGACTGGCCTGAGGGGAACGGGGTCAGGATAGGGATGTCGAGTCTAGGCAAAAGCATCCAGCGAACGAGTGTCGGATCGAGCGAACCAACTCCGGATGCGCCTTATGATATGGTGGCGGCGGACTTCGGTGAGAACGGCCGTGACTTATATCGCAATTCTTCAAAACGCGGGTCTATGCGGCTCGTTCGTTCAGGTAAATATCTGCTCGGATACCATCGCGAAACAGGTGACTGGAAACTGGTCTACGGAGCCGCCGTAGGTGACTTCGACCTGCCCTGGGTGATCATCAGCGCCTGGACCCACGACTACGCCTTCTCACACCAACAAGTCCGCATAGCCTTCACCAACTTCACAGTCCGCCGGGGAAACATCACCGGCCCGGTCCCAATCCACAATCCCCAAAACGGCCACTACTACATGTACGTCAACACTTCTCCCAATGGTATCTTATGGGACAATGCCCGCAAAGCTGCAGAAGCTGCGAGATTCAATGGATTAAAAGGCCACCTGGCAACCATAACCTCCAATGAAGAGAACGACTTCATAACCAGTATCCTGGACAAGACCATAACCTACTGGATAGGAGCCTTCCAACGCCCAAACAGTAAAGAACCCAACACCGGCTGGCGGTGGATCACTCGCGAAAAATGGAACTACACAAACTGGTTCGCCGAAGAACCTAACAACACCCTAAACAACGAAGACCGCCTGGAACTAAGACCAGCTGGAGAATGGAACGATTCCAACAAAAACACACTTATGTTGGGATACGTGGTAGAGTTCGAAGGTCAGGACTAAGTAGAAAGAAACAATGATGGATAAAGATAAAAACCTGAATACAATTGACCCAAAGCCCAGGTTCAATCCATTGATGATAGTTTCATTTGTTGCGTTAGCAGTATTGTTTGGAATCTTTATCATTATTGGTCCGGTGTTAGAAGACGCTAAAGATAAAGGACGACAGGCTTCATGTGCGGTTAACTTGAAAAACATTGTAGAAGCACAGCTATTTATGCTCAGGATTATGATGATAAGCTTCCTCCGAAAACAAAATGGTCAGACTGCGTGAAACCCAATCTTAAGTCGGAGAAATATCTTGAATGCCCAACAGACGGTAGTTCGAGGTGTTCCTATTCGTTCAACAGTAGACTTGATAAAGCATATTTGTCACGGCTAAAGAGTATGAAGACAACTCCGCTCTACTTCGATTCAAGAGGTGGATGGAACACATTCTGTCCAGTAACAGGAGCAGTAAACAGGCATTCAAATGGCGCAAATCACGTGTTTGCAGACGGACATACCAAATGGATAGGGAAGCACAGATTCTATTTATTCTAAAATGGTTTTTGCAATCAAGCCAGTTCCTTCAGTGGTCAAGTAAAATGCACCTACAGAAGCACGAGAAAAAGGAACGCCGCTCTGATTGCTATAAAAGTGAGCGCACCAGTTTTCCATTGCCAGATCGCAGATTGGATGTAACCATGCCGAAAACTATCAAAACAGCACTAAATATTATGTTTGGTATCATTCTGCTGCTGGCTGTTTCTACACTGGAAGCTGCTCCTACCTATAACGTAAAGCTTCAGCAAACACTGCTGTATAAATCAGGAGTCACTGCTGTGGCTTTTTCACTAAACGGTAAATATCTAGCCATTGGGTACTACAGTGGACTTGTTGATGTTAGGGCTGTAAGGACGAATGGTATCGGTCACTCTTTATTCTATTTTAATACTGGTGTTCAAGCTAACACCTATGTTCCAATTCAAGCTATTGCATTTTCGCCTGATAGTCATACCTTGGTTGTTGGTGGGGAGGATTATTTACAGAAGTGGGATATTATAAAGCGACGATCATTGTGGAAACATCGCCAGAGGAATTATTCGTTACCTCCAAAATATGGCAGAATACCAGTTATTGTCTCGTCATTGGCTGTTTCACCGAATGATGATATATTGGCTGGTGTCGTTGTTATGCAAGGCCATTGTGGCGATGCTTCAGAGGTTCGCCTATGGAGCAATAAAACAGGACGACTGAAACACAGGTTGCTTGGTTATAGCAGTGATTCTTACGGAGATCACCCAAATAATGTGGCATTTCTTGATTCACAACACCTGCTTATAGATGATCTGGGACTGATCACATCATGCAATGTATATAGCTATAAAAAGGAATGGGAGGTTAAACATCTCAACCTGAGCAATCGACTTGTTTTGTCGCCTGATAAACATTTGATTATATGTGCGTGCAATGAATATTATGAGGTGTGGGATCTACGTAAAAGGCGTCTTTTGCGTAGGCCAAATATAGAAGCTACATTTGGAAGTGAATGCGTATCTATCTCACACAACTCAGATATTGTCGCTACCGCTGGCATTAATTACACCGGGTATCGTTCTTCCGAATACAAATCCAGCAACCCTGACTCAATAAAATACCAAATCGGTCTATGGGACATACACACAGGTAGATTAATAAAAAGACTACCAGGCTCCCGTCTAGTCGCCTTTTCACCAAAGTCTAATATTCTACTGACAGGCGAATCGGATGGCATTGCGGGATTAACCAGTAAGAGAATGCGATTATGGAAGATTACCCGGTAATAAGAAATAGTGGTTGAGGATGTTTCGGCATATTAGTTCCTTCGGTAGTCGAGTGAAACGCAACTGCCGAAGCAAGGTAACAATGCCACGAAATATTGGTGGGATATAGGGAATGGAACCTTATTCCTTGCAATGACAATTCTACGAAGTGATTAGTTGTTGTGTGATGTCTTCAAATTGGTAATCGCGTGGATATAATGGTTTTAGGAGATTGTAATGTGCATTGAGAGAATCTCTTCGCGATGCCTGGTAGAAGTTTTGCTATTGCTGCTTCTTATATGCAATTTATGTTCTGCTGTGATTATGCAAAAAAACGTTGCTGGCAGAAATGTAACTTCTGAAATCAGACTAAAACTTGCATTCCCTACAAATGTTGACATACGCCTGAGTCCTGATGGAACAAAGGTGGTCTATGCTTCATTTAGTGACACACCACCTGGTGGTGGTTCAAATTGGGGAGTGCGTATTGCAGATGTCAGAGGCACTTACGATAGACATCTAAATATTGGAGGATTCAGTTATCCTTTTATATCTAGTTGGTCCCGTGATAGTAGATATATCTTTCTCAGGGTAACTGCAGAGGATGATAAACCTGTTAAGAATGGTTTATATGCAATACGTGTAGACTCAACAAATGCAAAACCTTATAGAATACTCAGGCATTTACAAAAAGGTAATCCACCTGAGTATGTATCCCCTGACGGAAATATCATTTTATGGGTTAAGGATGAAATAAGGCCTAAAAAGAAAAAACTGATTCCCTGGATTTACTCAACTCCAGCTAATACCAAAAAACCTATTCCGGAAAAACTTCATATCGGTTTCTGGCCACAATGGTCACCGAATGGCAAGCTTATAGTTTTCATTAACACTATCAGCCCAGATGAATATCCCTTGAGAACATCGGGGGAAGCGAATGTTAGCTCTTCTACCAGAAAAGGTAGCAGTATTACCAGTGTTTGGGTGATGAATCGTAATGGAAGCAATTCAAAGAGAGTACTCTCTTCTTCACGAATAGGCGCATACACCGGTTACAATGAAGACATACGCCGTATTGCCTGGCTTGATGATGATACATTACTGGTAGTCGCCACTCATGCAAAAGCACATGATACTACAGGAAAGCAGCTCAGGGGTTATGAATCCACGCAAGATCTCTGGGTGGTCAATATTAAAGGCGGTGTCAAGCAAGTTATCGAGGGTGTTGAAGTAATGGATGTGACTCCCAATGGTAAAATTTTGCTTGTTCGATTGAGGAAAGACGGAGAAGAAGATTTTAGAGTCTTGAGGCTGGGCAAGTAACACAGGATGAGTTTTTCAGTTCCCTCGGTAGTCGAGTGAAACGAACTGCCGAAGCAAAGGTAAGAAACAATAATGGGAAAAGATAAAAACCTGAATACAAATGACATAAAACCCAGGTTCAATCCATTGATGATGATTTCATTTATTATTGCTGCTTTAGGATGCGGCGTATTTATAGAGTCTTCAATGGAACACAATCAAAACGCTATCCTGCTAAATCTGGGACTACTTCTATTTATGCTGAGCATATTGCTTGGTGTCGCAGCTCTTATACAGAATGCAAGAAGCAGAGGCCGGCTGATGGGATTAAGTCCAACCGAGTTCATAGTGATTTGGGTGATAATGATATTAATGGTTGATTTTCTATTCCCTGTTTTGTCTAAAGGCCCTGAATCAATACGTCCCATTACATGCATGGACAATCTTAAGCAACTGGGTAATGCGACTCTGCAATATACTCAGGATTATGACGATTCATTACCTCCAACAACAAACTGGAATAAAGCCCTGGATCCCTATATCAAAAACAAGAAGGTTCTTATCTGTCCTAGTGCTCAAAATCCTGATCTCCCATCATACGCAATAAACTCCGGACTTGCAGGATACAAACATAACCAGATACAGAATCCTGACAAAGTGGTCTTAATGTTCGACTCTATTCCCGGAAAGAACCTTAAAGGCGGCCCGGAAATACTTCCCCCACAACCCAGGCACCACAAAGGTGACAATATCTCTTTTACCGACAACCACGTAAAATGGTGGCGCAGGGAAGAGGTCATGAAACTGAGATGGAATCCGGTCAGGTAGTCGAGTGAAACGACATTGCCGAAACAAGATAAAAGGAGCACCGCTATGACTGCTATAAAAAGCAGGCTATTTAGGTTTATTCCACAATGCAGTACATATCGCCAGTTGGCATTCGTTTTCACATTCATATTGCTGCTGGTATCACTGGGAACTATCAGCTCGTGTGATAAGAAATCAGCGCCTCCAACTTCTCCAACCAGTAATGAGGTTAGTGATCGAATCCAATCGGAAGAATCCCCAATTGCTTATCAGCCATTAGCTCTTGCGCGGTACAGGCTTCTCTTACAAATAGAGCGCCAAACTGGAGAATCTCCTTTTCCTGGGAAGTCTTTTTCCGCGCGGGATGATGTTTTATTTCCTCTGGGTCGAAGTGATAAAGCGTATATCCTCAATCGGGGCTATAAGTTTACGAAAGACGGTTATCCCTTTGTTAAGCTCATATGCTACAAATCGCAAGGGGAGGGCGTAAAACTCCTATATTCTGTAAAACTGAAAAACGTCAATAAACCGGCAAAAGACAAGATACGAGTACAGAATATGGCTGATTACCTGAGTTTGCTGGGTGAAAACAAGGGAGATCACCCCTTTGGTCCATACAGCTACGCTGTCCCTACAAACATCAGCAAGGTTACCAAACGCGATTTGTCAATGAACCAGGGATTTGTTGCTTATTCATGCGATAGTAACGTTGATATATATCACATACAGTGTTTCTGTTCGAAGGAAGCCCAATCGATCGATGATAGCAAATATATTCAATCTTTTGACGGACCTGGTTTCCCCGTCGCCGATTGCGAGCTAAAGGTGAAAGTTGTAAAGAAGAAATAACCCGATGAATATTCCCAATAATACAAAAACCTGCTTATCCTGCAATAGCACAAATCCGTATCGTACAAAGCGAAACCCATATGCTGTCGCTGCGCTCGTTCTGGGCGTTCTATCGCTATTCATACCGCTGGCCTTGATAGCGATAATTATCGGCATTGTGGCTGTAAATCAAATCAAAAAGAGCAATGGACTGGAAGTTGGAAGAGGCATATCTGTTGCAGGAATAATATTCGGTGTCATCGGATTCTTTGCTTTTCCACAATTTATAATGCGTATCTACAACGAACAGGAAACCAACATGGCAATGCAGGCGTCATGCGCATCAAATCTAAAACACATTGCTCTTGCTACATCATTATACGCAGAAGACTACGACGGCAGATTGCCGCAAAGGACCAACTGGTCAGATTGCACGGCATCTCGCCTCAAATCCATGCAAATATTAAAATGCCCGGCGGATGATGGCAAGTCCAGGTGCTCGTATTCAATCAATTACCAATTAACTGGAGAATCCGTTTCTTCGATAAAAAAAACAGATACCACACCGCTATACTTCGACTCAAAACGCGGATGGAACTCATCTTCCCCGGTATCAAGCGCAGAACCAAGACATCAAGGCGGCTCCAATTTCGCATTTGTCGATGGACAGGTAAAATGGGTAAAGAACAAACAATCCAGCTTGCAGAGATAGTCCTATTGGTCATATAAGTCCTATACGTCCTTCCAAACCCACCTCACTACCTAATCAAAAACCCCACCTCCTGAGTCATGCCAGATACTATCTCTGTTGCTCTGACTTTATAAGAACCTTTAGCTGCATTCAGAGCTACCGGCATCGAATACTTGAACGACCGGTTAAAAGCAATATTTAATGTCCAGCACTCTACTACCTTGCCATTCTGAAAAACTTCAATCCGTGCAGCCGATTTGCCGTTTTTTGCAGACTTAGTGATAACCTGACCGCTCAGCACTACAACCTCATTAGGTGAATAGGCCTGCTTGTCAGTCGACATCCGGAACCCTTCAATACGCTCAGGCAGCAGCGCCAGTAGATTTGTATATGGAGGACTCACTACCATTCGCAACGTATCTTCATAACCCAGGTACTGGTGCCGTCTTATGTCGTATATGTGGTATTTGCCCGGCAGATTCACCACCACATTGTCCCCGGGTGGGTTCGCGAGTGCAGAGTCCGGCAGTATCCCCAGAATCTGTCCCTGCCCGTTGTCGAATGTATACCCTCTCACATCCAAACGCAGCAGACCGGCAGAATCAGTAATTTTGGTGTTCTCCGGAATCGTGCCATACTTGTGAATCACATCCCGCAGCGCACTCCAGCCCTGTTTGTCGCTCGGAAATCCGTTTAGATACATCCCATATCCTTTTTCAGTCTGCTTCACGGACTTACCTGAGAAATCAAACAGATCCGCCAGTGCACTTGTATATTTTACAGCTCCCGACTTGCTGACCTTCCCCGTCCCGCCGCAGGTCGGACAACTGCTGACGGTGGTCCCGCTGTCTACTTTGCCTTTACCTTTGCAAGTCGGACACACTTCCTCGGTAACTTTCCCACCGCTTCCGGATGCTCCATAGGGTCTCATATATTCATCAAACAGTCCGGGCACAAAGTCGCAGATCACCAACCCTCCCTGCTTGATAAAATCACGTATCTTATCTACTTCAACTTTGCTCAAAGCCTGCGTACACGGCAATACCAGCACTCTGTTCTGCTCGTTATATTTGAATTGTGTCTCCAAATACTCACTGTCCACAACTCTGGGGTTGAATCCTGTTCGGCGCAGCAGATTTGTAAACCCGGTCCTTGACTGCTCCCAACCCATATCCTGAGGATTAAATATACCTGCATAATATGATTTAGCCGACCACAGCAATACCACCGGATCGATCCTGAGTTTGCTGGACATCACCAGCTTACCCGTGCCATTTCTTATATTCGCAACCTCTTCCGCAGCCTGCTTTGCGCATAGCAATGGTTCGGAAGCATCAGGAGTAATAGCAGATGAGCCTCCCAGTCCATTGTCCGAATCCGATGGCCACCAGTCAATCTGACGTCCTCCCTCCAGCAGCACCCGCCAGGGAGCAGACCGCATTATATATTCATCCATCATCTTGTCATACGCGCCGGTAAACTCACCCGCTATGACATCCTGTCCCTTTTGCAGTTCCTGTCCAGGATAACTGTTGCCGGCGCTCAGGATCTTCATCATCCGTGTCCAGTCGAAGTCCATTCCGCCGGTGCAGTCGAATGATATACGGGAGCCCGGGTCGATCTTCCAGATGGTTTTCGCTACTTCTTCATGCAGTCCGGAGAAACGGTCTGTCTTATAAAGTTCCTGATCGTACCAGTGCGTAATCTGTCCAATCTTTCTTGCTTCCATCAAACTGACCGGGAAAATCTCCTCGAACGACTTAAAAGATGATTTCCAGATCGTGTTAAGGGCATCTATCGTTTTATATTTCCCAAGCAAGAATGCTCGAAAATCTTTGGCAGCTTCTGCGCTGGTCCAGTTTTTATCGTTCCGGGAGATATAATTCTCCTCACATATGCCGTATGAGATCACCCCGTAAGGCCTGTAAGCCTCAATCCGATGTGGATAGATATTCTTCGTATACTCATCGATAGTCTTTTGGTAGGGATTTTCATCGTTGACAGCAAAATCCCACGCACCATAACAATAAGGTATTGCCAGCATATTGTTGCGGGCAAGCACATCGGCCGACCTTCGATATACCGATTCCGGGGACCATGTTACAGTCGTATCGTAATATCCTGTAACTCCCAGGCTCTTAAGCTGTCGAAGTTTCAATCTACTGTAAAGAGAGTCCGTAATCCCTGCCCAGGATGTAAACTGGAAGTCATCCACCGCATTGTTTGGCATACCCACCCAGCACTCCTGCTTATCTACTACCGAATCTCCGTCCAGTACCTCAGCCAGGATTTTATAAGTCCGCGAAAGTGGCATTAAAATAGGTTTAAACGCGAACTTTCCCATACCCGCTGCCAGAGTCTTTTGCTCAATAAGCCGGTCATATGTATCCCAGAGCTGTATCCGCGCTTTCCTTGTAGCAGGCAATTTCGTCTTCCATTTGATCTCACCCGAAATCGCATCCGACTTCCCATAATAAGGTTTGGATGATGTAATTGATTCCAAATACTGCGTATCACTGACTGTAATAGCAATGGACGCCCAGTTGACAGTCATACGTCCCTGCTTTATCCACAGATCAACCATATATCTTCCGCTTGAAAGCCTGGGAATTGATTGCATAAACGAAACTGGTTTATTTGACAAATCAATCAACTGCTGTGATCTCAACACCACGTGGTTGTCCTGATCCTTGAGTTCACAATAGGCTGTGTATGTTACAGGCTGAGAGTTTTTAGATGAAACCGCGAAGACATCCAGTTTAGCCGGCAGCGATGTTCTCTGGACTTTAAATACACCCGTTTTAGCTTGAATAGTAACCGGTATGTCTTTCTTAGCAGCAAACAGCATTGCCTTTGCCAGAATTGAATAGTAATAATTGTAATTGAGAGGATCATATTCCAGACTTGGTGTCAGAGAGCTGTTATAACCCGTCAGATAACTCCACGGAACCGAAAAGTTCTCCTTGTAATCGACAAACACAACTCTACCAGTGCCCAGTTTTCCAGCTTTGATCTCAAAAGGACCAACATGCCGTGCCGGAAACCCGTTATACTTCCCTTGCTTCGATACATCCATATCAAATTCCATCGGTAGAGCTTTCAAAGGCACAGAACTAGCTATATCCGTTGCCAATGTTTGATCCGGTTCTGCAGTAAATGCATCCAGAAGCTGTTTATCCGGGGTATTAGGATTGACATATACCAGCCCCGACCCTTGATTGACCTGAGCAACTATCAGCTCTTTCACATCATCCGGTACAGTTTTCCAAGATATCGATCCCAGAATAATCACATCATACCGGTAGCTCGCATGTAACCGTTTTACCGCTGTCTGCTTAAGTTTGGCATTGGAAACAGTGCAATAACCCGGAATGCTCTCGTCCCAAAGCTCACGGCTGTTGGTCATAATCGATGTTGTGCTCATAGAAATTCGCTGAGCTAGTTCCACCGTATCCCGCGCAGTCCATGTAGGGGATATCACCAGCACCTTGAGTTTTCCATAGATAGATGGGTTTGCCCACGCCGTATGCGGCGCTATGGTGGATCCCGGAAGCTGGTCCCAGGGTTGGTTGTCATACCGGTAATCAGGTGTAGGTTCATACCTGTATTGTTCCACCGTCTGCGCCATCGCCATCGGTGCCAACACAGCCAAACATAGAAGCAGGAGAGTATATCCGATGTATCTCATCACTTATTATTTCCTTTGCCAAACAGAGAGCGGATCTCGATTTCCTTCATTAGTGAATCATATCCGCTATTTACATATTGCACCCGGTTGTAAGATTTAGTTATCCCCAGCCAATTATAACCATCGCTCTTCGAGTTAGATATTTGCGCAGCATAATTTTTGAGAGCATCCAAGCGTGAACTCACATCCAGGCCAACTGCCTGCGCTTGTTTAGATATCTCATTCTCTCTCACAGGCCATGCATCTCTGGTGCTTTGAGCCCAGGATTCATAGTCAGACATTATCAGCCTTCCGAATGCAAATGGGTTGTGGTAATCGTATCCGACATTAGACCACGTGGCATAGTTAGAATCCCTGTTCCAGCATAAATTAAAAGCCCAGTCGTCATTGGGTTTTATCGAAACCTGGTTCAAATCACCAATAGGCAGTCTAATCTCCAGGATCCATCCGTCTTCCCCTGCAGACACCGCTGCCTCCCAGTTCCCGTTCCAGTCTTTCTCATGCCCCTTCCCATCGTAGCGCTGCCCATCCAATGAATACATCAGCATATAGTATGCGCTTCTGCCTGGCGGCTGCAGAAAAAGTTCCACCGAATGGGAGTTTACATACGTGTCAGGCAAATGCTCCGGACGGTCCTTTTTCAGTGAATCAAGAATTCCAACTGCACCCGGTTCAGGCAGCTCAATTCCAAAATATACATTCGTATTGTCGTGAAGCACTCGGAAATATGCCTGCTTTGGAGAAAGTAAATTCTGGTCCACAACCCACCGCATCCCACTGAACTTGACCGCCTTTTTCCACACTTGTTCGTCCAGCCGACCATCTATTTTGATCGGTTCTGAAATGCCTGGGGACATAGCAATACGGACAGGGTCGCCGGAGCTCACAGGCACAGGCTGGAACTGATCGTCCGGGATCACGCGGGAAATCGAGATATCATCCACCAGCACTTCGGACAGTGAATACAGCCTGGGGTATATTGTAGTAGAGTTCTTCCCAATAACAGTCAGACGTTCTTCAATCTGGGTCCATTTGTCAGTCTGGGGCTTACCAGTTTTTGTAATCTGAACAACCGGTCCACCCTCTCCATATACATGGCAATGGATCATCGTGTCCCCGCTGCCCTTGACCCAGAACTTCACTATATATTCAGCGCCGTCAGCAGTATTATAAGCTTCAGCATTGATCATGTTAAGGTAGAGGCTTCCCTTAAAACGCAGAGCATACTTACCGCTGTGCACATCCGCATCTTCACGCTTCAGAATGCCATCATCTCCCAGCTGCTGAGACCAGATTGATGGAATCACCAGCCCTCCGGATTCAATCCGTGTATACTGCCAACTTTTCGCCCCAACATTATAATAATCCCAGTCAGAGTCACCAGGGTTCACATTCCTCCACGTCTCCATACCTCCATCAAGGACAATATCAGCCCCGACTTCCTCTGCCCGACAAATCGCAGTGCCTGCCACAATCAATGATATAGCGAAAAGAACAAATACCGATCGATACAACAGCATCCCCCATTGGAGTTGATTAGTATTGAAACCCCATCACTCAGCTACACTATACCTCAAAACAAACCGATTTTCTGGGACCGCCGAACCCCAGTTCGGCCCTTCCCGTGTTTCCCTGCGTCTCCGCAGAAGTTATCTCATTCCATTTTGAAATTCAAGATTATAACGAACTCGTCCTGATAATCTTAACCCCCTGCCAGATACCCGCTGCAAAAGTCTCTTTCTTCACTCGAACTACCAGCTGATGTGTCTTTGCCGGGTCCAGCTTTGAGGGCAATGCTATCTCAAATGGCTTGTCCCACATCACACCCACATCAATCTTCTGTTCCCCGATTTTAGACCCGTCCAGAAAGACATCGGCATATCCATCCACCGCTCCGAAGTGAAGCAGCAATCTGGAGTCCTGCTTAATGTCATCGGGCAACTTGAAGCTGATATAGTACCAGCCGACACCATGATAACCTCTGCCAGCATCCTGTGCTGTCCAGTCCTGATTTGTGCTTATAACACTCCACGATGAAAAATCGTCATTCCTGTACCATTTTTCACCTGACCCGGTATCATCTGGGTCTTTTTTGAATTGCCAAAGGTCAGGAAGCTGCATTACATCAGTATTTCCTTCAGACACCGGAGGATAGTAGAAAACCTTGAGCTGCTGGACAGTCGGAAGCTTAGTCATAATCCCATATTCCAGTCTCAAAGCGTTTGCATGGTCAAAAACCTTACGGGCAATATCAGCAGTTCTAGGTGTCTTAACTTTTTGGTTCAAAGTTGATACATAAGTCAGATATGCCAGGCCAAACCGTGCATAAGCAATACGTTTGGATAGCATCTTATCGCCTTTGACCTTACCCGTCGCTTCATCCAGTAACAGACGGCCTTTCTCCATCGTATCCAGAGGGATATCAACATGGTTATTGGGCCGCCAGTCCGGGTCTTTCCACGCAGTGCTCTTAACCGTGGCATCATCCATCATCATGTTGTATTTATACATCAAGTCACCGGCAGGTCCATAGAACTTGCTGCACAGGTCCTTAATCACAGCCTTATAATCCGTATCCACATCCCAGACAGTCCTGGCAATGATGTTATACAGCATTGGAGAAGTCAGAATGTTATTTTCCGTTTCCCCCATCAGTATCCGGCAGTTGTAGTTGCGGTTCAGATGCTTAAGGACATCCGCTGAGTTCGAGAACCAGAACAGAGATACATCCGGATGCTCCCACTCCAGGTAATTATAGAACCCCAGTCTGGCATCAGCTTTCTTCCAACCGTCCAGCTTCTTACGCCAGTCGTTCCAGATTGGAATCTTGGAATCCATAATACTGGGTCCAAGCGGACCGGTGCCACGCCCCCCCGAAAGATTTGCATACTTGATGAACACGTTCTTGTGGACTTTCTCTCTGACCGGTGGGCTGAGTGTATATCCATATCCATACATTTCAATCAACTTGTCCGGATACACCTTCGCAACTCTGTCCGCAACTTCATTGGCATAATTCACAGCCCGGTCAGTCATACCGGTGACCTGCCCCTCCGAAGCATTCTTTGACCAGTCAATACCGGGAGGGTCCAATTTCTTGCATTCATCGCATTCGCACCAGCAGCTCGGACCGTCCATCGGGTTCATCGGAAAAGCCTTAGCATCAGGATTATTTTTGAAGTAGTCCAGCACCAGTGCAACCGTATAATCCCGCAGGCTTTTGCTGGACACACAGAGCTGGTTTGGAAATTTAGGTCCAACATCACACATAGGGGTGCGCTTGCCATTGAGAAGTGGATACCAGTCCGGGTGGTCCTTGAAGTAGACACTTGCCGGTGCTATCAGTCCGCCATAACTGTGGCCAGTTCGCTGCACCCAACTGTGCCCGCGAAACGCACCATAGGAGGCCAGATCATAAGACTCCTGACCTGCAAACCATATAGCATTGAGCCTGTTTCGGAGGAACCAGTCGAAGTAATCTTCCACATTGATTGCTATCCAGCCGAACTCCTCTCCTCCGCCAGGGAAAAAGTCCTGGGCCAGGACCATACTCCCGCGGCATTCATAGTCAGGAGTCTCCACTTTACTCTTAATCTTTACAAGCGTATTACGCTGCGGAATAATCTCGCCAATCTCACCTGGAACAACCCACCTGCACCCCTGCTGACTCAAAAAATCATAAACCGCATACAGAGTGCTGTGATCATCCTTACCTGCAAGTAATATCCGATCACCCGATGACTCCACCATATAAGAATCACTCTGCAGGCCCTTGAGCTTTTTTGACTGATCAGAAACTCCGCGCCCTATATATATCAGCCTGCCATCGAATACCTTATCACGTCCCTTCAGTCCAGGTGTTAATCCAGTCATTTTTGAGATACACCGCTGAAGCTCATAGGCAGCATACTGCTCCGAAGCACTGGGATTCTCAGGCAGCACTATCCCGCCAATCACTCGTCCGCCTTCGACAGGAACCGGAGCTGAATCCAGGCTGACAGCATCTATCCTGACATCTCTGAACTCTACGCCTTGCCCCGCAGAGGCAACAGACATAATGGATATTGCAGTATCTCTGCCCTGTGAAGTAAACTCAACCTGCAGCATTTTGTGTTCAACACTGACTTTTGTAAGTTCAGAGGCAAATCTGTCGCTTCCTGCACTGATAGTCAACTGGGCCTGTGCTCCGTCACTCCCGCAAATATCCACACTGGCCCGGTATTTCCCCTTCATCAGGTGGACAGTCTGATAGTAATAGGCGCTGCCGGATTCGACAGTCTCAATAACTGCACATGAGATGGCAGTCCCGAATATTTCTCCAGGTGGTCTCATCTTAAAGACATGTTTCCCACTGTTTGTTGCAGTATTCCAGTCAGTCGGTGTTCCCCATCCCTGTGAAAGCATAAAATCCCCGTTCTTCACAGGCCACTTTGGAAAATCACCAGCTTCGGATATACTCGTACCAAATACCACAGCCAGAAAAGTTGCTGCCAGGAGATAAATATTCATCACACAGTCCCTCCGTCTTGATTTGAATACTTCTACTTGTCCAGAAATATACCTCCATGCAATAAGTTCATATTTGCTGGATTGATACCCGTTTCCCATTTCTGATACCCACCTGTTTCTCACCCGCCTTTCGTTGCAACCCGCATCTTTAGACGCCCATACCCGTTCTCCCTGAGCTTGTCTAAGGGTGCGGACAACCCGCTGAAACCGGAAGTCGGACGCACTTCATCGATTAGAGAAGGATGCACAGCTGGTAAGGTTGAACATGTAAAGAACTATTCTGGAACTGGATTCCATTACCCAACCTCCATTTTAAGGGGATAACAATATGCTTAACGTAGGATTATGCGGATTTGGCGGACTTGGGCACGTACATGCCAACAACCTTGCTGCTATGGATGATATAAACTTTTGCGCGGTCTGTGATATAAATCCTGATCAGCTCAAAAAAAGTGAAATCAAAATAAACATAGATATAGCACAGGGCGGATTCGATATCACCAAAGCTAACACTTACCTGGATTTCCGTGAGATGCTGGCTAATGAGAAGCTTGATGTAGTAGTCAATGCCCTCCCAACAGATATCCATGCAGAATATGCAGTTCTGGCGATGGAGCACGGATGCCACGTTTTCTCGGAAAAACCGATGGCCCTGAATGTTGAACAGTGCGACCGTATGATCGATGCTTCACGCAGGACCGGAAGTCTTCTAATGATCGCTCAGTGCATCAGGTTCTGGCCGGAGTACGAATATCTTGAAGAGTGTGTAAGGGACGGTCGCTACGGCAAACTCAAATCTCTGGCAATGGAGCGGATAGGTTCCATACATGAAGACGGCAGCTGGTTCAATGACCACGAGCGTTCCGGCGGACCAACTATAGACATGCACGTGCACGATGCTGACTGGGCACGAAACGTCATTGGTAAGCCATCCAAAATCTGTGCAGGAGGAGTCACCGGAGTATTTGGGGGAATTGAGGATATTACAATCTTCTGGATGTATAAAGATGGGCCAATCGTGAGCTTCCATTCAGGCTGGACTAGTCCCGGAGCCTTCATCATGACATTCAAGGCTGTTTTCGAAAACGCAACCATCCACCTGCCTGGAAGTAAAGGCCCGGGTATGTGGATTTCGTCATATGCAGACCCTGTTGAAAAGCAGATAGAAGTCCGTACTGCCTCTGCCTATGTCGAAGAACTCCGCTACTTCTTGGACTGTGTCCAGGGCAAACACCTCAACACCCGTTGCACACCGGAAAGCACCCGGGACTCAATAGAAATGGCAGCAATGGAGCTGGAAATAATGGAAAACGGCGGCGGTGAAAGAATACTGGAATAGCACCACCCAATTCCCCTAGGAGAAGAGCACAACCAATTCCCCCTTGGAGAAGGGGGTTAGGGGGATTGATTCCCTTCCAATTCTTTCTTTTAATTAGGTCAGCGGGATGTGACTCCCTATGGTATTCAGGCATCGGCATCAGAGCGGAGTGGGGAACCCCGTAGCGCCGATGCCGATGCACCAGCTATATCGAAGACCAATCCCAAATTCTCCCCTTGGAGAAGACTATGAGTCTTCATTTAGCCTGGGAGAATACTTGCAGCCTAATTCCCCCTTGGAGAAGGGAGTCAGAGGGGATTGACCAATAATAAACCAGATCGCAGGCCAAACATCGAACACCTATCACCATCAGGAGCACAACATGTCATCCAAAATTATAAGTTCATTCAATACAGTAGAGTTCGGCGGGGAGACAGTCAGGGTTGCAGACCTGAATAGTGATGGGGCATATGAACTTCTGATCGTCCAGAGCGACCAGTGCACCAGAGAAGTAACATGCCTGACAGCAGTAGATATATATGGCAACCGGATATGGCAGACAGGAACTCCCTCAAGCACAAATTCAGGTATCTATTCCGATATTTCAGTCCAGGTATACGACTGGGATGGTGACGGCGCCAATGAAGTCCTCTGGATAGAGCAAGCCATATATGCAGAATCCATCGTCTGGGACTATTCCACAAACACCCACATAACGGTTCCTACATCCAGGCGAGGTGAGCTTAGAGGTCACAAAGGATATGCCCAGGAGGGAGCCAAACGCTATGAAGAGGACGCAATAATGCACGTCCTCGATGGTGCCACCGGTCAGGAGAAGTATAGCTTCTCCCTTCCAGCTCCTGCAGACGACTGCTTCCTGTTTGCTAACCTGACAGGAGGCCTGCGCCGTCAGGACCTGATCGTCAAAGACCGCTATTGGAACATGTGGGGTATTGCCCACAACGGTGATATACTTTGGAAGTATGAGGGCACTACTGGTCACTTTCCGGAAATCGCCGACGTCGATAACGATGGAATGGACGAAATATACCTGGGCTACACTCTCCTGGACCACGATGGTAAATTGCTATGGGAGATGGATGGTCCGAAGTCACACCAGGATTCATCATACGTAGTCCAGTCCAACGGTGAGACCAGACTGGTATTCAGCCACGGTGAGGGTGAGAACTACAACGGTGGAGTCCACGCTCTCACTCCATCCCGCAAAGAGATCTGGAGCAGAGAGTTTGGTCATGCCCAATTCGTATTCCCCGGCAGGTTCAGGCCCGATGCAGGGGATATGCAGTTTGCCGTAGTAGACATAGGCTGGCCGACAGCAGCCAAACGCCAGAAATGCAATATCACCATCCTGGACTGGGACGGCAATGAACTCTATCGTAAAGACTACCCCGATGGCACCGGATTATCCGCAAGAGCAGTAGACTGGTCCGGCCCAGGCCAGCCTACAGCTTTGGCAGTCTGGGTAGTAAGCGACTACGAACACGGAACTCTAAAAGCCGATAATGGCCCCGCCGTGCTGCTGGACGGCTATGGAAACGAGCTGGAATCCCTCCCCCTGATCCGCCCGGACGGCACCCAAAGCGTCCACATGAACCTGATCCCCGCAGACATCTACGGAGACTCCAGAGAAGAGATAATAATAGTAGGTCGCGACTCCATCTGCACCTACACCAACACCCAACTCAACCTGCAGACAAAACTTTATAACATGAGTGTTTATAGGGGACTTTAAAACCTGGATATTAGCTTGTCAGTAAAGACTTAATACGGCGGAGGTAATCTAGCCATGCATGAAGGCAAGACTTTAAGGTTGCGAACAACAATCCTTGCTTCTAGTCGATTATTCGTGTGCATTTTGGTCCTATTACTTTCGGGTATGATAACTATGAATAATTCATATGCCTCCTCCTGGAGAGATATCTCCCACAGGACTGTCCTTGCAAACAATGCTCTGGAAGCCAGATTCCAGTCTGGTCTTCTCTATCAACTAAAAGATATATCCAGTGGCAAGCTTCTGATATCAATCGATCCTCAGAAGCTGCCATCTCAACTCTTGATATTTGATCTGACACCTACCGATTTGGATTCGTGTTCAGTTAAAACTAAAACTACAGACAACTCTCTTGCTGCTGTATATAAACTACCTGACGGAAATGAGCTGCAACTGCGGTGGAGAATTGGGAGAGGTAAGGGTGATCTGGTTCTTCAGCTATCCTCTCGCACTGCAAAGCCGGCAGAGCATATCCGCTATACCCTCTTTGGATGTGACATTACAGATAAAGGCCTTGTCTGGATAAACGCCTATGGAGCTGGCCAGATGATGCACGCCCCCTGGTCTGGAGTCCAGATTGGTGATACACAGCACGATGGCCTTCCAAACGCTTATCCTAACCCACTAGTTGCCCTGTTCCAGGGAGAAAAATCAGGATGGTTTCTGGAAGGACGTGATCCACGGACAGGTCCAGCCAATATGCTGATCAAAGGCAATGGCAGCACTGTGGACATCGGCATGGTTCGCAGGTTCCCAATTCCAATAAAAGATCCCGCACTCTTCGAAGTCCGCATCCGGACATATAAGGACCATTGGGAGAGTGCAGTCGATCCATATATAAATTGGTTGGAGAAAGGTGCTGGTTTCATTCCAATCGGCAAACTACCGAAAGAGCAGGCATGGGTCCAGAAGATAAAGACGCAGGCTTACATAGCCGTCGGCAACTATGCAACACTTGAAGACCTTGCAAAGCGTGTCGATCCAACAAAGACTTTTGTCGGCAGGCAGGCTGAGCACAGGGCTTACTCTTTTGATGTGGGCTATCCGGATTACCGGCTGACTGAGGCTGCAAAGAAGTGGGTCAAGCGCGTCCGCGAACTTGGTTTCCATGTAGGTGTTCATTTCAACAGCAATGGTGTCGGTACGGAGTTTCCTGAACTGGTGGAAAAATTCAAACCGGGCTTTCAGGTTACCAGCAAAGACGAAAAAGGTAATGATACTTATGAGTCCATCTACAACGGTCGTATGATCCGCTGTTCACCGGCCTACAAACCATGGCGCGACTATCTGATAGCTCAAATGAAGGATGCAGTAGACACTGGTGTTGATGTCATATATCTGGATGAATCAATGACCGCAGTGGGCAAGTATATCATCGATGGGGTAGATGGAATGCAGGGGATGTACTCTCTGATGAAAGAGACCCTTCAGGCTTATCCTCACGTTGCTGTAGAGACTGAGCAATTCAACCTGCTGACAGCCAGGTATGGCAAGTTTGCCCTCAGCCAGATGCCGTTCGGACATCCTCTCTCAGGATACATCTTCCAGCGTTATGTGAAAGTAGTACCGGAAGGCATAATGTACTCCCCAATCGATTCATCATTGATGGATGCCTTCGACTGCTATGGTTTTATGCTTCCGGGTGCTGACCCTATGCGTGAGGAGAGCTGGGTACAGATTGCCCAGGCGTTTCACAAATACGATCTCGTTCCGGATGCCCACCTGCCGCGTAAACAGATCACCCAATTCACCAGCCACTGGACAGGCGGAATGACTGCTGTCGATGATGAAATAATACCAGCCGCGGGCGAAAAGCTCTTCGGCCTCAGGGGCAGCAAAGGAGTAACAGCCTATTACGAGAAATATCCCAACAAGCGTGGACTTGTGGTATACGAACCCGGAAAAGTTCCAAAATGGATAGGCACACGCTACTTCGGTATAAAGAGTCTAAAGGCGCCAGGTGTTCCGGCATACTTTGGATATCGACAGTTTATGAAGGACTGGCTGATTTACGATGATACAACAATCCTGGGCCTCAATCCCGGCACTACCTATATGTTCGATGAGAGTGTCCAGCGTTCACAGACCCGTTTTCATGTGACCAACGTACCGGATGACTTCATCGGCTACGACAATATGGAGCGTCGGATCGCGCCGTATGAAGTTGGTACAAACGACTCGTTTTTCAGAATTGTATTCAGTGGCCACGGAAAAATGACTGTCTATGTGCCGGATGAGTATGATGTCTATCTGGATGGAAATAAGCTGGATGTAGACCGCAAAACTAAACTGGCAACCGCAACCATCAATGCCACAGCTCCCAAGACAGGAGACCTTGGTTACTTTATTGCATTGACACCAGAAGGAAAGCCCAGGGAAGATGTGAATCTGGATAGACCTTCGATGCTGCTGGCATACAAACGGACCGATAATCTCCTGCAGGGCAACTGGGTCAACCTGCCGTGGCAGGGATCCAAAGACAATGCAAAATACGCAGCTACGGGTGCTGACAGTTTCACAATGAATATAGGAGCCTTCGCCATATTCATCGGCAAACTGCCACAGGCCAGATCTATCCACCTTGAAGGTTCCTACATAGTAAACACAACCACAGGCGCACCCGGAGACGGAGTAGTATTGATAAATGGCAAGCAGGTAATGAGAGTTCCCGCCGGAGATTATCCCTACAAATCCCACACTTTCAGCCAGGACATCTCCAGCTACGCCGGTCAATATGTCCTGATCGAAGTAATAGCCGACGGTCCAGTCCGGGGAGCCACAGCAAACTGGAACCAACCGAAGATTGTGGTTGGTGAGTGAGTATGACGATTGTTAGTTGCATCGGCAGTCGAGTAAAACGAAACTGCCGATATACTATTCCGCAACTTCCACCACAACCATCTCATGAACCTCAACTTTCGGAATGACAATCTCAGCCCAGTTCCCTTCAAATCGAACTGGCAACTCGATATTCCCATCTGAAGTGATTTGTATAGCCCTCAACACTTGCCCAATCCGGTCTTGATTGATACAAATAGAAATATCTGCAAGTTTCAATAATCCGGGTCGTGTGTCATAATACCAGCCGCAAGAATAGTGATTGAGCACATGCACTATATACCGATTGCCTTGAGAGTTCACAGCAATTTCTACCCCCGGGGGTATGCATCCCTTGATCAAAGGTTGACTTACCATGTACCAGACTAGATTCGCTGCCAGCTGGATTGGATACTCCCGCGTGTCTTCCCATTTCTTTCTGTGGTTACGGATTTCGTTGGTAGTTATCTGACAGCCAACATACATTGCTCTCCCTTTACCATATTGGTTCACCGTAACCGCAGGATCGTCGGACCTTGTTATACTTGGTGGCAGATTGATCAGTATGTTCTTGTCAGGTGATCTTTCTGCAAACTCATACCTGTAATGCGCCAGTGTTTCAGCAGTTGTAACTTTTATCTTATGGGCTTCCCCTTCAATTACCAGGTCATCTAGACCCATTTCACCAGCCAGCCGTTCTTCCGATATGCTCATATACTGTGCCGCACAACCTGTGCTACCAAGGTCATTAATACCAAGGACTTCAGAGAGTATATCTCCTGCTGGTGTCCCGAATTGAACCGCATCACATTCAACCAGCAAACTGCCACCCGCATGAACATATTCTGCAACACGCTGTGCCAGCTGTTCATCAAGTGATATAGAACCATCCAGAATAAGCAACCGATAACCGGAAAAGTCCGAATCAGCATAGAGAATACCGAACGGAATCTGCCGCTCAAGCAATACATTCTGCCATCCATCGGGACGCGTCCATCCATAGGCTGTCTCAGGCTCGAAGAGTGCCACATCATAGATCGGTTTTGCATCTATTAGGTATTCCTCTCTGTCCCTTATATACCTCCCGACCTCCGAAACACGCTGGACAGTTCCGTCTGTTATTCGACCCTGGTGTATCGGACTGACCTCAATACAGCACGCACCCCCATGAGCAATAGTAGTCATCGAATCCAACAGCACCCGGTCCGGTCCTCTCAAAGACCAACTCCCTACCGCGCTGAACAGTCTGTAAGTGGACTCATAGGGCTTGTTCTCCGATGCAAACGACCGGCACATCAGCGAGATATCCACAGAATTCACCGCTTCATGAGTCAATAAATCACAATAACCGTCCACAGCCGGTATTCTGGGGCCGGTGTTGTGACAAAGTACGCAGTCCGGATTGTTTTGCTTAATAGTTTCTCGTATCTCCCGCATCAGATCCGAATAACACGCCCCATACCATTTGAAGCCAGCGTTGCTGGTCAATAGATCGCAGCCGGTTACCTTGAAATATTTCTTCTGGCAGTGCTTGCAGAAGCAGGTATCTCCAGTATGAGGCCCGAAAACGTCCATCCAAAATCCATCGGGTTGATAATTATCCTGCAGTTCCGCAAGCTGTCCAAACAGTAGATTTTTGTAATCAGGATTGTTAATACACATATAGCTGCCGGGCCAAAGATTATCAAACCAACCCTTCGCCGGGTTTCCATCTCTATCCATGACTTGCCATTCCGGATGCACTGCGCCTGATAACTGGTCAAGATTTGATGAATAATACGCCAGAATACGCATACCACGCTTGCGGGCTTCTTCAGCGCATTCGCCAAAGAAGTCCCGACCGGGCTGAACTATGCTGAACTCGGAGGGATAGGTGCAGAAACCATCGTGGTGTTTGATATAGAAAATGAGGGTTTTATAATGTGCAGACTGCAGCTGTTCCATCCATTGCACTGCATCAAATGCCTGACGCCCTTCCTCATTACTGCCTACCCAGTTCGGTGTAAGCCATGAAACATGGGCTCTCCAGAGATCTTTAGTCAGCCAGTCCATAGACATAGGTCACATCTTCCTGCTTTACATATGATATAGACCATTTAGCAATCTGAATCCTGCAATATCGTCCAATATAGTATCCTGACAGTATATGTAATCTTCCCATTTATTACTGATTATACGGCAAACTGAGGAGATAATATGAAATTATTAGCCAAACTTATGCTGGTCGCCCTGGTAGTTCTGATCTGTTATAATCCTGCTCCGGCTTCTCAGCTCAATGATGCTGAAACTTGGTACAACATTTATTTGGATAACCATAAAGCAGGCTATGAATGGGACAAGATTAAGAATACAAAATACCACGACAGTGACGCGTATTCGTATGATTCCGGTGGACTAATGTCTATGGGGATCTATCCTCTGATTAACTATATCCGAACTGAAGACCACTTATATCTGGATACACAATTCCACCCTCTGGAGCAATCAGGCAAAATATCATTTGAGGGAAAGAATGGGAGTACATTTACAACCAAAACCATAACCTACAGCGTGTCTTTTAGTGATTCTCGCGCTATTTGCGAAGTGATTGAAGATGGCAAGACAACCAGGAAAACTATACGTATCCCAAAAGATGCCGATATGCAGTCATTCTGGAAAATTGAGATGGGTTTGGATGGATACAAACTTGATCAGATTGTCAAAACCGACCATTTCGATTCGACAGAACTGAAGCTGACCAGACATGATCTGAAGATAACCAAAATAACAGAACCTGAAGCTGGAAGACGACGTATTTATCAGACCGATGAAACCGATGACAAGGGGAATATTAAAGAAGCTTCAGATATTTACAAAGACAAGGATACTGCCGCTCTTGCCGAAGTATATAAGTCAGTACCTACCACTCGAGAGGATGCATTGAGTGGGATGGGAGCTGGAGGTACTTATCTGACCGGTGGAATTCCTGTCGACAAGCAACTTCCCGAAAATGGACAGATCTGCGAACTTACGGTCCAACTGATCAGCACAATGGATGAAAAGCTCAATTGGCATTCAGACAACAGGCAGTCTGTGAAGCAGATCGATGATGGCAATACAACGGAGTTCAAAATAACTGCAAAACCATACGATGCAAAGAATAGCCTGCAGCTTCCTGTTACAGACCAGGCATTTAAGGACTACCTTTCCGAAGCTCGGGGTCTTGAAGTAAAAAATCGAGAGATAGCAGATCTGGCCAGGCAGATAGTTGGTTCAGAGACAAATGCTTATAAAGCTGCAAGTCTTTTGAGAAACTGGATATCAGGCAATATCGAAGGTTACAGGAATACCGGCAAAAAGTCGGCTCTTAAGACTCTGCACGATATGAGAGGAGTATGCACTGATATCGCGGTACTCTATGTTGCAATGGCGAGATCAGTTGGCATACCGGCAAAGTTCGTAACTGGGCTCATGTATAGTCGCGACAGTTTTTATAACCATGCCTGGGTGGAGGTTTATGTCGGTGAATGGGTACCCATTGATCCCACCCTAAGAACGGACTTTGTTGATGCCACTCACATAAAGATGAAAGAGAGCGCCAGTAAAGAGCTTATGGATAAACCCTCTGATGTTGATACTGGACATGTAACGGCAAAGATTATTGCATTTACAGCCAACATAGATAAGCCAATACCCGATGCAGTGATTAAACCTGAGGTAAATGCTAACAATTCTGTTTTCGACTTGCCAAAACCCGATGATGATTTTTGGAGTACGGGAATAGTAACTTACGAGGATGGGGATTATGCATACTATTGGTTCAAGCACGTTGGTGATGACTGGACATATGTGCAGAAGGGTAAGGATGGAAAGATAATCAGATATAAAAACAAAGGTGGTGCCCAGCGTAATCCACCAGCAGAATGGTTGGAACCAGTAAAGTAGCCAGCCGGGCTCAAATGAGCCCGGCTAACAGCCATTACACTACAGCAATTTGGACAATTTGTTTACAGTGAGGCCTTCGGAATGGCCATCTATACCTGCGACGAAAGCCTTAAAATGGTCAGTGTTCATATGAGCAGCCAGGTAGTCTTCGTTTTCCCATCTTTCATATAACAGGAAAATCGCCGGGTTCTCATTGTCCTGATGAGGAGTATACTGTATACATCCGTCCTCTTTCACTGTTGGTCCAACGATCTTGAGCAGCTCGCTCTTCACTACATCGATTGATTCATCCTTCGCTACGATCTTTGCCAGTATTATTAATTCCGACATGGTGGTTGTGCTCCATTATTTAAAATTTAGTGGGATCATCCGAATAATGATACCAGCCAATTAACGTTTAGCCAATTCCAACCTTTACAACGTGCCGTTTTGACTCGTTATCTATATACCCGATTTTATCGTTCGACTGCCACCAGTATTTTTTGTAATCGGTGATTTTAGTCGGGAGTATGATATGCTTTTCTGTATCAACAAACACGAGTATGGGTAGTGGCTTCGCAAACTTAAAAGATTCCTCTACTATAACCAGGCGTAAATCCGGAGATGGTAACAGGGATGCACTTTCGAAATTCATAAGTTTCACAGTGTTATTGACAATATGCCCGGATGCGTCCATTCCTGCAATAGTCAGGTTATTCCCTGCCAGATAGTAGACCTTCCCACAGTCGTTCCAATAAGAGTGCAAAGAATAGTAGTCATCCGCAGTAGGTTGATTACTTATTATGAGCGATTTCCCATCAACCAGCCTGATCAGTTCCAGTTTCGTGCTATCGGATAGTATTGGTGGTCCGTATTTCTTCTGAAAGGCAAACCGTCCATCAGGACTAATGGATACCTGTTTGCTTGTAAATATATCAAGGGAGTTCGTCGTGTGTATTGTATATACAAGTAATGTGTTGATTACACTGGTTATCAACAGTATTGAACAAAATCTGATTACTCGATATCTAGTGCTGGATGCAATCCCAAAACGTATAATGCAGAAACTGGCAATACCGGCACCGATGATCCATGTAACTTGCACAATTTCCTCGATATATCCATAAATGCCACTAAACAAGCTCTTATGAGCAAAAAAGATCGTGATAATTGCAGTCGCTACTACCGCGCTTCCTGTAATACCGGGCAAGACAGTAGAACACATCGCTCCAATCAGGTAAGGTCCGGCAGTTACTAATAGAGCCCACCCGAAACACTCTACAAATCCGGGTATCGATCCCAAAGTGTGGTATTGAACCGGCAGTAGTGTGCGAAATATTATATATCCTGCAAGATCAGCCATCGCTATTATACCGATATTCACAATCAATTTTGCTGCAAGGACCTGTTTCCAGGAGACATGCCTGGTAAGCAAGAACTTTAACGTCCCTTGAGCAAGATCACCGGAATACGCAGTAAGACCATATAACAGGCAAATCAGGATCGAATATTGCACGGATGTTGTAGATATTGAATAAGTAAAAACAAATCCATCTCCTTTTAGAATAGGTACATAGATTCCTAATACCATTAAAAACCAATACCATTTCTCTCGAAACTCCTTCCAGAGAAGACTTCTCATTCTATACTCCCTGTCAAGGTATGAATAATATGGGTTATCTGATCAAACTACGCAAAGGCCTTGAAGTCAAGGTCTTAAAATCAATCGCAACCTCGATACTCGAACCGGATACATAAACCAGCGATTTTCTCCAAGTGAAATCAGATTCCGAATTTCCTATATAATTGGTCTGTACTACCCTGGCGATGTGTGTCCTGGCATTGACTGCCCATAAATCATTTCCACGTCCATAAGGAGATGCGAGGGCAACTAATATTAGATTCTCATCAGGACTGACCGAACCTGACTTTGTGCGCATTGGACCATTTACTTCGGGAAATAGTGTGCGAAGTAAAGTTCCGCGTTGAGCTCGGAATCTAGCCATTTCGTGTAGCGATTGATCTGCACAGTTCCCCACCAATATGCGGATAATTGAACTCTCCGGCAGCTGCTGTGCCAGAAATACCTTACCTTCAGTGCTGGTATCGATAATGCTGGTGTCCTTATCCATTATCCAAAAGGACTGCTTTTCTGTCTTATAATCCCTGCACGATACTCCAAGATATTTGGCGTATTTTTCAGACCTCCACCCACCATATAGCTGGGCAGAATGAGCAGTTACTGACCCATCAGCAGTGATTGCATCTTGTTGATAGATCTGGTAACCAGCCTCAGTTACATCCCCATCATATGTGGCTAATGCAACTATATCGGTATATGTTGCGGCTATAAAGAGAATCAACAATACGCAAACCAGTTTCCAAACCGACCTTGAGGAAGTTGTCTGTTTCCCTATAAAAAATAAGGCAATCAGTCCACCTGCCAGCATCCTTAGAAGAGTATCGGTTTTCCATGACTGTATTAATCCAGCATTGTCCCATTGGTATATTCCCAGATTGTAACCATACATTGTCCACAACACCGCAATCAGGATGACCGTATATCTGGGCATGTATGCAGATAGGACATGGCAACAAATAAATAGCACTGAGAAGAATAGAGCACCGTCAATGCATAGTTCTGTCGAAATTACTCCGTCTTTCCAATATGTATAACATGCTGCAAACCATATTCCAATCAGCGTTGTAACAATGAACGAAACCACAAAACGGAAGATCCAGACCAGCCTTGCGGAAATTGGGAACCTCGATTCATATACACTCTTCTCCGCACGGACTCCGGTTTTACCTGTTGCCCAAAAGATTATTAACAATGAAATCAATAGAACAGGTATGTTACAAACCACACCATAAATGCTACTGTTCATATGGAATCTCTGTAATATGTAAAACAGGATTGCCGGCGTAAATACAGATGTAATTATGATCTTGCGTATATTTCGTAGATCCAGCCAGGCGAGTCGAACCATTCCTTCATACAATGACAAATCACTCCTCCGTTGACTTACCTACCAGTGCTACAAATATGTCTTCGAGGCTCAGATGCTCCACGTACATTTCAACTGGCTTGAGCGTTTTTGCAAGAGCTATAGTGATCTCATTAAAATCCCTGACTATAATCGCATGCTGGCGTCCGGCTGTCTCAGTTGATAACACTCCTGGAATCCGTGCGAATGATGCAGGAGGTGTATCAAGTGTCAATACGATCCTCCTCACGCTCTCTTTAAGCTCCTCAATAGGTGAACAGCTGATAAGTGTTCCTCTGTCTATGATACCGATCCAGTCTGCTACTCTTTCAACTTCATGCACGATATGCGAAGAAAAGAAGACTGTTCGTCCTTCTTCTTGTATCATCTCAATCACACCCTCCAAAAAATCGCGCCGGACAATAACATCAAGACCGGCAGTTGGTTCATCAAGAATAAGCAACTCCGGATGATAAGCCATTGCAAGCAATAAGGCAACTTTTGCCTGGGTGCCCTTACTAAGCTCACTTAACTTTTTATCACTTGGGAGTTCCAGCTTCTTTTTCAGTTCGTTTACATACAGATCATCCCAGTTAGCATAGAATCCTTTGCAGAACCAAATGATTTCATCTACCTTCATCCAGTCATACATTGTCTGTCCATCAGCCACGTAACCAACTCGACTTTTGATCTCTAATGCATCCCTTATAGTGTCCAGTCCCAGGATATTTGCATCTCCTGAAGTCCTGTCCAGTATATCCAATAGCATCTGTATTGTTGTAGTTTTTCCGGCTCCATTTCTACCTAGAAAACCAAATACAGAACCCTGAGGAACGGTCATATTCAGATGATCCACAACCACCTGTCGACCGTATCTTTTCGTCAAGTCAATAGTCTCAATTGCATATGGGACCTTATTTGCTGTCCTTTCCATCTCTATTGTCTTCGATTTCTCCTGCAAATTTTCCACCTAATGCCTCCATTCGTTCATTAACAAGTTTTCTTAAACTATTGAAATCTACACCTAAATGCATTGCATCAACCAATAGATCATCAATCGATCTGGTCAATGAGTCATTTTTAAACAAGTCATTGGCATCGGGACTGTCATTTACAAAACTTCCGAGTCCCTGCCTGGTAGTCACAACTCCAGCGTGTTCGAGTTCTTTATATGCTTTGGCAACAGTAATGGGGTTTACTCTGAGCTTGACTGCAGTCTCGCGCAGAGATGGTAGACTGTCTCCGGGTTTAAGAATCCCGCACGCAACAGCCCTTTTTATCTGCTCAACAATCTGTGCATACACCGGTATGGAGTTAGAGGAGTCAATGTTGAATATCATAGCAATGTTTTACTGTTGTAGTAATATACCACAGTACAGTTTAAAAAGGATTATTTGCAGGAAAATATTTTCTTTTACACGGCATCCGGAGCATCTGCATTACAAAATTGTGGTCCAGCCTTCCAGCCTGCCATCCCGTTCGTACCGATGCCTTCAACCTGCTAACTCCGTTCGTGCTGAGCTTGTCGAAGCACGAATTACGCACTGGCCATTACACTGTCTACTCCCATTCTGCGCTATACTAATACAGTTAAATGTGGATATGCAAAAGAAAGCATTCAAATGGGTGGAAATGGTAATCATTTTTGCGAAAGGAACGATCTTCTATGCCGAGAATCATATATAGCATCTCGTTGATAGCTGTACTTCTTTTCTCTACCTGCGTAAATGCGACACAGATTCACTGGGTGACTGACGATGCTCGGACTCTGGTTGCTGATGCTCGCAACTATGAGCAGACCAAAGCAAATCCGGACTACTGGGAAGGGTTCGTTACGAATTCAACGGATCCCAGCATCGAACTATCTCCCGTCCGGATCGATGCGGACACGGCGAAGTTCCTGTATGTAAAGCTGGCAACCGAATCCGGCTCTTCCATGCAGATATTCTTCTCAGGCGGTGAACCTGTATCTGAACGTTTGAGTTTTCGCAGCGGTCAACTTATCACCGGAGATTCGCCTGTCGTCTATAGATTCGATCTATCCCACTACAAACTCTGGAAAGGTGTAGTTCGAAACCTCAGAGTGGATACTGATGGATGCAACAACAAGACGCGAGTCCGTCTATACGGTGTTGGGCTGTCAACGAAGGCACTGGACGTTGTAGATGGAATGTCTGTTGTGGAAAGCACACCAGCCGATGGCGATCGCCCGTTGGATACTCGCATGGCTGCCTGGCATGATACTATGGTGGCCACCGATGAAATGACACCCAACTCATGCATGTCCACATACGTCAAAGAACGCTTCTCCTACATGGATTCATATCTCCTGGCTAAGTTCTCAGTGGGAGTTGAGATAGCTGAAAAGGTGTATTGGCCGTCCAGTGCTCAGAACGTGAGAGTAGAAGACTTCCCCGGTGGAGTGAGAGCGACCTACAGAATTGACGGTGTTGAAGTAACGACCGAGATTCTGCCCCAGTTTGTAGGTCGAGATAAATCCCAGCAGGTGGGCGCTGCGATCTATTCCGTGAAGACACTTCCACCAACGAAAGCAGTTGTTCGATGTGGGAGCAGCGCAGTGAACAGCTTTGCTGCCCTTACACGAAGCACCAGCCTGCGGGCAAGTATGTGGCAGACAGGAGACTCGGCCATAGTGAAAGATTCTGTTGGTCTGTTGACCAGCACCCAGCATCCATTCACGGTTGCCGTCAAGGGGACCGTGCTTCCTGTTATCGAGCAAGGTCCAAAGGATGGACAGATATTATCGTTCACTTTTCCGAAAGGTCAGGGAACCCTGGCTGCAGCATTCGCAATTAACCAGTCCGAAGCTGTGGAGATTGCCGCCCACGACACAGGTGCTGCAAGGCGAAAAGTTACCGACTATTATAATGGGCTCCTGAAGTGCAAGATCGAAACCCCGGAAAAAGTTATGGACCAGGCATTTAGGTCAGCTTTGTACAACCTCGAATACAACTGGCTTCAACCATACGGTTGGAACGAATGTATACATCACTGGCTCGCTCTGTGGCATATGCAGCACACCGGTGCAGCGGAATGGATCGGTCAGGCAGACCGTTCCAGAATATGCAATATAACAACGGCAGACAATTTAATGTCGAACGGAGCTGTTCCTCAGTTTATGCCCAACGGTTCCGTACGTCGTGATTTCGGGGGGTCGAATCAGTTTTTCGCATGGCAGGTGCGGCATTATTGGAGGTTTACCGGGGATAGGCGATTTGTAGAGCACATTGCACCCAAACTAGACAAAGTAATCGCTCAGACGTTCAGCCAGTATGATGGCGACAGGGATGGTCTTTTGAGTTGGGGCCAACAAATTGGTAACCAGGAAGACTATATTTCCACTCCGTATGATGGTACTTCTCCGGCTGTAGAAGGCATCAACATGCTTCGCACGGGAGCGGAGTTTGCCCGGGTTCTCGGGCAAAGAGAAAAAGCAGAACGATATGATAACAGAGCTGATATGGCAGTGACGCTGTTGCGGGAGAAACTGTGGCAGTCTGACCTTGGACGCAGCGCATATTATGTTGACCCGACCGGCAGCATGCGTCTCGATGGACAATATCACTCATTGATATATCCGGTAATATGGGGATTACTCGACCCACTGGACTCTTGGACCAGCATCCGTCATCTGCGCGACCGATTGATTGGTAAAGAGGGTGAGTGCTATGTATCAAACAACTTCCCCAACCATGTTGTGGCTACTGTAGGAACGCAGGCAGGCCTGGCTCAGCAACCTTGGGCAGCGTGGGGACTGGCAGCTGTTGGGCTTCGAGAAGAGACATGGCGACCTTTAAAAGTCGCTGCCGGATGGGTGATGGATAAAAACCACAGAGGTTCCTGGCCCGAGGTCTCAGTGGAGCCTTGTCCGGCATATTTCTCGCCTCCTGCCGGGTTGTATGTGCAATCGACAATCGAAGCGTTGTTCGGTCTTAAGGTGGACAAAACGTCCGGTTGTCTTCTGGTGGCGCCGTCTTTTCCTGATCATTGGCCATCAGCTAAACTCAGTCTACCAGACTACAGAGCTGTATATGCAAGGAAAAGTAACAATCTAAGCTACACAGTGACAAGCAGCACACTACTGTCGCGCAAGCTCAGATGGATGTTGCCACCCTGCGCCGTCGAAAGTATGACTGTGAATGGCAGACCTGTTGATCACAAACTTGTTCCTAGTGTCGATTGCGTAGTTCTTGAGGTTAATACAGGACCTTCCAGGTCCACAACCTTTGATTTCAGGATCAGACCGACTACTTGTAAGTTAACATTTCCGAGTGTGGTGGCTGAGCATGACCAGATGTCAATTACAGCCAATGGATGCAGGTTTATATCAATAGACGATCGGTGCAGCGTACTTTCATCGTTTACTCAGGTCTCCGGGTCAAAGATAAGGGTAACCGTCAAGGACGGACTACTCGATACTTACAAAGGCTTCGGTCGTCTTGGTATTATGAACTTCTCTCGGAGGACGTTTTTCCTGAATTGTGTTGCACCAGGCGGCATCCGTTTCTGGAAACCGATAACTGTAAACATAGTCCCGAAATACGAATGCGCGACTACGGGTGAGGTAGAATATGGCAAGTTCGGGCTTGTTCTTAGGAACAACTCTTCCTCAAGGCTTAAGGGAGCAGCGGTACTAAAGGCTTCTGAAGATGAGATCACATTCAATGTAGATATCCCGGCCCGTTCCGAAAGGAAATGCCTGGTCAAAATACCCGCATACTGGTTGTCATTACTATCTCCAGGTGAGAACCATGCGGTGTTGGTCTTACCAGGCAAAAGTAGACTGGATCTGACGCTTGTACTTAACAATGCATTAGAGTCTGTCCCTGTGCTTGGCACCTATGCGAACAGTCGAATCAAGCATATCGCTCTTCCTGTGGATTCCCTCATTCCCGACACTGACTGGAGAAAGACGCGAGTGTTTTCAGCCTATGGACACATGCCCTGGGCAGGACTAAGGCCGCCGATGGAGTCACTGGCCGAGAAGCTTGATTTGTCCGTGCCTGGGCTGTCAAAAGTGTCATTCAAACTTGAGGATAGAAAGTTTGCGCCGGTTTCATGGGAAACAGGTAGACCCGCTCTCACGGTGAATGTGAATAACCTCCCATGCCGGAAGGTCTACCTTTTAGTTATTCCATTTCTGGACAACCACGACACATTTTCCAAGGTCGCGCGTGTGGATGTCCGGGGAGATGACGGCACTGTCATTTCAAGGACTCTGCATTTTCCCGGAGATCTTGACTGGTGGTGTCCGCAGGACATTGTGGGTGATTTTGCGACTGCTCGAACAGACAGGCCGGACAGGTTTGGTCTATTGCCTGTTGTGAATGGTGATTGGTTGCAGGCAAAGCCGCCTGCATTTCCACAGCCTGCGTATTGGGCGAGTTGCATCGCGTTCAAGACTCAATCAGCGGTCATGAACGTTGTGGAGATTGATCTTGGTCGTGTTATGATTGTTGGTTCAATCATAGTCTCGACAATCGGAGTCGCACCGTCGTTGGGAGTAGTCGGTGTGTCAGTTGAGACATCAGGCGGACAGGATATTCTAGCTGGGACAACCTATATGCCCCCCGCGAGGCTAAGAGAGCCAAGACCCCTGTTTCATTTCATAACGGAAGGAGATCTGAAAGGCTGGCGAACAGAGGGCAATGCTTTCAGTGTCAGTCCGGCTTTCGGCGTGACAACATTGAATTCTTTGACCAAATCGGGAGAGAGTGCTACCGGAAAGGCATTTTCGCCTGATTTCACGATAGGACCGGACGACGCACTATTGTTGATGCAATGCCAGGGAGGGAACTCCACAGCGAATGACGGGCCAGGCACATTAGCGATACGTCTGGTGGATTCAAACACTGGAGAAATACTTGAGAATATGCAAGCGCTTGGCTCGCATCTGATTCGTGAAGGCAATATGCAGATCAACAAATGGCGCGGTCGCAAAGTGCATATCGAACTGGTCGATCTCAATACTGGTTCGTCGTATGCCTGGCTTGGGCTGTGCAAAGTTGATATCGCGACGCAATGATATTTGTAGTTATTTATCAAAGAAAAAAGTTATGTGAGAGGAAAAAATGTTATGGGAAGGCTTCTGAAATTTCTGATTCTAGCATGTATCTGCCTGCTTGTCGCAGCACCAAACTGGGGTGTTGAACTGACAAGCGGTAAGTTTGCCAATGTTTTTGTAGAGAATGAAAAAGTCATTTTAAAGGTCTCATCAGATACCACAGTAAGTATCAGAGATGAGAATGGTAATGAAATAGCTTCAAAAAAAGGAACCGGTAAACTGGATTTTGGAAAATTGGTTCCCGGATACTATGAAGCAGTCTCAGGAAATGCCAAACTGCCGTTCGTAGTGCTTATCGATCCGGCTAAGCGTGTAAAAGGTGACAGCTGCGCAGCAGTCGACAATGCTATGAGCTGGCTGGTCCCACCTGCTGATTTTATAGATGTCGCAAGGCTTCTTAAACTGAGCGGGATGACTTGGGTCCGTGAAAGACTCAACTGGGGAGAAATCGAGCAGTCAAGAGGTAAAATCAACTGGGGTAAGTATATAAACAGTATAAATGCACTACATAAACAGGGTATCAAAGTTTACCAGATATCCCATGACAACCCCGCCTGGTCGCGGAAAGATGGAGTCACTAATGCCACTCCCGACGACCTGAAAGATGTATTCAATTACGCTCAGGCTGCAGCAAAGCAGTTCAAAGGCAAAGTCTTTGCCTGGGAGTTCTGGAATGAGCCAGACATATCGTTCTTCAAGTACCCATCAGGTGAATGCGCTGCACTTCAAAAGGCCGCATATCTGGGTGTGAAGTCGGCGAACAAAGACATGAAAGTCCTCGGGCCTTCGATGGCGATGACAGGAGGATTCGAATGGGCTTTGGTAGACAACGATCTAGGTTCCTATATGGATGTCTGGAACTACCATGTTTATGCCAATCCCGAAGAGTATATGGCCCGTGCAGACCATTTCCGCGAAGTCCTCGCAAAACACAGTATCAATCTGCCAATGTGGGTTACCGAAGCCGGAGATCCATTTGCCGAAGGCCCGGATGGAGTCCTATCCGGTGGTGCATTATATCACCAGGCCAGATTTGTCTCTCGTGCAATTTCTTACGGCCTTGCAGCTGGCGTTGAAAAGCACTTCTATTTTGTCTTCCCCTTCTATCGTGAAGGCACAAGGGGCTGGGGATTCTTCGGTCCTGAAAATAAATACCCGTATCCCGGACTGGCAGCGATCTCAACTGTAACATATGCACTCGGTCAGGCCAAATATCTGGGTACAATCAAAAGTCCCAGTAAAGAAGACAGAGTTATGGCATTCGACCGGGGTAACGGGACAACATGCATTACCGCGTGGCAGGTGACTGACAAGCACGCGCTGATGACTTTACCTGTCATGTGGTCTCAGGTAAAGGATGCCAGAGACTACCTCGGCAGACCAATCAAACCCGCTGCAGGTCCGGTTAAAATTGAACTTGGAGAGAACGCCGCTTTCTTTATCGTAAAGTCAGAAGGCCTTAAGCTTTCATACACAAGGCCTGCAACTAAAACCTGGACAGCAGAGACTACCGATAAACCCGGAATTCTGAGCATAGTTCCCAGGCTGGTTTTCACTATGCCGATAGCTAATCCCGGTGCAATGAAGGGTGATGATGGATATGTAGTAGACCCAACTAAGAAAGCCGAATTGTCCGCCGAGGTTTACAACTTCAGTAACAAACAATTCGAGGGTGAACTACAAATATCTTCCCCGGATTCCTCTGCCCCAATTTCACCTGCCAAAGTAAAGTGTTCCATAGCTCCTGGTCAGGTCTTCCGCACTCCGGTTTCTGTAGGACTAAAAACCGGATCAGACAGCTACAACGTGCAGGCACTGGTAGTATCCGTCAATAACCGCAGCAGTAAAGCCATAGTCAAACTGTGCCCGGATCCTGCACTGATGCCTCAGATATCCGGATTCAACATAAAGTCCGATCAGCCGACAGATTGGAAGTCCAATATCAGTGCTCCCGGTACCATGATAATTGGGTCAGATCCTGAATCGGGTATTAAATTCACATTCAACTTTGCTCCAAATACAGATAAATGGGCATATCCTAACACAGTCGCATCAAAATCAATGGACCTGTCTGCATACAATGCACTGCAGTTCGAGTACAAGACCGGTCCACAGGACCGTGGAGTTGTAAGAGCAATGTTGGTAGAGGAATCCAACGAGACCTATATCTCATCCGAACTTCCCTGTTCCACAGCATGGAAGCCTGCTACTGTGCTTTTTAAGAACATGTGGGTAATGAATTCAAATGACTACAAGCTGGATCTTGACAAGATATCAAAAGTCCAGCTGGGCACAAACAGCCTGACCGATACTTTCACACTGAGTGTCCGAAATATAAGGGCTGTTAAATTGTAGTGGAAATTACGTGATTAGCCGAGTCAGCTATGACCCGGCTAATCATATAACACTTCATGCGGTTTTAGGTAACAAGAGCTAATCAATACTACCTATACCGGAGCGCCAACCAATACCCCGTTCATCCTGAGCTTGTCGAAGGGTGCAGAATCCTAGTGCTCTTTTTTAGCTGGTGGCTTTTTCTCCGAGAGAGGGTCCTTTGACTGATCTTTAGCTTGTTCCTTAGGCGCTTCCTTTGGCTGTTCATTTGAAATCTCCAGCCAACTGACTCTACCATCGCTAACGTCGTAAACCGCTCCAATCACCTTAACTTCACTCTTGTGGATAGCCTCAGTGATTTCCGTACTATCCGCTATAATCTCCGAGACCACATTGGCAACATTGATTTTGGATACTTCATTGGTAAACAAGTCACCGCGCATTCCGGGATTCCTCGATTTGGCAGTCTTTACAGCCGGATTTATCTTACCAAGTATGTAGTCAATAGAACCGCCTGCAGTTCCACCCGCAACTGCAGCACCCACTGCTCCACACTTGGTATGGCCCATAACAACTACTAGAGGTGCGTGCAAATGTCCTACAGCATATTCAATACTCCCGGTAATTGCCGGATCAGCAATATTTCCAGCATCTCTGACAACAAATATATCGCCAATTCCGGCATCGAAAATAACTTCAGGAGCTACCCTGGAATCAGAGCATGTCAAGACAATGGCATAAGGTTTTTGACCACTTGAGGTTTCCTGGACACGCTGTGGAGTTGAATTGGGATGCAGCATCTTTCCTGCTACAAAATTCTCGTTCCCATCTTTGAGCGTCTGCAGAGCGTCATCAGCCGGATCGGCAAAAACCGGAAACACCAAAGCAACTAGAATATAGAGAATCAAAAATGTCGGGACTATTATTTTACTCTTCATCAAACCCTCACTGATCAATGTATTATAAGTATCTACTGAAATCCGTACGGATTTACAGTTAGCAGGTAATCTACCAACAAATCTATTCTTCCTCATCATCGCTCAGGTTATCGAAAGAGATTCAAAACTACTCGACGAGATTGTGGTGCATGTTTCCAGCCTGCCACCTCGGGTTTCTCAGATACCCCCACTTGTAGGCTCAGGTTACATTCATTCCGGTAGTAGTGCTCACAAGCTGGCCATGCTTAACCCCGCGTGTGCTGATCAGGGTGTTGGAAATGTATCTGACTTTCGAACTGCTTCCGCGTACGATAATAATTTCCAGACAGTTGTGCGGGTCCAAATGAATGTGGGTGCAGCAGAGTATATATTCATGGTATTGATGCTGCAATTCGGCTAGTATGTTGGATAATTCGTGTTCGTGGTGCTCATATACTATTGTAATTGTTCCCACAACTTCCGCATCCGGGTCAGACCACTCGTCCTTAATTATCTCCTGGCGCACAAGATCCCGAATAGCCTCCGACCTGGATTTATAACCCCGCAATTCCACCATCTTATCGAACCGCAAAAGCAGTTCCTCATCCATAGAAACCCCAAAACGCTCAACTCCAGCCATACATAACTCCTTAGTGTTACTAGTTGAGAGTATAGTAACACCCAACAACTCCAACCGTCAAACCTGTATGAGTAATCGCAGCCCAAATTGTGATGCAGGATTCCAGCCTGCCGACGAATGACCCGTTTTCACTTTAATCATAAAAGATAATGCCGATAAAAGACCCCATTCCGCGAAATCCGAATAACTCCGCGAAATCCGCGATTCGAGTTGACACAACAACAGCCTGGTGTTATGATTTTCAACATAGTAATACCTGTAAGGAAGTAATCCATGCATATCCCTGATGGCTATCTGGGACCCCAGACCTATACAGTAGCATATGCCATAACTGTGCCGTTTTGGATTGCTGCCTCTCGTATACTTAACAAAACACTGCGCAGCAGACAGGTTCCGCTGCTGGCTCTGGGTGCTGCATTTAGCTTCGTTATTATGATGTTTAATATCCCTATTTTCGGTGGTACCACCGGGCATGCGGTAGGCGCGGTGCTGGTGGCTGTTTTACTCGGTCCCTGGGCGGCGTGCATTGCAGTATCGATAGCACTCATCGTGCAGGCTATTATATTCGGGGATGGTGGGATCACATGCCTGGGTGCAAATTGTTTGAATATGGCTGTGATCATGCCTTTCGCAGGCTATGGTGTATACAAGCTGATCGCTGGAAGTTCTGATATAAAATCCCGCCGCCGTTGGATTGGTGCAGCAATTGGTGGATATATAGGACTCAATGCAGCAGCTATTGCAACTGGTTTCGAATTTGGTATACAGCCCATCCTGGCAACTGACGTGGCAGGACATGCCATGTATGCCCCTTATCCATTACATGTCGCTGTCCCGGTAATGGCTGCAGAACACCTCTTGGTGTTTGGAGTGGTTGAAGCTGTAGTGACAGGCTTGGTTATTGCATACATTCAGAAATCAGATCCTGCATTGCTATATGGTATCGCAGCAGAATCCCCTTCTTGACACTGAGTACCCCTGGTAGGATAATACCCTCAGGAATACCTTACATGTATCAGGTGGTCTACTTATGAATTCACTTACTCTCCTGATTATTGCGCTCTGCGTTTTTGCGCTTGCGTATCGCTATTATTCGGCTTTCCTGGCAGCTAAAGTCGCTGTTCTGGACGCACAAAGAAAGACTCCGGCACATATGTTAAGGGATGGTAAAGATTATCATCCTACAAATAAGTGGGTCCTGTTTGGACACCATTTTGCTGCAATTGCTGGAGCCGGGCCTCTTATCGGACCGGTATTAGCTGCTCAGTATGGATATCTTCCGGGCGCTCTCTGGATTCTGATTGGCTCAGTATTCGCTGGGGCAGTCCATGATTTCATCATCCTGTTTGCTTCCGTCCGCAACAACGGACTCTCCATATCAGCCATCGCCCATAAATACCTGGGAAAGACTGCAGGCTGGGCTACAGCATTCGCCACGTTGTTTATCATTATCGTTGCCCTGGCTGGACTTGCGATGGTTGTGGTCAACGCTTTATTCGCAAGTCCTTGGGGTCTGTTTACTATCCTCTGCAGCGTCCCGATAGCCTTTTTCATGGGTCAATGGATGTATAGGATCAGGAAAGGCAAAGTCACAGAAGCCACAATAATCGGAGTAATTCTCCTGATTGCTGCAGTTATATATGGAGGACCGATATCCACCGGTCCCTATGCCCATTTGTTTATGTGGAGTAAATCATCTCTGGAGATTGCACTCCCTGTCTATGGGTTCGTCGCAGCCGTCCTTCCGGTCTGGATGCTGCTCTGCCCCAGAGACTATTTATCCACCTATATGAAGCTGGGAACCATAGGCCTGCTGGCAATCGGAATATTTGTTGTACATCCACAGCTTACTTTCCCGGCTACCACCCAGTACCTTGGTGGTGGCGGTCCCCTTATTCCTGGACCGGTTTGGCCATATGTCTGCCTGACCATCGCTTGCGGAGCTATTTCAGGATTCCATGCCCTAATCGGTTCCGGCACAACGCCGAAGATGATCGACAATGAACTCGATATCAGACCGATTGGTTACGGCGCTATGCTGGTCGAAGGATTCGTCAGCTTGCTTGCCCTCATTGCTGCCTGCACCCTTACTCAAGGCCATTATTTTGGCATCAATGTCCCGAACTGGCCTCTCAACGCAGCCGACCATTCTGCTCTGGTACAGATGGCGAAGGATGTCGGAGAGACCACACTTATGGGTAGAACTGGGGGTGGGGTTACTCTGGCCGTTGGAATGTCCACTATCTTCAGCTCGATACCAGGCTTGAAGGCTATGATGTCTTACTGGTATCACTTTGTTATTATGTTCGAAGCCCTGTTTGTCCTGACAACCATCGATACCGGTACCAGAGTCGCCCGGTTTATGCTGCAGGAAATGATCAGCCCGATATACAAACCCCTGGCCAGTGGGAAATGGCTGCCCGGAGTCATTGCAACCAGCTTCATAGTCAGCCTTTCATGGTACTATCTTGTGCGTGGGGGAACAGTGGCTACAATATGGCCGATGTTTTCTATTGCCAACCAATTACTCGGTATGATAGCTCTGGCAATCGGCACCACATATATCCTGAACCACGGTGTAAAACGCATCTATGCGCTGACCACTTTCCTGCCATTCGTCTTCATGCTGGCAACCATATTCACCGGGGGAGTCCAGTACTGCATAGGCCTGATGAAGACACCTCCGACAGACTGGATCAAACTTATTCTAACTGTAATAATGATGATACTCGCAGTAATAATTATCTTGGCATGCGCGAAAACCTGGATCGCCAAACTGCGCTGCCCTCCGTGTGTCCCTGATGAACACGAACCCGACCGTGACCTGATGCAACTGGCCGAAGGGGTCGAGATACAGGACTAAGTATTTTAATAGTGAAAGTTGAAAGTTGAAAGTTGAAAGTGATCGTCCGGATGATGTGGATGATCACTTTTCTCTTAGTTATTAAAGGAGAATTATCATATTGAAACTGATCCTATTTATGTTATTACTTCTGATTGCCTGCAGTGCAGTTACGACCCTGGCAGCAACTAAACCCAAGCCATCAACTAAAGGCTTGCTGTTAGCGTCGCAGGGCATGGCTAATGCTTTGATCGTAATCCCCGCAGATCCTACCCCAGTCGAACAGACTGCTGCCAGAGAACTTGCTGATCATCTAGAGCAAGTTGCAGGTTCGAAATTTCAGATCATAAAGCCGATGGAGGCAGTATCTGCCCCGGTATTTATATACATCGGCCGGTCCGCTGATGTTAAGGGCGTAGATAAACTAGGCCAGGACGGTATCATCATCCGCACCGAAGGCAACAACCTCTATCTTACTGGAGCAGGCTCCAGAGGTACTTTATATGCTGTTTATACATTCCTTGAAGACATAATAGGCTGCCAGTGGTGGACATCCAAAGCCAGCTTCATCCCCCGAAAACCTACACTCACAATACCAGGTCTCAATATTTCATACAGTCCCAAACTTGTCTACAGAGACCCATTCTACCAGGACATAGCGACTAATCCGACATTCGGTGCCAGGATGAGACGCAACGGTTATGTCCCCGGTCTGGAACCCGGTATGCCCGCAGAGTACGGTGGCCACATGACTATAATCGGTTTCTGCCACACTGTCTACAACCTGATCCCTCCTGGCATGTATTTCAAAGATCATCCGGAATGGTTCAGCGAAATCAATGGTAAGAGGACTGCCGATGAAGCACAGCTCTGTTTTACCAATGATGAACTCTGCAAGGCTCTCACACAATCAGCAATACAGAGAGTAAAGGACAATCCCGAAGCCGGGATTATATCAATCAGTCAGAACGATAATCAGGGCCGCTGTCAGTGCGCCAACTGCAGAAAAGTTGAAGAGGAAGAGGGGTCTCCATCCGGTCCTGTGATTCGGTTCGTCAATAAAGTAGCTGCAGAGATCGCCAAAGTTGATCCCAACTATATGGTTGAAACTCTTGCATACCAATATACCCGGAAGCCTCCGAAACACGTCAAACCCGGCCCCAATGTACTGGTCAGGTTGTGTTCCGTCGATTGCGATTTCTCCCAGCCTCTTGATGGTCCCAAAAATAAAGACTTCATGGCGGACCTTAAAATCTGGAGCTCGATTTCCAAGAAGATGTTCATCTGGGACTACACTGTGGACTTCCTGGACAACATGCGCCTGCATCCGAACCGCCAGGTACTGGGACGCAACCTGAAACTCTTCTCCGATGGTGGAGCAGTAGGTGTTTTCGAACAGGGGTTCGATGCCGCCTGGCAATATACCGATTTTATCGCCCTCAAGTCCTGGGTCATCGCTCATCTTATCTGGAACCCGGATGCTGACTCCGAAGCGCTGACTAAAAAGTTCCTCAAAGGCTACTACGGAGCTGCAAGCCCTTATCTTTATGAATATATAAGGCTGACCGAGAAATCCATCTCCCGCAGTGGGAAACTCCCAGGCTTTGGAGAACCCGACCTCTCTGGCATAGATCCTCAGGTTCTTCAGAAATCCTCTGTGCTTTTTGGCAAAGCTGAAAACGCAGTCAAAGGCAACCCTGAACTCACTAAAAGAGTTCGTATGGAGAGACTCGCTCTGACCTACGGAAAGATCCTGAGATACACAGGCTTAATGGCATACGGCCAGGCCAATGCTATCTTCAAGACTCCTCAGGAAGCCGTATCAGCCTGTGACAGCATAATGACAGAAGCAGTCAGCCTCGGAATTGATCCCAAAACACGCGTAACCTACACCCACACACTGGACACCATGATGGAATACCGCAAATCCCAGTGTATGGCTGCAGCTGCCACGGTTCCCAAAGAGTGCAAAAATCTGCCCAGAAGTTCCTGGTTGGATTTCCAGGAAAACGGTTTCTTCCTGGCAGAGATTGGAAAGATGGTATTCATCGTAGATGACAAAGCAGCTTCCAACGGCCAGGCTATCAAGATGACGCAGGGCCTGGGCCAATGGGCCATCCAGCTCCATGCAAACGCAAACATGGTAGGCAAAAAATGGCACTGCTATCTGGTAGCCAGGTGCGATGCTGCCGACACAACCGGTGAAGCTTTCCAGTATGGACTATACGATGAAGCAACCAAAATAACCAACACCCTAAAAAAAGTCCCGCTGAGCACCTGCACCGGACCCGAATACAAGACCTTCGACCTGGGTTCCTACAAAATGCAGTCCGGCACCTGGATCTGGATAGCCGCCACCGGCACCCCCGACCCCACAGCCGGAGTGTTCGTAGACAGAATATTCATGGTTGAAGAGAAGTAACTCCCAACCCCGTAAGAAACCGCTAATCAAGGGAAATGCGCAAAAAGGGAAAACAGACGGGAATGCACATGCTATCAATCCATGTCATTCCCGCGAAAGCGGGAATCTAGAAGACAACTTTTCGTGAGAATCCACAGACAAGACAGATAACCATTGCAAAGGTAACAAACATGTGTATGATGCTCTACATAGCTTCAGATAATCCATTACCTGAGATACCATGGGACGAAAAGAATCCAGCCTTCTATGTAACATCGAAGCTGTGGGAGAAAGCTGAGGGTATCCGCAATATCTTTACAAAGCCTTATGTCTATTATCTGGGGTCGCACCAGAAGTGTGGATGTGGTTTTGGTTACGACAATGGTGAAGAAGATAAGCGACGTTATGACAAATACCCGGAAACTCTGGCAAAAGCCATCGCTGACAATAATTATGGGCGCGAAAATATGCGCCGACTTAGAGAATACCTGGAAGCTGCTGTTGAATTAGGCGAGGTTGAGCTTTACGGCCCACTGGGTGGAAACGAGGATGATGAGCCATCAAGCAGACTGCACATTGGTCCTGATTATTTCCTTGGCGAGGAAGCTGGAGTCCCAATCGGACAGTTCTTTATCGTGAGTAAGAATTTTACCAGTTTAGGGTTGTAACTATTGATTGCAAATGCCTCCAGGCTACTAACCCGGAGGCAATCCGCCCACTTCACCTGAACAACTGCCTATCAGTATCCTGCAGCTTCTTGCTCCCTAAAGTTCTGGTTACATTCGGGTTCATCTTTGACTTCTGTCCAAAATTATCCGTCGGCTCTTTCAAAGCTACATTAACGCTAAAAGTAAGGCTCTTTGCTACCTGGCTCCCCATCTTGTCCACTGCCATAACACTGACTCTCTGTTCCCCATCGGATGTAAATACTACTCTTCCTTTACCCGAATCACCGCCCTGCCACTGACCATCTTCTACCTTCCAAAACAGTCGGGCGTCATCGGGTACGCCGCTTTGTTGTGCGAGCTTAATATTAAGAGTATATCCGCACGTTGCAGGTATCTCTCCAACAGTAAGTATCTGAGGGATTGCTTTACGCACAAACAGGTGCCTGTAGCCGGCGTAATATCCTGCATCTATCCATGTATTTCCAGCACTGTCATCAAAGATCGACTGGCAGCGAGCCTCCAGGCCTTGGAGAGGTGTGCCGGCAAAATCGCACTTAATCACAGAACCGCCCACTATCCGGTAAGGACCATTAGTGTATTCGGGACAGGTCCACAAGCCACCCAACGGACTCTTCGTAGTCATAATAGGTCCATACTGAGAAGTAACTATCTCATCACCCAGTTCTTTCCATGATCCTGCTTGCTCGGTACACTTCACAATTCTCAATTTCCCGTGTTCGTCATATCCGACAGGAATATAAAGATCGGGCTTACTTTTAAGCATTCGTTCTTCACAAGGCTGCAGACCGGAAGGACCCATCATGAGTTTTACAGGTGATGTGATTTCCAGCTTGCGAAACTGTCCACGCACATAATAGTCATATGTCTGGTCATAATGGCCAATCAGGGGACCATTTGCATCGCTTTGTATTATATGAGACAGATAAGATATATCAAATAGTCTTGCCCATCCCTTGCCATCATACATATGAACACCACCATCCATATGGCGATCACCGAACAATACATGCCCGTCTGAGGATGCCGCACAGCCAACTTCGTAGTACCCGGTATTAAACGATTTTGCCCCTCTTTCCATTGCAGCTGCTATAGCTTGTTTTATATTCGGATACTCCGTAGCTCCATCCAGCGATACATCCCATGTGACTGAGTCCGGGATCCCAACTCCGAACAGCACATGCCCGAGATCATCAGCAATTCCTGGACCTGATCCGAAGAAATGTTTTCCGGGCGCTACCGGTGCATGCACGTGGGTCCAGGTTGTCCCGTTCCACCTTGAGATCTCCTCGGGATGGTCCTTAAGAAAACACCATATTCCACTTTCACTGTCAACTACCGGTGCACAGGATGTCGTAAGCACCTCCTGCCATCTGGACCATTCAGGTGACTCGACCTCAGCATTTGATTGCGGGTCTAGTGAATAGACTTCCTGAATTGTTGCTGCCCATATCTTGCCATCGCGCCCTTCCAGCACCCAGCGGATATCAGGCACGGGTATGCCTTCTTTCCAGCCTATATTAGATAATTTGCCATTCTTCCACCTGGCAAGACCACCTGCAGTTTGAGCAAACCATATCGATCCATCTGAGGAATTGAGCATCGTATCTGGATATTGAGCCATACGGTTATTATCCCAGGCAAGATCCTCAGTCGCCTTAATCTCACTGATTCCGCCCTTTACATCTACCCGGAAGAAACGATATTTATAATTAGAACTATTATTAATCAGAATCCAAACACTGCCATCAGATGCTGAAAATATATCCCATAAAGTTGCATCATTCAGCTGTTCTTTGACTTTTGGGGGAGTAGGGATCACCTTGCCGGATTTGAAATCCAGTATGCATAAATTGGGAGAGCACTGGTTGATTAACACAGCAGCATTTTGTCCCAACATAGCAGAGCGGTCTCCAAGGGATCGATTAGGATCAACTTTGAAAGGTATCTCAACATCACGCTGAGTCAGGTTGTCGTTCTTATCCGCCGAACACAATATACCGTTCATATAGAAATAGACTATATCACCGGTATCAAATACTAGTGCTCCGCCCAGCGTTGTTTCTATTCTTTTCCATTTGCCATCTGAATAGACTGCCAGGAATTTATCTCCCCAGTTATACAACTTACCTGATTTCGATACATAGAACCCGGGATAAAACTGATCATTCTCCCTGTAGTAATCAGTAATGTAAGTGGTTGCACCGTCGCTCAATTTGTACACTTTTCCACTGCGGCTGTCAGCCCCACGCTGTAAAGCATACAAATCGCGGTCACTTCCGCCTATGAGCTTGTCCCCATATGTGCCGCTGACCAGTTTTTCTCCGGATGGATGTCTAAACTCCCTGCCGTCCCAGTAAGACACCCCATTACTGTCCATTATCCATGGAGTTCCTCCCTTTTCAATGGCCATATCAGTAATATATCCGGCATTGTTTGCTGTAGGTATTGTAGAATCGCGAATGACTCTCCAGACCAAATTGTTTGTAGTAGGAGGTTGAGACATTAAAAACGAATCGGCATTAGTGCCCCGAGCCAAAATAGATAATCCGACCAACACAACAATCATAGAAAGTGGCATTACAGCAGTACGTCTGTTCATGGAGTCCTCCATTTGACGGATGCAGAACGATGGTGTAGCGCTATGTCAGCTGTTTACCGCATCCATCCGCTCATAGTATGACGAATAATAACGGTAAATGTTTCACAGTTAGTTTATTAAGCCTGCATTATACACTAAGTGTCGCTCTTGCCCGGTAACAGGGCAAAAGCTGAGTTAATCATGAATAATACAGGTTAAGCAATAGAACATAGTAAAAAGGTTTCGACTACCTCTCCCCAACCCTCACCAGCATCCCCTCCCACTCAGCCAGCCGCTTACCGGACTTTGTCAGCGATGCTTTCAGCGTATAGTTACCAGCAGCCAAATCCCGAATATCTAGGATCACCGGCATTTTATTAGCTAATGGAGGCTGTATCTGCTCGTGGATTGTCTTCCCGTTTCCGGATATTAACAAGTTGATTTTGGTATCAAGTAAATCAAAATCTGGTAAGGTGAGTTTACAAGTCAGTCCGATTGTCGTTTCAGAGGTGTTGGACACGGGTGGAGTCAGATCAAGACTGATTTCAGGTTTTACACCATTAGCAGAAGTCATATTTTCAGCATTTTCTGAGAGTAATCCTATACCGAAGCGTTCCGGTATCCGGAAAGTCCTTCCGGTAACAGCCCAGCTGGAGAGTTCATAGATATTCAGAGGTCTGCGCTCCCTGCAGAAGTTCAGACCGATCCTGTTGCCCAGATCGATATCCTTGAGCGATATGCACATTTCCACTATCCATCGGCGGTTATCTTTTTCAACTTTACCGATAGCCTTGATATCGCTCTTCCAGTCGAAACCGTCAGGAGCTTTTTTATAGATTGCGCCGCGGCTGTTTGCTACAACCTGGTAGAATGATTTCTCTGTGCGTTTGGGGTCGATGAACACCTCTACGCAGTCATCCTGCCAGACATTGTCACTATCCACCATCTCTTTAGCCACTATGCTGTCTATTCTATCCTCGTGGCATATGAAGCAGACATACATATTTGTTCCAAACAGCCCAAACATCGCTTCAGTTTGCTGCTGAGGTTTTCCCAATCCACTGCTAAGGGTCAGGCTGACTTTCTTTGCGTTCTTCCAACCCGGGTCAGTTTCCACAACACCGTCCAGTGTCGGTTCCGAGCTCAGAGTTGGAACTTTAGCTATTGGTCGTGTGGAGATTTCCTGATTATTGGAACTATTGGACTTAACTGCAGAAATACGTCTTACCACCTTGGCGCTTTTTACCGCACCCGCCGAAGGCAGTGGATCTGATTCTCCCATTGCGCTCATCAGGTTCACACATTGTTCTGCAACTGCCCACCGGATAGTGTCATAACTTTGCAGTGGAATACCGCTGGAGTATTTCAGATCTCCTGTGTAATACCAGTCCACTTCCGGATCGAGCTTATTGATCAGTTTTTCTTTCAAAGCCGCCTCGGGATCCAGCTTCCTTGCCCATTCAACCCGGTTGGTTGTACTGTCCGGGTGCGAAGTGATCAGGTTCTTTATATTCAACAACACTGCGTTAGCTATTTTCGCTGCTTTTTCAGGTTTGCCGGACTTATGTGAAGCCGTATCTATGAGGGATTCCAGCAGCTTTATATACTTCAGGTCATCAATGCCTTCCCTGGAAGCCTCCCAGCCCATAGTAGGGCCGCCGGGATGCCCTGGACGGGGAGGATAGTAGTGCACCCAGTCTCCGATAATGGCATCCTGATCATCGAATATCGATCCATTTCCCCCACGGTACAACCAGTTGTAACTTCCCTTAAGATTATGTTTCCAGTTAAACAATCCGCGAGCCCAGCGCTGCACCTCTGGAGTAAATCCACCGCAGTCAAAATTATAAACTGTTACAATCTTCCCATCTGCCTGGGCTTGCTTGACTGTATCATTCGGTCCAAGAGTTCCACAGTAGTTCCAGATATCCGAAAGAGGACCGGCTATCGTATTAAAATAGCCGTCCGACGGTCCATCTACTTCAGTCTTGAATCCAGCTTTATTTAACAATCCCAGCAGGTATGTGTTGCGGTCCCTGTCTGCCTGAGTCCTCCAGCCTACCTCATCCTCCGGCTGGATATATATTGGATTCCAGCCTTTAGCAGTTCCAGCCTCAGATATACCCTTCCAGAAGTTTATATAAGTTTCTGCATATGCCCCAGAAGCATATTCATGTGGATCTGCCCACTGCCCATTGTCGCAAATAGTGATCAAAGGTGCCGGAAAACCAAGGTCACGGGCGCTATCCATTATGTATTCCCAGGTTGTATTGTCCTTGAAATCAAATGTAACCTGAGTTCCATTGACTTTATAGCTGCTTGAATCAATACCGGTACTCAGTCCAATCGAAGTCATTCCGTGATCTCGCATGTCTTTCAGGTCGAATCTGACCTGTTCTTTAGCAGGCAGCCACCCACCTCCGGCATTGTAATAGATGCCCTGTAAGTTGTCTTTCAGCTCAGGCAATTTAAAAGGCAATACTCGCAGCGTAATTGGAACACTCTGTCTTCCACTACCGGAGGAGACTACTACGCTGCCTCTATAGATCCCGGGTTTTGCACTTTGGGGGACTTTCAAAGTAAGCCAGAACGTAGCGGTTGTGTTTGTTTCCAGTATTTCCGGGCTGGCAGGCTTCTCAATATACGTCGGTGTGTCAGCTATATAACTATCGACCTGGTAGTTCTCTCTTTTATCCATATAACGGACCACCCGGATATCCCAGTCTTTCTGTGATATAGAAGCCCCTTTCGGTCCTGAGAGTTCTGAGATTACAACAGACAGATCATCTAGTTTTCTGAGAGAAAGTATACTTACAGTGACCGGTTCAAACTCTCCAACTGCCGCAAACGTCCATATTTGAGATAGACGGTTTTGTGGTTTTGTATTTGGAAAGATAAAGCAGGAGTATGGAAGGGAAAACAGCTGGAATCCCGAACGTTTCTCAGCGGGATTTGGCGAAATGCCTGCAGTGTCATCGAGGTGGACGACTTTTCTGCAGTCCACGCCTCCCAGGCGGACATTATCGAAATACAGAGTGTAGTCTTTATGGGGGCATGAATACCCGAGCCACATTCCGGTTACTTGTTTGATATTAGTGGCATCGCGCGCACCAGCAATGGGGATAGTCCAGTTTTTGTTCCAGCCAGGTTGCAGATCTGCAGGGGATATCCAGGCGATCCCTGCTGTCGTGTCCAAACGCGCAGTTAGTTTGACCGATTCATTTCCCTCAACGTATACATCCATCTTCATTGCATTGTATGCAGACCAATCGGCTTTTTCCTTTAGGCTTAGAAATAATCCTGGCCATGTATCTTTCTCTGAACCCTTAATAGGAACCAGCATCGAATAATCGCCATCCGTTGCATACTGTTTTACACGCTGAATACTGGTAGCCGCAGGCCCAAACATCGAACCATCGCTCTCGAATGAGTCAAACTTCACGTCAGCCTTCGATGCATAACAGCAGGAACATATGAAAGCAGTAATCAGAATAAGAATCAATTTGGTCGTCATATAAGTCTCCGGGAGTGCAGTCGTTCAGGCATAGAATATATTAATTCCAGAAAACTTGACACGAGCACCTCTTGGTTGCGTCTATAAGAATATAAGAGCGAAATAGGAAAGGAGTTGAAAACCATGAAAAAGAATCTTGAACTAACATATGAAGAAGTTGGTATCCTTCTGGACTTGGCGTTGTTATCCAACGCTGATACTTCGGATGAACCTACAGCCCGCGTTCTGGAAAACCTGGGAGAAATCTACAAAGAGTTCTCTTGCGGAAAGAGCCTGGCTTGGCTTGCCGAGAAAGCAGGCTGTGGTGCTCAAGCGGTATAGGTGCTGGCGCATTCACCAGCACTTATACTCCATTATTGATCCATTCGCTATATTTATTGGTTATCCTCAATTTAATCCCCTCGGCATGTATAGAAGCTATAACCTCAGGCTGGACTCTGATCTTGCGATCATAAGTCAGATAACCATTGATTTCTCCCTCTACATCGTACAGCTGAACATATGAAAAACCTGCACAGTTAGGTTCAGCCATTAATGTCAGAAAGAAATCTTTGTATAAAGCGATGTATTCATCAAGATTGGCAACAGGGCCATAACCGTAAGGCGCCCATTCACCCAGGTATGGGATTCCTTCAATCCTCCAGTTGCCGGTCTCACTTATAATAACCGGTTGGCCTTTGTGCTCATAACCTGCACAGTACGTCGGTACGTTTGGCCAGGCCGGGAAGTTGCCGGTTGCCGTAATGGATTCCTGCCACTCTCTCCACCACTTCTTCCAGTCTTCACCGTTCTCAGGGTTCACATGGAGGTCGGTAATATCGGTAATAGTATGGCAGTAACCGCTGTTGTCGATTACAGGTCGGGTTGCATCAATGGCTTTTGTTGTTTCATATAGATGCACTTTGGCATTAGAAAAATCTGCACTATCCGGCAGCTTCTGTTCATTTGAACATACCCAGCCGGTTATACAGGGATGGTTAAGGTCTCTTTTTATGCAAGCAGACCACTGCCGCAGATATTCCTCGGATTCGTTTAGTATGTCAGCACCCCAGTCCGGCATCTCTTCCCAGATAGTAAGCCCCAAAATATCACACCAGAAATGGAACCGGGGTTCTGCTATTATCTGGTGCTTGCGGACATGGTTGAGGCCGTATTTCCTGGCCCACTCAACATCCTGCCGCAGGATATCATCGGTCGGTGGAGTATAGAGCCCATCCGGATAGTATCCCTGGTCGAGTGCAGAAATCATAAAGAACGGTTTGCTGTTCAGGTAAAGAGCTCCCTGTTTTGTCTCTATGCTGCGAAATCCGAAATATGTATCAACTGAGTCGACAGCCACCAGGTCGGGTGAAAGCAGGTTGAAGTGCAGATTGTACAGGTTTGGCTCATCCGGTGACCACTGATTACAGTTAGGAACTGTAAAGCTGGATTTGGCAGCACTATCGACAACCTGAACTCTCCAGCGCATTACTTCCTCATCTTCAAAGCTGGCAATAGCTTCAACAGAGAAGTTATTGCCGGGACCATCGGTTGATAGATCAACAGTAAGCTTTCCTTTTGCATCTGCTGTTATTATCCAGTCACAGATGAATGTATCCCCGACAGCTTCCAGCCACACCGTCTGCCAGATGCCCGTTACCCGCATATACAGGCAGTCTTTGGTGTATCTTTCTACTGATTGTTTACCGCGTGGTTTAGCCTCAGACATATCGTCATGAACGCGCACAACCAGCCTATTGCCGGATGCTTTCAGGTATTTGCCTGCATCAAAATAGAATGAATCATATCCGCCAACATGTTGACCGAGGTGTTCGCCGTTCAACCAGACATCAGCTCTGTAATCCACTGCCCCAAAGTGCAGCAGCATGCGCTGCCCAAGGCTCTCCTCCGGCAGATCAAACGAACGGGCATACCAGCAGACAGGATGAATCTCTTCATCATAGACCCCGCTCAGAACACTCTCAGGACAGAACGGAACAACGCTCCGGCCGTCCAGAGTCCGTTCATACCACTTTTCATCCAGTCCAACATCATCCGGATCGAATGCAAACTCCCAGACCCCGTTCAAGTTAAGCCAGTCAGATCGAAACCGGTCAGGCCGGGGATGCTCCGGACGAGGCACCTCACCAAGTTCATCGATTATGGATTGTATTGATCTAGCTTCAAATAATTGCCAATCAGACATGTCATATATCCTCTATTTATTCGCTAACAATCGATATTCTTGCCCAGTAACCTGCTTCACAGAACCACTGTGTAGGTTGATTCAGAAGTGAAAGTTTAACCGTCTTGCCCGCGAACTCGGTCAAGTCAACATCCACATCGATCCACTGGTCGTTTGTAGTCTCCTTACTTATCGTCTTCTTAAGCAGCTCGCGGTCATCTGCCTTCACTATCAGCTCCCAGTCCCCTCCCGGATGATTAGTGACTGTCAGCTTGAGATTCGTTTTCTTTCCTGCAGGTATATCAACAGTTCTGCTCAGTATGCAGGGGATTCCCGGCTCCTGAGGATGAGTCACCATAACATTGCTGCGGCCCCGTTCCTGTTCCCTAAGTCCCGGGCTCATATCTGGACCGCATTGAGTTATCTTCCAACCCGGAGCAAACACTTCCATCCCTTTTTTTGCAGCTTCAGGAGTATTGAGCACCGTTATCTGCGCCAGTTCATCATCGCTGTATTTGCTGTCAACCGCCGGTCCAGGTGCCCAGCTTAGTTCCAGTCCATCAGGTTTAGTTGCTTTTACCGGAATAACCAGTATTTCCTCGCCACTCTTATCGATCTCAACTCTACCGCCAGCCTTAATGATCACCTGCTTTGCCAGCTTTTCGCATGTATTGATCAGCTTAGGGAAGTTATAAGCCGTATAGCTGAATACTGCCTTTTTATCCAATTCATTCTTATATTCATCCGGCAGCTTTGAAAAACCTATCGTTGTGAACAAAACACCAGCAGCACTCGATGGGTTGCAGTCAGAATCCAACCCGCACCTGCAGGCAATCTTGATTGTCTTTGCAGGGTCACCTTTTCCATACAGCAGCCCCATCAGCACATAAGCGCCGTTGATCTTGCAGTCTATTCCACCATTGGATGCTTTCTGGTATTCCGGATTCTTACGATACTTCACCTGGCACAGCTCCCAGGTCTTTTCCCAACTGTCGTTCACGCGCGACCATTTGAGCATATCCCTGACCATCTCCGCATACTGGCTCTTTTCGGGAATGCATTTGAGACCAGCCTGTATAATCTTCCTTATATCGGTTTCAAAGAATGCCGCAGAGTACATTCCTCCAATAAACTGCCCGGCATAAACGCCATCCCCATAATTCATCAGATGTCCGAACTTCCTACCCAGCTGAACAGGCATATTGGGCATCCCCGGAGCAATCAAGCCTGAGTAGTCCGCTTCAATCTGATAATCAATATCGTTCGGACACTTATTAAACCTGGGATGTCCGGAGTCAGGAGGAGCTATCCCTTTCCTCAGGTTTGTTCGTCCTGCAAGATTAGCACACGCAAGCCCATACTGGCTGTTTGCAAAATCCAACCCCGCCTGCCTTATTGATACATCCAGCCCATACTGTTCCAATGAATGCAAAAATGTCATTTCAACATAAAGATCATCCTGCCAGAACGCGTCATTTGTGAACTTAGAAGTCCACTTCGGCATTTCAGCATCCGGTATAATCCTGTCCGAATAACGAAACTCCGTAGGAGCCCCCTGAGCCACCCCATCCATCTGCCCAATCCACCCAGCCATCATCCTGTCCCGATACAACTTGACAGGCAGCCGCAAATACCGAGTCTTGGCAATTATTGGAAGAGATAAGCTGAATATTGCTGCAAGGCAGAATAGACTAATGCTGATGAGTCTTTGATGTCTGAAAATCATTTCCATTTTTCTCCGAATGTGCAATATCACCAGTTCGTCGCCCACTCTGGCGGTGGAACTTGGGTAGGTTTGTCATCATTGAAATCTGCGATCTGGACTGGATTATATGCTCCGGTTATATCTACATCAGCAGCGAACAGTTTACCTTCACTGGCATAAACCAACCTGCCCTGCTGATCCCAGTCTGCCCACTCGGCACCATCTACAGAATATGGAGCTTTACTTTCGTGTAGCTCCAGTGAGTAATTGCTGACCAGTCTATATTCAATCATTGAGTTCAACATCAACAAGTTTATCAACAGTTTGGGATGTCGTTTTGAATAAATTTCCGGCTGATCCGTTACAAAACCATATTTGATTTTATGTGTTTCCAGCTCTTGACGCAGTTCCCACCCATCACGCATAAGGCGCATATCATAAATAGGACTATCCTCACCATATGCCTCTGGATTAGGATCCACTTGTAAATTTTGTGGCACGTGATCCTTGTGTGGTTTAGCAACATCCGGCCGATGATTGAGCAGTAGTCTTTTATTATTTCTAAACAGCCCACCACCATGCCAGGAATCCCCCTTGGGCCACAGTGCTAGAGCAGTCAGGTAGGGAGGTTTGCTTATTGCAGTCCAGGCGGTTGTATATTCTAGATTACTTTGCTGACTTTCGCTTCGTTTTGCGGCAAAGTATACCAGTAGTTCGCCGTTTGGAGTTAGGTCGCATCTTTTCTCGTATATCCTGCCGTGAAACCATTGGCCACGTTCAATTTCATCAGTATCTGTGTGCCATTTAACCAATTGAACCCAACCAGATGGACCACGCCTGAAGATCACCCCTATGGGTGCATTACGCGCGAGTACAACAAAGAGTCGACAGGGTGGTGTCTTATGCATTAGATTGTTTCCTTCTTGCTCTTAGCCATCTCTACCCTCTGCCGCCAGCGTTCACGTTCATAGTTCAATGAGCGTAGATTGCCCTTCTCTGTCAGTTCCGGGTCTGCACGCTGTTCCGCATCATCAAACCACCCGCATCTTTTACAGAACTGCCAACTCTCACTTTTCTTAAAAGCCCTGCTAAGCCCACATACAGGGCACCGGGTAACAGCATCCGTGATTTTATCTCCAGTTTCCTCCAGAGATGGTATTCTGCACAGAGCGATTGCCTGGCCCAAATAACAATCACCCACTCCACTATCAAGTACTGCAACCAATGCCGTATACAATCGGGGATCTGGCATGTCAATGGCAGCTTCAAATGCATAATCCCACCATTCTTCTGCTTCGCTTATATAATAGAATTCCTTGATCAACGGTTCTATAACCCGTTCATCACCTCTTGTTGCCAGTCCGTAAAGGGCTTCTCCACGCACAGCATCAAAACTATCATCAAGGCACTTCATAAGGGCTTCTCTGATGTATTCTGTATCCAGATCAATCTGCCGTGCAAGTCCGAATGTTGCCCAGTTGCGGATTTCATCATCTTCATCGCACGATAACTCAATTAATGCTTTTGCAGCCCTACTGTCCTCATATGTTAACAGGGCCAAAGTTACTCCATATCTGACTTCACGATTCGGATGATTTTTCAATGCGACTAATGAATCTATAGCTCGAGTGGCTTTATTGTGACTTAGGGCGATACACACAGTGGCCAGCAGTTCGTCGTCTGCAGCTGAATGTAAGGTATCCAATAAGACGCTTACCAACCGTCTGGGATGCAGCCGTTTGCATGAATAATGTCCCTTTTTATCATAATCATTAGGGACGAAAAGCTGAGCGAGAATATCAACAGCATCCACTCTGACTCGCGAATCATCACTTTTCAACAATTCCAGGCACCGGTTGAACGCTGTGTCTCCACCGCGATAATGAAGTATCGTTATAGCTTCCCACCTGGCGTCCTCATCCTCCAAACCGCAAGCAGCCTCAAAGAGCTCAACAATAGATCGTGTATCTTCCAGTCGTGATTGTAAAGAAGCCATTATTTATCCTCTGTATAGTTCAATTTCTCAAGCACCATATGCCCCGTTTCCATAATCCGATACCGCTGTTTAGGACTGCGCGGCTTATCAGGAATAGTCATTTCCAGTAGATCCAATGCAAGCAGGTGTTTCAACGCGAGTCTGTAACTATTGGGACGCGTATCATAACTCAAAGCTTGCAACAGATCTGTTGTGCTTTGTGGTGTATCAATACATCTTGCTAACATTCGATATTCAACTTTACTTAATGGCTCATAATCTTTTTCATTGGTCAAATCATGGACCATGACATGGGCTTCAATATGGTCCATGTCTTGTTTTTTGAGATGTTGTCTTTCACGATTTGCAAGAGTTATAAATCCTATCTCTGTAATCCGATAACTCTGTATTGGGCTCCGTGGTTTGTCCGGAATGGTCATTTCCAGCAGGTTTAAGGCGAGTAAGTGTTTCAATGCGAGTCTGTAACTGTTGGGACGCGTATCATAACTCAAAGCTTTCAGCAGATCTGGTGTGCTTTGTGGTGTATCAACGCACCTTGCTAACATTCGATATTCAACTGTACTCAATGGCTCATAATCTTTCTCATGGGCCATATCATGGACCATGACATGGGCTTCATCTTGGTCCATGTCTAGGTCCATGTGGTCCATGTGGTCCACGTCACCAGCTATCGGCCAAAACACAGCATTGAAAAAGCTGTCTGTTCTAAACTCCGGTTCTGGATAACCCTGTTCTTTAGCCATCTCGCGCATGCGCCTAATCCCTGTGCCGGCTTTCTCTATATAGGCAATACGGTGCAGCAGATCGGCGATCAGTGGGTTCCGGCGAACGCTTTTGGTGCCAAGGTCTTCAATTAACATCCCGTTTGGGAGACCTCCTGGGCTGGATATCTCAATACGGTCCTCATAAATCTCAACGAAGACATTGGCGCCTTCGATGAACTAGTTCCTGTGCATCACAGCATTAGTAATAGCTTCACGTAGTGCCGCTACAGGATATTCGGATATTTCCTCACGCTGAAGTTTCTCGATCCGGTAAGCTGTGCGGGTGTTGCGTTCAATGAAGCGCAGGCTGTCTTCAATGTCAGCAACAACACCTCCGGCAAAATCTTTGCGGTCCAGGACGTGCACTTTGCTGGTTCCTTTAAAAAGAAGACAAGTCACATAAGCCTGATTGAAGAACCGTCGTGGTTCACGGGCAAAGAAAAGTGCTCCTGCATTACGAAATACTAACCTGCCCCCTGAGTGCTCCGCTGCTTCAATGTTTACCAGGACATCCTCAGTGGAACCACCCCTGGAGATCGTGCTTTTTCGCAGCCAGTCATTGAACTTATCCATGTCAAAGTCATCAGGATAGCGAAAGCCCGGGCAGATTGATAGATCAAAACGGATAGCTCCAGTCTGTTGGAATAGAGTGCGGATTTCCTCCCGTGAGAGCTTCTGGGTCACAGCTCCTTGCCTCCAGAAAAAACCATCGCTGCATTGCACCGGTTTCGCATCACTCTCCCGCACCGTTACCACTGTCACCTCGCCAATGCGCTGCAACAGGATCTTTATCGGAGGGTCGCAGTTGTGGGCAATATCCTGAATACGGGCCCGCAGTTCATTGGTATCAGCAATTCCCTTCACTGTGCCGTCGTCTCGAACTCCCAGCAAAATACGTCCACCAGCAGTGTTCGCAAATGAGACCAGTTCACGGGCAAAAGAGGCTGAAATGTTCTCTTTATACTCCAGCATAACACCTTCACCCTCCTGGAGCAGAATGTCGAGATCAGCGGCTTTCATATCTTGACCTCCTTTCAGATAGATAAGTGTTTACATAAATATTGTGCGGGAACATCACCCCAACGTTCCCGCACAATCCACTAACCCTTCACTTAAACACTTGCCACTTAAGCTTCCCATTGACTTGTTTCTCGAAGTTCATCAGAGTGTTGGTGGAGTCGTCACCGTCAGCACAAATCAAATATACCGGATGTTGCTTTTCCGCATAAGTTTTACCGGGACTCATTTCAACATCCAAAGTTTTAAATACATCTCCATGCTGCCCGCCATTTTCATCGTTCCAGAAGCGTGTTTCCATGCCGGAGGACGCAGGCGCTACGGTTCCATAGTAGCTACCAATCTTCTTGTCCATCCAACCGAGGACTCCAGTAGTTCCTGTTATCGGTTCATCATTATCAGAGCTTCCTCCGATATTTGATGTCGGATAGTGAAAATACCGTCCCAGCTTCCATGGTCGCGAATCCGTATTAGTCACCGAAACAAATGCAGACTCAAACCACTGGGTACCGGTCTGGAATCGAAGCCTGTATTCTGCCCTGAATGCAAATGGTCCTGTATTAGGATCAGTGGAAGCTGCCCCGGATACTGTAGACTGCAGGATCTTAATATCCCCGCCATCCCAGAGAAGCATCTTATCCAGCTTGTCAGCTCTCTGCCAGAAGGATGTATCCGACACCTCCTGCATCATAATATCAAACTTCCCTATCTGGGTATCTCCAAGCTTAATCGTATCCAGAATTGCACCGGTTTGAGTGTTCTTCACAACACGCAATCTACCCAGATCCAGGTCCACGCTCGCGACTTCATTAGCCTTTATAAGCCTTACTATTCCGTCTCCCTTAAGTTTCAATTTTACATAATAGGTCAAACATTCCCCAATAGCAGGATTTGCCTTGAATGCCAATTCATCCGTTGATGAAATACTACCTGATCTGTCAAAGTCAAATACAACTGCAGGTACCGGAGTACCATTTGAGTTCTGTACAGTCAGCCCGGCTATCTTTCCAGTCTTGCCGGCGATCTCTGCAACAGGAATTGAAAAACTGCAGACATTTCCAGTTCCAGGTCCGATACATACTGCTACAGCCCCGCCTGTCGCAGGTTTTCCCTTCACAAATACTAATCCGGAGTATTTGTTGTTCCCGCGATGCACTTCGTCCAGCAAACCATTCGGGTCTGCAATTGCCTCAACATAATGTCCCCCCGTTTTCAAAGAGGCACCGAAAGGCACTGCTACGGTTTTCATAGCTGGTAAAGAAGCAGTCTTTGTGTATTTCTGACCATCAATCAGGACATCAATCTCAGTCTGGCAATCCACTGAACCAACATTCTTGACCGATAGAGCCACACCCTTATTGGATGTCTTCGCATTAAGAATCTGCACATCAGTCGATTTACCACTGTGGATGTTGTAAACTTTACTGTTAACCCTTTTTACAGCCTGAGTAAAGAGAGGCCAGGGGTCATCATTCAGGTCAACCAGCCCATAATTAGAGTTCTCCGGAAATGTTTTAGCAATTCCAAGTGCAGGTTCATCCACCCACATGAAATAGTCACTGCCGACAAAGAATGGCATATCAAAGAACGCAGTTTGGTAAACTTCAAATGCCTTCGCTTTGTCTGCCTGGGTCTTAGTCCGCATTCCCGCTCCATTGGTGCTTGGCAATCCCGCATCCAATGCAGGAAAACTCCACTCGGTTACCATCAGAGGACGTCCCGATCTCTTATAATAATCAGTCATATCCTCAACCAGTTTCGCAGGTGTCAGTTTATCAAGGTCAACAGTTCCATAATAGTTGATTGTAAAGATATCGCAGTATTTACCCGCAATATCAACCACCCCTGGTGCCGCTCCCGCAAACCTGCACCCTAAAATCATATGGTTAGGATCAGCTTTACGAATTGCACCTGTAGTTATCGAAAAATACTTGTCAGCGCACAATCTCACATACGCAGCCTTGTCGTCCATAACCTTCGAATTGCCGGACTCTCCCCATTTAAGTGAAGCAAGAGCAGCATCCCAACTTGCAAGTGAGGTTCCCCAGGATTTATTAAAAGCAGAAATATCGGTGTATTTCTGTTTCAGCAGGTCGACAAGAGCCTTCTTTGCGTATGTCTGAGCAGGTCGCATTATTGCTTCATTGGCCAAACCTACAGGTGAATATGCCTTACCAAACCACTCCAGCTCATTGTCCAGGAACCATCCAAATAGCCAAGGCGAATCCTTGAGCTTTGAGCATGCATTCTGGGCTGTTTCATTGCAGAACGTCACAAAACCAGGGCTGAAGACATCAGGGAATCCTGTCCAGGTGGTCTTTTCAACTATGTATTCCTTGCTGGAATATGCTGATCCCATCCCGATGAATTCCATATATGCCAGACCGCGGTCGCGCGTAGAGGGAGAATTGTTGGCCCCAAGGATATTAAAACCCCAGTCTTTGAGCCTGTCTGTAGAGGATTTGGCCCAGGCTGATTCGTCATTGTTGTAACGCTTGCGGATATTTACCGCATAAGGTGCATATCCCAGAGCCTCACACCAGTGCACATTATAATTCACATGGTCAGTGCCGACAGCATAGAAAGCGGAGCCCGATGGATCAATACACCACCACCGCTTCCCTATCTTTTCAACATGAAAGAACCCGGTCTGCTTACCCTTGATACTATCCAGTCCGCCATATTGACTTTTGGCAACAACAGGCATGCAGAGAGCAAATACCAGAAGAACAACCAATATAAAACGCATTATCATATACCACCTCACATCACCAATATATTACTCGGATTTAGATATATGTGTCGATGTGAGTAGGTCGGTGTTTTGGTAATAAGGTCTAGTTCCAATGATTCTTCAGAGCTAAGTGCAATCCGTTCGTGCTGAGTGAATCAAAGGTAACTTTTATCACATGGTGTTCGGGGAGTCGAAGTATGAATGGATTGCGCGGCGACCTGTTGGTCAAGGTCATCCATGATCTTGGCCAGATTCCCCGGACATCCATGTCCGCTAGGAATACGGAATGCTATATTTCTGGTTCATCCAAGCTAAGCGCAATCCGTTCGTGCTGAGCGAACTAAAGGTAACTTTTACCACCTGTTGTTCGGTGAGTCGAAGTATGAATGGATTGCGCGGCGGTTACCGACGTGGTTGATATTCCTTGCAGGAGTCTCTGAGGATTAAGTGGGGTTTTAGTATCACGCTTGGTGCGTTCGTCTGTGGGTTTTCCGAAGACAGCATATTGAGCAGCATATTTGCTGCAATCACGCCCATATTCTGGTCGCTGGAGTCGCTAATTGTAGTTGCTATTGTAGAGAGTCCTATGCGTTTCAGTGATGAGACCTCTGAGTCGTCTATTCCAATCACCGATACATCCTGGGGCACATTCAGACCGCGTCTCTCGAGTCCTTCAATTACACCTAATGCAACCATGTCACTGATCGCAAATACCGCTGAGAAATCTATCCCATCATCCAGAGCGCTGCAGACAGCCGAACAGCCGTCTTTAATGTACGCTCCGCCATAACGCAACAATTCCTCACGGACCTTGATCCCGTTACTGGCAAAAACCGATCTATACGTGTTTTCAAACTTCGAAAAAGAACTGAAAGCCCTGTATATCTCATGTCCATTTATCAGGAGAATGTCTCTGTGCCCGAGACTTAGCAGATACTCCAGCCCAAGCCTGGCTATTGCATCCATATCATTAATAACATAAGCGCCATCTGATTTGGGAGGAATAGAGTCAACATATACGATTGGATAATCTATGTCACTCAAGTTCTGCAGCACGCTATTGTGCTCTTCGCAGGCAGCCACAATCAGCCCTTCGGCCATCATCTCATAAGCGGCACGCACCACATTCTTCTCGATGTCAATGTCTCTGAATGTGCTGAAAACCAGAACGTTGTAACCTTCGGCTGCAACAATACGCTCAACTCCAGCTATGATGTCGGAAACGAATGCAGTATCAAACTCAGTCACCACGAGTCCAATCAACCGGCTCTTACCCGACCGCAGACGCCTGGCAAACTGGTTAGGTACATAACCGATCTCCTTTGCTGCTTCAAGAACCTTCTTGCGAGTCTTCTCTGAGATACGGGATCCCTCCTGAAAACACAGAGAAACCGTAGTCATAGATACATTCGCTCTCTTCGCAACATCAGAAATAGTAGTGCTTATCTCAATATCTCCCGTACTTATTTAAACTGCCATAAGCAAGTATAAATGAACAGCCATTAAACTTCAATGTAAAACAATAATGGGTCCAGGGAGGTACCTCCCTGGCAGAGTCCAGAGACAGAGTCTCTGGGTCTTATCACTTTTGCAGAGGATTTAAGGGTTGGAGTAGATAACAATAGACAAATGTAACATCTGTATTCGGGAGGCTATTCGGGAGACCAATATGAAGAAATATTTAATTCCACCGATCTTAATAGGAATGGGACTTGCACTGCTGATTATTAATTCAGCATGTCAGAGTGCACCCTTTAAACTCGCGGACAATGGCGCCGCTGCCTGCAAAATAGTAATATCCAGCCAGGCTTCTGGAGCTGAACAATTAGCTGCAAAGGAGCTTGCATATTTTTTGGAAGAAGCAACCGGTAGCAAATTCGCAACCGTAACAGACTCACAGCCTGCATCAGGCAGTGAGATTGTCCTGGGCAGCACCAACCGGCTCAGTTTTGATGATATACCGGCAAAACTTCATCCACTGAAATGGGAAGGGTTCACGATCTACCGGAAAGGTGATTCCCTTTTTATAATGGGCAAGATTCCAAGAGCCACATTATACGGTGTATATGACATGCTCGAAATTGAACTGGGGATCCGCTTCCTTGCACCTGGTGTCAACCACGTTCCCAAACACCCGACCCTCTCAGTGAATTTTAAGAGCAGAAAATACGATCCTCCAATGGAGTATAGAAGCATCTGGACCAATCCCGATGAGACCTGGCTGGTTCGCAACCGTTTCAACTCCAGAGGAGAGAACTGGATTCCTATGGAGGAGACACTTGGGGGCGTTCGTTGGATCAACCAGTGGTTCGTCCACACATTCTCCTGGCTGGTTCCACCCGGAGAGTTCGAAGCAGCCCATCCTGAGTATTTCGCTATGATAGACGGTAAGCGGCAGGGAATGATGGACGGTGTTGTCACCCAGCTCTGCCTCACAAATCCGGATGTATATGAGATAGTTCTCAAACGCGTTAAAACAATGGTCGCAGAAGCCCAAAAGACATATTCACAGGCAAAATACAGCAAGCTGCTGGTTTCGGTATCCGAAAACGACAACGGTAACTATTGCCAGTGTGATGAGTGTAAGAAAGTAAACAAAGAAGAGGGTAGTCCCAATGGTGGAACTCTCATCCGGTTCGTAAACAAGATCGCCAGAGAGATAGGCAAAAACTACAAGAATGTCGAGATAGAAACTCTCGCATATGGAATGATGCCTGCCCCTCCTAAAACCAAGCCCGAGAAGAACGTTGTAATTCGCTGGGCCAGATGGATCCACAATGGTTACCCTCTGGACAGCAAGCGGAACGCTTCCAACTGGGGGCTTTATAACGAGATCCAGGGCTGGCATAAAGTCACTCAGCGCATATACCACTGGGGGTATTACATTAACTTTGGAGACTACCTGGCGCCGTTTCCACACCAGAACAACCTGGACCACAATATTCGAGTGTTGGTCAAGAATGGCGTTCTGGGAATGTTCGCACAGAACTCATCCGATGTTGGTTCCGAATTCCAGCAGCTCAGATCATACATGCTTGCAAAAGCTGAATGGCGTCCTGAGACCAGTGGAGCCAAGTCACAGGATGAATTCTGCAAGCTATACTATGGAAAAGGTGGAACCAAGGTCTTGGAGTATATCCATTACCTGAATAACAACTACCGGGACAAAGGACAGGCATCGGAATTTCCTGATTCATTCGTCAAAAAATCCAACAAAATCCTGGCAGATGCCCAGAATCTAGCTGACACTTCCGATACCAAACACAGAGTTGCCATTGCCAGGCTTCCGATCTGGAAAATTATGATCGACAGGGCATTCACAACCACCGGTAAGCTGGTTGATCTTCCTGTCAATTGGAAATTTAAATTCGATGCAGATGATTCCGGAACAAAGGAAGAGTGGTTCAAGCAGACCGATTTTTCATCATGGAAACCGATCAAGATCGACAGCGCATGGACTAACCAGGGAGAGAAGAGACGTGGTATCGGCTGGTATGGAGTCGACTTTGAGATTCCAAGCACCACAGTTCGCCCACTGTCCTTGTTCTTCGGAGCAGTTGATGGCCTGTGTGATGTATACATTGATGGAACCAAGGTCGGTGAACAGAAGCTGGCACCGGTGCTTATGTGGAACAAACCGTTCTCTATCACACTGCCAGAAAACATCGGGCCTGGTAAACATACCATCGTAGTCAGAGTCGAGAAGTACGAATACTCCTGTGGTATCTGGAAACTTATATCTATCAGCGACCCGACCGTGCCTTTAGCTCAGGAGATTAAAGAAGCCTGTGAACAATTCATAGCAGTAGGCTCCTCAATCCCCCTGAGACAACTAAGTGAAGGTGGCAGCGGAGTAGATGTAAGCTATTACCCGCTCATACAATCATTCCTGAAATCCCGAGTAAAATGATCGCAGGGTAAATGCTAAACCGGCCTTCACGTGAAAGTGAAGGCCGGTAGATGTGAGGTTAGTTTCAAGGAAAACTACTTCCGGAGCCGTCTGAGTTTGTCCAGCCCGACCATTAACATCGGCAATCCAAATCCCAGGAGGGTGACAGGTTCCGGGACTGCGGAGTTATAGAACCCGCCGTTGAAAGTATGCGTGTAGCTTACACCACCGTGGTCAGCGTACTGTGAGCTATTAAATAGTGTCAGTGCAGGCGTCCAAGTGAAATTATCGAGACTGGCAGTCCACAGCAAGTTGGCTTTAAAGCCTGCAGGGTCCATTATTTGTGTTAACACATTTGCAGCTGCAGGCCCACCAACTGATACAGCATCTACAAATGGCATCGCAGTGTTGCCCAGGTCTGTTACACTCAGTGTAAATCTGGTGTATACAGTAGGTGAATGCCAATTCCCTCCACCGTCAAAATAACCCATTACAGTCTCCCCGGTCCAGACCGCGGTTCCTGCACTTAAATCAGACAACCCACTCTGATATGTCATTGTTTCACTTCCATTGAACGCTGACACACCATTTGTCGCGCTGAATGAGAGTCCAACAATCTGTGTGCTATCTGGTCCCCAGTAGAGGGATCCATAGGCAGTGGAATCAAAACCGGTGTAAGTGACTGTAAGTCCACCAGGCTCACCGGCGTTCTCAAATGGACCCGAAAAAGCCAATCCGTTCCCACCCGGTGCTGGATAAGCAGGACCATTTAAGGCTGCAAATGCTCCGGATGCCGATAAAACGACCGACAGAACAACCAACATATACAACAAATACCGCATATCTTTCCCTCTCGTTTTTATTTATAGAATTTACATATCCAGAGGTTCAGTGAGTGATTCTATGGATAAGCTATAAAACTATCCGCAGAAATCGTGCCAAACATACATATTACAGAAAAAAAGCAGGTATTTTTAACAGTCTAGTGCTTGATAGGATAATACTGGTAATTGACGGCAAAACCTTGAGGGAATTTCCACTGCAGCCAGGTTCCAATATCCCCGGCTAACTAATTGCTTTCGGGTAACAATTCATTAGTCCACTCGGGGTTTCAAGGTATCTAAATGAAGTAACAACTATCGTGCTACTTAGGAATCGTAGCATGAGTCCTCTCGATTTTCGCTTACATCGAAAACCTGCCGGACTCGCTACGAAGGGAAGAAAATATTCTTTTTTGAAGGAGTGTTACTGCGTAATATAGTAAATTTCCGTTCGTCCTGAGTAGCGCGAAGCGCGTATCGAAGGATGGACGGAAATTTTACTCACAAATACTAAACTGTTACGCTTTCGGATATTCGTGGCACAGATAATGCGATCTTGGTTTGTCTTCCTCAATCACAGGAAAACGCTGGACAGGTTCCAGGAAACAGTTGTCATTCCAGTCGTCACATATAGTGCTGACTTCCCCACTCACTGTATATCCTGTTCCATCGATCACAATCCCTGTTCCCTCTTCTCCCCAGAACTGGTGGATCAAGCGCGGAGGCAGACAAATACTCTGCCCGGGTTCCAGGCGAACAACCGTCCCTGCCTTTATCTCTCGAGCTTCACCGTCCACCACAACAACAAAATCATTCTCAGAGCACTGACCTTCCGGTGTTGATGCATACAGCCTGATAAGAATATTCCCGCCGCCCCTGTTAATAATATCCTCCATTTTGCTGGCATGATAGTGCAGTGGAGGCTTCTGGTTTGGCGGATCAAGTATGAACTTCTCAGCATATCCATGGACTTTACCGGTCTCAGGATCCGTATAACGGCCATTCCTCAGTGTAAACAGAATACGTCCGAGCTCCAGGAACCGTCCTCCACCAAAGTCCGTAACATCCCAGCCCAGCATATTCCGGCGAATACTGTCGACTTCAGACCCTTTCGATTCCCACTCCTCAGCAGTCCAATATGCAAATGGAGGCAAGTGCAACCCCACTTCAGTGAAAACCCTCTTTGCAAGTTCAATAGAGCTGTTGATTTCCGATCGTTTCATAAATACCCTTTCACATCACAGCAAACACGTAATGCAGATCAAACACGTAATGCAGATCAAACACGTAATGCAGATCAAACACGTCATGTTGAACAAACACGTCATCCCGGACTTGATCCGGGATCCAGATAGATATTTACTAGACCCTGAAATAAGTCAAGGATGACGTGGGATTAAACCTGCAATGTAGCCTCATCTCTCCAAGGCACAATGTGCTCCTCCAGCTCCCTTGTCTCCAGCGAAAGCCCGGAGCAGTTGGACGCAAGCACCTCAAAGATCTTGTTCGCCACAACTCTATGCCCCAAATCATTGGAATGGACCCCATCATGGTGCACCAGCCAGTCAGCCTCCCCATATGATTCCAGCAAGTCAACAAACAGACAGTCCATGCGCTCCGCTGTTTGCCTGGTTGCATCATTGTATGCACGGAATACATCCATATTTGCATGGCTCCATTCAGGGCCTCCAAGCTGAAAATCCTTTATATAATATGGGCCAGGCAGCACTATAAGCGGCTGTATCCGCTCTCTCACTTGCCTGATGATGCTCTCCATTTCACTGCAGAACAGCTCAATGGGAGTTCCGCTTCGGGCATCGTTTACCCCATAGGGTATTATCAACAGATCCGGAAGTAAATGGTAACCATTTGCAGTATGGCCAAGCACCTGTTGTTCAATACGTTCGCTGGCTGCGGGTTTCCCGCTGTATGGATATCCTGCACTCTTAGTAGATATAACATTGGCCCCAATTCCCAGATTCACTAACTGCACCGGAATACGCTGCACTTCATTAATCTGGCGTGCAAGCAGATGAGCCCATCCTCGCTCCCTGCAACTGGACCATCCACCCGCAGCAATACTATCCCCCAGTGTAAACAACACCCGAAATTCCCGATCCCACCAATCTGTTTTCATACACGTTTCCTTATCAGCAACTACACAGCTTCTATCCACTATACCCATCCCCAAAAAATCGCCAATCCAATTCCCTTTGGAGTAGAGCACGACCCAATTCCCCCTTGGACAAACTTCACCCTTGGAGAAATGCACTACCTAATTCCCCCTTTGAAGGGGGGTAGGGGGTGTGATACAACCATCCAAATCCGCAATTACCAAAAGAAATACCGCCAACCCAATTCCCCCCTTGGAGAAGCACTCACCTAATTCCCCCTTGGAGAAGGGGGGCAGGGGGATTGATCAATGGGTGCCAGGATAATTCAGGCAAAGTTAAACACCCATCTCCGCGCCCTCCGCGTCTCCGCGTGAAATTCCTTCTCCAAAAAATCTGCGTAAATCCGCGAAATCAAGAGTATTCGGAATTTGAATTTGGTTATTCTATTTCCGAATACTCCTGTGGATAAACAATCCCTTCTCACTCCATCACATGCACTTCAACAAGTCGAATAGCATAATCAGCCGGATAACGTTCAATGCTTGTCCCCGGGTCTTCTGTTCCTTTACACCCGCAGCGTATAGTTATGTGGTTGGGATAAGAGTCCGCAGTCCCGATTCTGAAATATGCAGTGTTCTCCCAGAGTCCCATCTCAAGGTCCCCATAGTAGCCGCATGTCAGCCTGTTAAGAATGTCGTTCAGGTCCTTGACCTCTCCATCGGTAATCTGAGGATAGGTCAAATCTTTTGCCCAGGGAGCTTTGCGCAGGATCTCAATCCAGACACTCGGATGCACACCGTGCAGGTTATCGATCCTCTGCCGTTTAACGAGTTGGTCCTTCATCTCCTGGACGTTCTCACCCTCACCCCACCATTCCACTATGTTATAACCGCCGCGAGTGCACCCGCTGCCGACTACCGATACTGCAACAATTGGTTTCTTCTCTATAATGCTTATAAACCCCGTATCTGCCTTGAACTCAATCCCTTTGGTGGGATCAATTTCATAGAAATCGCCGATCTCCACATTCTCATAATTGAAAAATGGCGTTTCATAAACCCGCCGCACAGTCCTGAACTCTTTGGCCTGGGTCTTGGTAGTAATCGTTCCAACGTCTTTGATCATCTGTTCAGTAGGTTCCTTATATAGTATCAAGTCCATGGTGTAGCTCTCCTCACAAAACTGGTCGCGTTGCATTTTGATTCAACTGTTCGCTAAGAATCACCTTCATATAGAAAGCGAATTTTACACTATTTCCTTTTCTGACCGGTTAGTAGTCATATCTCACGCAAAGCCGCTAAGTCACGAAGAAAATAATAGGAAAATACTGCGGGAACGCTGGTTTGCACTGAGTATCCTACACAATTCATGTAAGTTCCCGCAGTCAGCAATGCATATGCACTACTTATCGTTCCCGACAACTCTTACATTCACCTGTCCCGTTATTCCGCTCATACAATCCCTTACACGAATGGTATATCGCCCCCTTGCATCATTGATAGCAAACGGTATATTTAGATTAGCTATGCCTTTCGGAGCCAGGACATTTTGAGCATACCATTTCCTCTCTCCTCCGTCCGGGCCTCGGACAGTCATATGCAATACATGTGTTCCTGTAACATGGCCCGCATCACACATAACGCTAACGCCAATCCGTAGTGCTTCTCCTGCTCTAGCTGTTTTCGGAGCCTGAATATCGACTGATTTAACTCTATAAGCTGACATTGCCAGCGCCTGAGCTTGATAATCAATTGCCCTGTCACAATGGTCAGTAAATCCCATATACTTTCCATTTCTCATATCATACAGGTGCGATATTCGTGGCAGCTTTATTCTAGCTTTGTATTCCCCATTGTCCTTGAGCCAGGGAACCCGAAGCATCCCTATCAACTCAATTCCACCAGCATCAAACCTGGATATTTCTGTCGGAGGAATCTTTCCTTCTTTCGAAGTAAGAGAGATAGCTGGCTTCAGGTCTGCATACTGACTCAGCAGTTCAGCCACCTTTTCCCAGCGTTGGCCGAATGCCTGCCAACCATCGTAATTATTATGTAATTGGTAGTAGCCCTTCAGCATCTCTTCTCCGGTCAATACAGCATACCCCCGCCCGTATCGCGTAACCGTACCGGGGGTATCAGATGGGAATAGATCTGCAAACGCTGGTTGAGATCGTCTACCGCCGGTTTTGGTATACACTCCAGGTATCACGTCAGCAATAACCACTCCACCATTTTTAACAAACTCAATAATATTAGCTGTTTCCGAATCAGACACCGAAACAGAGCGTGGCAGAAAGAGTGCTTTATATTTTCGCTGTTGCAAGGCGCCTTTTTCGATCTCTTCATAGGCTACAAAGCGGTACTGAAAACCTGCATCCTCAAGAGCCCGCGCGAATCCTCCAACAGAGTTTTCATATTCACAGTTGCTGTAGTCAGTCTTGTCTCTGAAAAGGTTGTCCATGACGCGGGAGGATTCCGAATAATGGATCGCAATAGCGTCATCAAACCTGCGAGCCGATAGAAACAACTTGCCTATACCGGACTTGATCTCTCTAAGCTCCTGGCTTCTTGCCTCAAATGGAGCCAGACTGGTCAGATCTGGTGCATATCCGCTGATAGCCCCGGGCGCCCCCATAGTCCACCACCAGTCTGAATTCATTGAGTGGAACAGCGAAAGCCAGGAATGTGCACGGCAATACTCAACAGTAGATGGACGACCGTAACACTCAAGTCCATACAATCCATACCACATGCCGCGAATGGTGCTGGAGTCCGACTTGCTGAAAGACCGCTTGATCTCCGGCTGAATCTCATAAGTCGTATGGCTGGTATAACTCTGTTCCATGTGGGTCATTTTGCTCAAGAGCCACCAGTCGTATCCAAAGTTTGCTCCGTAAAGCCCGGAATCAGCATCCAGTCCCGCACGAGCACCTTTGTCGATACCTCTAATGATCCCCTCAGTAGAGTGGAGGTACTCAGCTAAAATCACATCAGCGCTCAATGCATGTGTCACCCACGGGGCATAATTCCCCGTCTTTTGGGCCTCTGAAAACTCCGATGGCATCACATCATCCCACGAAGCATAATGCGTGCCCCATTCTCTGTTTAGTGCATCCAGGCTGTCATACAAATTCTCTTTGAGCAACCTCCTGAATCTCGCCAATGCTTCAGGATGCCAGTCAACATCCTGATCGTGTGAATAGACCGTCTCACTCGCGTAATCCCAGAAGAAAGGCCCATATGGAGTAAAAAATTCAGCATCACGCTTCGCTTGAGCACTGACAGCCTCAAACCTCTTCGGTGAATTCAACGGCATCTCAGTAATATGTGAGTCTTTGGCTGCTTCGACTCCTCCGGACCAGCCAACTCCAAATCCACCGTTAGGTATAACCATCAAGTTTGCGTCGGCACACATCTGTGCAACTGTCCCGGATTCCCGCTTCTCAATATCCAGCGGTCTCCTGCCAAGAAGCCCTGTCACCATCATAATCGCATCGGCTTCATCGACTTCCTGCAGTTTCTTAAGCATATATGTTGTTGGAAAAGAGTTTCTGCTGCATTCATTGGCCCAGACTACACTCGAAAAGTCATCCCGCCCCCTCTCGATTCTTACAGGGAACCGGTACCGATAATCCACCAAATCCTTCTTCTTCTCTGTAATGAACAACCGCAGCTCGTGCATAATATGTAAAGGCGCTAAAGGTCCCAGCTCTATTTTGACGTCCCTGCCTTTTGGAATGAATGTTTGGGAATCTATACATCGTCCATAAAAATCCCACAATTCAGCTCTAAATATCTGACCATTCGACAAGATTTTTGATATCCGCACATTCGCCCGCACCTTATTCCCAGCCTCAAGAATTTGTGATACAAGTTCAACCCCGTCAACGTTATTGCTGTACTTGACCTGAAACTCTCTACTTGACCATTCCAGAACTTTCTTATTCGAATCACATGCCCAGAGATCCAACTTATACATTCCCGCACTTAATGCCGGAAGTTTGGCTGTTACGGGTTGATTCCTGGATACTGATACGCGTTTCTCAACCAATCGCTGTCCACTGGCACTTCCCACAGCATAATCAATTAATGCTACAGGAGCTTTCCCCTGGATTATCAGAGATATCGGCGATGTTTTCCCTGCAGCAATCATTTCCGGAATCACTGCTTTTAGCTTGATAGGAGACAAACCCCGTGCAGCCCAGCGCACTGCTCGTGCAACCAGCGATTGATAGTAGTCGTAAGCTCCCATTTCCGGAGTAACATCCTCATGCGGCCAGTTATTGGCAAACCTTGATACCTGCACCCAGGCTGGTGTCAGGCAGTGCATGTCGAAATCCACATCCCACCTGAAATCACTCCGCGAAGGTTCCAGGAAAGGTTGCTGATAATCCAGCAATACAACCCGACCTTTCCCAAAAGTGCTGGTCTGGACAAGACGCTCCGGATCCACATTTTGCAGGCGTGGTAAACCTTTCAGTGGCACTCCGTGCACGATATCTTCACGTCCGTTATTGGGTTCACTCCCGAATACCTGTTTCAATTCCGCATCAATCTGTGGGGGAGTCACATAAACCAGTCCAGTACCCTGTTTCACACTCTCAAGTAACCTTGCACGATACTCATCAGGAATGATATCCCACTCCAGTTTTCCGATGATTATTACGTCATATTTTTCCTTAAGGTACCTGTCCAGCAGTCCGAGAACCATCTCACGTGTCGCAAATGGCTGCTCCAGCACTACTTCCGCGGGTACCAACCGGGTAGCTCCATAACACATCCATGATGTAAATCTGACATCCAGCCTTTCAGCCAGTTCCACAGTCTCGCGTTGCGACCAGGCAGGGGCCATGACCAACACCTTTATCGGTCCACCTGCCAGTGGTTTTCCCCATTCAACATGTGGAGTCTGATACTTCGTTGTCAGTATACCGTAAGGCTGCCGGTAGTCGAGTCCGAGCGGATGAGAACGATCGATCTTTTCAGTATCTCCCAGAGCAATTGTGGCCAGGCAAAACACTAGCACAGTATAAATGAGTAAGTCAGACATCAGACCCATTGTCGAATTACTTCCTTATTCGTTATATTGCAGTTTGCTTCAATTCTATACTCAGAATAACCTTCATGGAGAACAGTATTATAATCATAAACTATTATAATATTTGCTTTCATTGAATACGGATATGCGTATTCAACAAGTCCGAAGATCAGAAAGCAATGAATAAATAACTATCCATTAAGTGGTGTTGTCAGAATGTTCGTGAATAAATGCACAATCCCTCCCTGCAAAATTGACAGAAACTCGCAAAAAGCGTTAAAATGTATAGGTTTTGCTGAATAGGACACAGTTGATTGTCCTTGAAAATTGATACGGAGGATACCTGAAAAATGGCTGTTAAAGTCGGTATAAATGGTTTTGGTAGAATCGGGCGTCTTAGCCTCAGAGCTATGCTCGAGAAGTATGCGGGTCAGATTGAAGTCGTTGCTATCAACGACCTTTTTGACTCCACAGTGAATGCTCACCTGTTCAAATATGACACCAACTACGGTCCCTGGAAGGGCACCGTCACAGCAGAAGAAGGCGCTATCGTTATCGATGGCAAAAAAATCGCCATCTATGCTGAGAAGGATCCGGCTGCTATACCCTGGCAGAACCACGGAGTTGATATCGTGCTCGAAGCTACTGGTATCTTCACTGACGCTACAAAGGCTGCTGCTCACAAGCACGACAGCGTAAAGAAAGTCATCATCTCCGCTCCTGCGAAGAATGAAGATGCTACAATCGTTCTTGGCGTAAACGACAATATTTACGATCCTAAGATCCATCACATCGTCTCCAATGCAAGCTGCACGACTAACTGTCTGGCTCCGTTTGCAAAGGTTTTGCTTGACAATTTTGGTATCGAGAGCGGATTCATGACTACCGTTCACGCATACACAAATGACCAGCGCACAGCTGACCAGGCTCACAAAGACCTGCGCAGATCCCGTGCAGCTGCCGCCAACATCATCCCCACCACTACTGGTGCTGCCAAGGCCATCGGCCTGGTCGTTCCTGAGCTCAAGGGTAAGATGCACGGCTATGCACTCCGCGTTCCAGTCACCACAGTCTCGGTCGTTGACCTCACAGCCAACCTGACCAAGCCTGCCACAGTTGAGGCAATCAACGCTGCGATGAAGGCTGCTGCTGAAGGTCCTATGAAAGGTATCCTCGGATACACCGATGAGCCAGTTGTCTCCTCTGACTTCAGAGGTGATGGCCGCAGTTCAATCTTCGATAGTCTTTGCACCCTGACCCTGGGCGACAAGTTCATCAAAGTCGTTTCCTGGTATGACAATGAGTGGGCATACTCCGAGAGAGTTGCTGACCTGATCATCTTCATGGAGAAGAAGGGCCTCTAAGACAATGAATAAAAAGACGATCAAGGATGTTGACGTAAAGGGTAAAAGAGTCCTTTGTCGCGTGGACTTCAATGTTCCACTCGACAAGCAGCGCAACATAACCGATGATCGCAGGATAGCGGCAGCGCTGCCAACCATCAATTACCTCCTTGAAAAAGGAGCCAAAGTTATATTGATGAGCCACCTCGGAAGACCGGAAGTCGACGAGAATGGCAAGGTGCTGCCGGAGAGCGTGGAAAAGTTCAATCTGGCCCCCGTTGCCGAGAGGCTGTCTCAGCTTCTCGGCAGGCCGGTCATTCAGACCGACGACTGCATTGGGCAAAAAGTTAAGGACACTGTCATGTCCATGAAGGACGGCGATGTTGTTCTGCTGGAGAACGTGCGGTTTTACAAGAAAGAGACAAAGAATGATCCCAAGTTTGCTGAGGAATTGGCAAGCCTGGGTGAAATCTACGTCAATGATGCTTTCGGAACCGCCCACCGCGCTCATGCGTCCACCGAGGGAGTCACCAAGTTCCTGCCGGGTGTTGCCGGTTTCCTTATGGAGAAAGAACTTGACTACCTGGGCAAGGCGCTCGAAAGTCCTGAGAGACCATTTGTTGCCATTCTGGGCGGCGTAAAGGTTTCAGACAAGATCACGGTAATTAACAGCCTGTTGGAAAAAGTAGACTGCCTGATCATTGGCGGTGCTATGACTTACACGTTCCTGAAGTGCCAGGGGCTCAGCGTCGGCAACTCGATGGTCGACGAACCGGGCCTTGAACTGGCTAAAGCTGCTCTCCAGAAAGCCAAAGACAGAGGCATTGAGCTGCTTCTACCTGTGGACACACTGGAAGTTGAGCTGGATGGTGCTTTCGACATACGTCAGGGTGTTCCGATGGACCTTGAGGTCAAGGATGCTCCCACAAACGCAATGCTCGATGGCTGCCGTGGACTGGACATCGGTCCCGAATCCATTAAGCTGTTCTCGGAAAAAGTCCGATTTGCGATGACTGTCGTATGGAACGGACCTATGGGAGTCTTTGAGGATGCAAGGTTTGCCAAGGGCACTCTTGCTATCGCTCAGGCCATGGCCGATTGCAAAGGCACGACAATCGTCGGTGGCGGTGACTCTGCTGCCGCTGTCGAACAGATGGGCTTCGCCGACAAGGTAAGCCACGTCTCCACAGGAGGAGGCGCCAGTCTGGAATTCCTTGAAGGCAAGGAACTCCCCGGCGTCGTAGCCCTGCAGGACAAATAAGATAAACGTAACAGTTCAGTGTTAATGTGTATATAATAAATTTCCGTTCCTGAGTAGCGCGAAGCGCGTATCGAAGGATGTACGGAAATCTACTCGCAAATACTGAACTGTTATAGATAAACTGGTTACTGAAGTCAGTTTTCAGTACCCATATAATAGGAAAATTGGGTAACAAGAAATCCGTTCGTGCTGAGCTTGTCGAAGTATGAACGGATTTCTAGTAGCTATTAGCTCATACATATTATGAACGCAGGAGCGCAGCAGTGTTTGGACCGGAATGGAATATGATGTCTGCGGAAGCGAAAGCTGATTACCTCCGCATGCTCAATAAGATAACTCCAGCCAAACGCCTGCAAAAAGCATGCGAACTGAGTGAAATGGTTACAAAACTAGCCATCGCCGGTATAAAGTTTCAAAATCCCGAATTGACCGAAAAACAAGTGCTTGGCCGCTTGGCATATAGAAAACTCCCACGAGAACTTGCGGATAAGATCGTGGAAGCCAGAGGCTTGCGTTGATGTGGGAACTCCTCCGCCGAATATCTGAGATCCTTGATGCTCAAAAAATATCCTATATGCTTGTAGGTTCATTTGCTGCATCACTGTATGGTCTTTCTAGAGCCACACATGATATTGATCTAGTGATTGCTGTAAACGAAAATGAGCTGAACAATCTCCTGCATGCTCTTGGTGACGATTACTATTACGATCATACTGCTGCTGCGAACGCTTTGGTGCGAAGAGAGATGTTCAACATTATCGATGAATCCAGCATGGATAAGATCGACTTCTGGATATATAATGATGACGATTTCTCACGGTCTCAATTTGATAGAAGAAAATACCTGGATATAGGTGGATATATGGCCTGGGTTCAGAGTGCTGAAGACACCATCTTATCCAAACTGATCTGGCATGGAATTAGTAAGTCCGCCCGTCAGCTAGAGGATGTGAAGTCTATTCTGGCAGCATCTTCCGGCAAACTAGACTGGGACTATCTCAATCAATGGGCTGAATCACTTAAAATATCTGAATTACTCACCAAACAGAAAGAGGACATCTAATGGCAAGAACACCTTTTATCGCCGGTAACTGGAAGATGAATAAGAATATCGCTGAGGGAATCGCACTCGCAGAAGAACTCAAAGCGGCTCTTGCAGGAATAGATGGCGTAGACGTCGCAGTCTGCCCCACATTCGTATCGCTCGCTAAAGTCGGAGATGCAATCAAAGACAGCTCCATCATGCTGGGTGGACAGTGCTGCTTCTGGAAAGAATCCGGAGCTTGGACCAGCCAGATAGCTCCCACAATGCTCCTCGATGCAGGCTGCGAATGGGTCATAATCGGTCACTCCGAGACCAGAGGCAGATTCGGCACAGTTGATGATCAGCTCGCTGGAGTTCTATCCTACTTCGGAGAAGCAGACGAGACAGTCAACATGAAAGCCAAAGCAGCATTTGCTGCCGGACTTAAGCCGATCATTGCATGTGGTGAACTCCTAAGTGAGAGAGAAGCCGGAACAACCGACGCCGTGATAGCTGCCCAGATGAAGACCGACCTCGCAGGTTTCACCAAAGAGCAGGCTCTGCAAATGGTTATTGCATACGAACCAGTATGGGCAATCGGTACCGGCAAAGTCTGCGATTCCGATGAAGCCGACAGAGTCTGCGGAGTTATCAGAGGAATCGTCAAAGAGATGTACGGTCAGGATGTAGCTGATGCCGTTCGCATTCAGTATGGCGGAAGTGTTAAGCCGGACAACGCAAACGAACTCCTGCACAAACCCAACATCGATGGTGCACTGGTAGGCGGAGCCGCTCTGAAAGCCTCCGACTTCGTAGGAATTATCAAAGGCGCTCTCTAAAAATAGTTAAAAGTTAATAGTGGAGAGTTGAAAGTTATATTCACTCTCCACTACCAACTACCAACTACCAACTTTCCACTTTCATCTTTCCACTATCAACTATCAACTATCAATTGTCAATTATCAATTATCAATTATCAACTATCAATTATCAACTATCAATTATAATGCCGCCAGCGTCTCTAGCACTATCGGAATAGTAGTCTCCCAATTGGATGGCAAATCTTCCGATACCTCGAAAAGCACCCCTTTCTTACCAGCTCTATTTCGCTTAGCAATAATTTCTTCTCTCAGCTTCTCGGGAGATAGAAAATAGCATTCTATGTTGATATTTCCCCAGAAGACCTTATCCGGCCATGCTCTTCGGCATTCATCGTATGTCATATCACCTTCCGGAGGTTCAGTCAGTGACTCAATTATCTGAAACGGTGCTGCAGCAATCTGGTCCGCGATAACCCTGAGAGCGCCATCATAATGGACTATTGCCCTCTTACCTGCTTTCTCAAGCATCGGTGCGCACTCATCGTATATTGATACCAGAAAATCACTATATCTCTGAGCTCCGATCATACTTATTGTCAGGTTTTCGAACCATTTGATAAATTGCCCGGGTCCTTGTGCTATCAATCTCGTCTCCTCAAGAAACAGTTTCTTCCTGGCTTCAAATAGATCAAATAGTTCAGGGACTTCCAGTGCTGCATCCATACAGAATTGTTCGGTTCCAGCCCAATCAACATTTATGCTCATCAGCGGTGTCCTGGAACCTGTGGGATGAGCAATACCATAATCACCAGCAAGCTCCTCATCCCTGTAATACTCATCGTAAGCCGGTACTAGCTCCGTGTGCTCAGTTATCCACTGCATGATCTTGTAGTCTTCAGGAGTTTTGATAAAGTATTCATGGTGCCAGCCGTCAATAAACACCTGCTGCAGACTTCCTACAGGAGTTTTCTTTGTGTAAATGGCGTATTTCCGGCCATCTTCAATCTTCTCTTCATAAGTATCTTCTGCACCGCGTTCGATATGTTTTACTGTAGTACTGTGTTCAGTGACACCCAGACCAGCGTCCAGAAGTCTGCGCCATTTGTCCGAGTTGCGGTCGTCCATCATCCACGAATACAGGGACAGAGGTATACTATCGGGTGTACCACCATTCAAAGCTATCAGCATTTTTTCTTTGGTAGTCATATCAATCTCCAGTTTCTATTGAACGGTTACTTTCACAAGCACAAAGCTCTTGGCTTTTATGACAGGTGTCAAGGTTCCGCTTGAAGTCAAGGCTATCTTCTGACCAGTCAGCGCATTCACTGCAGCTAATTTTTTACCCTGCAACCCAAAGCCAGCAAGTTGCAATCGAATACCTGGTTGCACTGCATTCGGGTTGAAATTGCCAACAACCAGCAGAGTATCTTTACCGGTGTGATAATATATACTCACTTTAACTTTGTCATTATCTGGTTTGCAGAGATCATTTATATCCTCAAAGTATGGAACCCACTTTGCAGTCTTTACTGGGAAACTCTCGTATGCATGGCGTATATTGTCGTATTTGCGCTCGTTGTCGAGTCTGGCGCTCTCGAATCCCATGCCCCAGATCGAAGTCCCGCTCAATAGACCAACCATTGTGTGCAGTGATGAATAGCGCGCGCACGGTGCTGAGGTTAGTCCCAGTAGAACTGTATATATACCCCAGGGGGTAGAGTTAAACCTCAGTTGCCCTGTCAGAGAGTCCTCATAGTTCTCATGTTCACCGGTATACGCCACGTCAGAGAAAGACAGAGTAGGCAGCAGCAGGTTGAAAGAACAGTGGTTGACCAGCATGTCACTCGGATTCTTTGCCTTTATAACCCGGTACATTCTCTTTATCGCATCACGGGTTCCGAAGAAAGCCCAGGTAGGATGCAAGTTACCATCTTTGTCTCTGTATCCACAGCCATGGTTCTCATTCTGACAGGCGTATACATGGGTCAAACCATCGGTATATGCACCATCATAACCAAGTTTATCCAAAACCCATTTTGTACCCTCTGTATAATAGTCCCGGTTGCTTTTCGCATTCAGACACGACCACAAAAAGTAATGACCTTCAGGTGGGGCATAGGGCATTGTGCATATGGGGTTGACTGCCCACTCGCTGGCAAACTGGTCACCCACCGGTGAAGGCATGCCCAAAGCGGGAAATCCAACATATGGGAATACTTTTATACCTGCCGATTGGAAAGGCTTGTTCAACTCCTTACAGGGATGAGCAATCTCCCGCATTAACATAGGAGGCCATGATGTTTCAACCGAAGCGGTGGAATCCATAAACCACCTGAGCAGGACTTTGGTCTGCATCTTCTTGAGAAGATCCACCGGAGATGCTGGTGGGGCGACCTGCACCATTATTCCATTGCCAAACTTGCCAGGCTTAAATAAACAACCGAGACTGGGCACTCCACCTCCTTCAGTTTCAGCATCCTGACCGTCCGGTTTAAAAGCCGAATCCATATGGTCCAGAATCAGCGTCGAAGTATCTTTCGTGTATGCAGATTGAGACGGAGTGAAGTCTTCTGTATAAACCGCAGTATTCGATAATCTCACTTCGTCATATTCAAGTCCGCTGTAACTGGTATCATCCGCTGAACCAAGTCTTATTTTGCTCTGTGGACCTAATACCAGATCGGCAAATGGATTAACATCAGCTGATGCTTTTCGCTTTCCGTCCACATACACACGCGTGCCATCTTTGTCCCAGGTGTATGCTATGTGGCAGAACTTATCAGCTGTTATACCGGCATCAGCTGTCAGAACTCTCTGATTTAGAGTTGATAGTGCCAGTCCACTCGACTCACTCGGAGGCAATATGAACGCTGCGATTGTCTTGTTTTCACCTACTATGTCAAATACCCTGTTAGCGCTGAGAACCTGTGCAGGCGTCTTTTTGCACCAGAACTCCAACGTTCCCTGTGTCTTGGAGAAACCATCCGGAACAGAATAAGTAACGTGCTCAGGGAAGGTAATCGAATCCGATGGTTTCCCGTGCAGAGTATATTTGAAAGGATCATTTACTGGCAGCGGTTTCACTGGACTAGTCATGAACCCAAGAGTAAACGTTGCGATCCTGTTCAGTTTGTAAGGTTTATTGATGAAGTTGATTTTTAACAGAGTCTCCCGTTTTCCAGGCACTACTTCAATAGCAGCTTTCTCTTTCGGTGCCCAGAACTCATCGCTCTCAGTAAAGAATGCCAGCCCACCGTGATAATTCCCCAGCCATATGTAGGGAGAAAAGCCACCTGTATAACCTTTCCCAATTTGCGTAAGACTGCTGGTAGCCCCATTGGATGCCAGCAGGAACTTCGCTATCTCCGGTTTCAAAGGAATGGTCAATACCATCTCTTCCAGATTCACTGTTCCAGTCGGAGAGAGAGTCAGGTCCATTCGCATACAACCATCAAACTCTAATGATGTCTTGCAGGAGGCAGTTATTCCACCAATTTTTTGCTTACCCGAGACCGTTACAATATCCGGAAATGCTTTTGCATTAGAATTATGTATAGCTGAAAGGTTACCTGTCTGCCCGTCAGTTTTCAATGTAAATACCGGCGAACGAGTGAACATTGGCTTCTTCTGATTGATGATTTGCTGAGGGAAAACCGTTGTTCTAAAAACATGGTTTCTTCCCCAAACAGACAGTTCGCCATTTTTATATATAACCGCCTGGAAAGGACTTGGAACGGAGTGATCTATCCCAAGATTACTCTTCCACCAGGACGGTTTTGGTAGTATCTTTACTACCTGTTTAGCTGATGCCAGTGATTTGCCGTCAGGAGCAAGAGCGTTGGCTTCAATCGTGTATTCGCCGGGAACCAGAGAATCAGACTGCAGCTTTCCTTCCCCTGCACCAGTCTTGAACTCGTCAATCTTCACACTGCTGATTTCCTTGTTGTCCTGCCCTGTCAGTGTGCAGACAACACGATCAGCCCCGCCTTTAAGACCCCTGATATCCGCTTTCAACAGAATATATCCTGCATATGGATAATTTTCAGCCGAAAGACTCAGTGCTTTGGTAGTCCTGAATCCAAAATCCTGATAAAAGAGCACTCGTCCATCTGGTTCAACTGCGCTTAGATTCAGGTTGTAATATCCAGTGGTAAAATATCCAGGCTTAATCTCATATGAAGGAACATCCCGTATTGGGCTCAAGATGCTCTTTACTCTTGTTCCGGTAGAATCGAACAGATCAGCTTTAACCGTAACAAGAGGATCAAACTCACCTTTAAGCGCAAGAGTCTGCTGAGGATCTCCTTCCAGAAAACCTCCAAAGTTCTCCTGCCTTACAGTTCTTGCATTGCCGGTAAACAACAACTCCCCAAAATAAAGGGGAATACAAAAATTGCTGTTGGTGAACGACCATGTAGATGCATTGCCAAAACCCGAAGAACTGTCTATACAAAAATTGCCTCTCCACAGGTCACCAGGCTGCGGCATCTTGGCCTTAATGGACGAATACGGTATTAATACCTCTGCCGTCCACCCTCCCGCACGGCCTGCAGTCTTGACAGTCCACTCAGTATTGAATGTCATATCAGCAAGTCCGTTCTCAGTAGGTGACTTCCTCAGCGCAAATGCATCCAGCTGGGTGCCTATTGCACTCAGTATGAACTGATAAAAACTTGGATTAGCTGCTTCTGGCTGCAGGAATATCTCCATAGCATCTTCTGTGTAAATTGCAGAGTCGTGTTGAGTTAACGATGCCCGGGGAGATGCACCCTGTGGAAGAATTGCATCCAGACCAAAGTAGATCCCTTTTTCGTTATAAGCAGCATATACCGCTGCTTGATTAGGAACAAGTTCGTTCTTCTCGAATCCCACAAACCCGGTCACTCTGGCTGACTTCTTCCAAAACTCATCGCTGAGTTTACCGTCAATCACAGGTTCATCTTTGATCAAAGGAAGTGATATACGTGCTCTGGACGCGATGCTCTTCTCATCCGGGCTCTTGATAGTAAGCTCGTCGATGGTAAATTCACTATTGATTCCTGTGCTTGGTCCGGATCCAACAACTATCTGAGATTCCGACCAGTTTACAGGTATTGAACCAAACAAGCCATTCCAGGGGCTGCTGCACAGCTTTTTATCATCGCAGTAAAGGGTGATTTCCTTACCCCAGGTAAACCGGACTAGATGCCATTCCCCTTCCTTGAGTGGAAAAGAGGCATTTACGCAAGAAGCCAGATTTCCCTGCTCATCAGTAATGCAATATGAAACATCCTTTAGGCAGGTATACAGAGCAAATTTAGTCCTGCCAGGACCGGTGACAGTGACAAACATCTGATTCCGCAGTGTATCCTTATTGGCAGCTGTATTTGCATTGGGGTCAAAATTCAGTTTGAACCAGAAAGAGATTTCCCCTCCAAGCGGACTTATATTGCCAACAGAAGGATACTCAATCCTGGATTCTCCACTCATGTGTGCAGCTTTCCCAACCTTACCGTCCACAATCTGTACATCACCGAAAATCCGTCCACCGGAAGACTTATCAGGGGATGTGAAAGTTTCTGCTTGTGTGAGAGTAATACTGCCATTGGTCACCGACTTCTCAAACCCATCGTGAAACATATCCTGAGCATTAGCCGCAATGGCGAGTGTGGAGAACAAACACAGAATTACCGTGGTAAGTGATGTTTTGAATGTCATAACTGATATTGTCCCTTTCACGCTGTTTCAAAGGTATTGTACGATACCGGCTAACAACACGCAACCATTTGGCAGCAGGATGTCCATACCTCACGTGTAGTAACGTCATTATATATGTAAGCGTGTCAGCGTTGACTTACACCATCCTGTATTCTATAATCGAGTCGGTTAGCCCGTATTTTTTACAGTGTTCTGTGCGGGCATCTTTTCCGGAGGCAGATATGAAAATTAGAGTGTTTGGACAATTTGTGATATTAGCGGTCATGGTCGGGTTATTTGGCCTGTGTGCATGGGGACAAGATACAACTGCTCCCAGGCTTGCCCCAATAATCCCTGACCCGGAAATACTAAAACGTACACCCGTAATGGACGGAATAGTAAGTCCTGGAGAGTGGGATAGGTTTCAGGCGTTTACCGCAGGTGACTGGCAGGTATCATCATACATTAACTGGGACTCTAAAAATCTGTATATGGCAGTATCATCATCAAAACCCTGCGACGCTATGTTGCTTGTGGATGCTAATGATGATGGCTGGTTCCACGGAGAAGACAACTACGAGTTCCGCGCGATTCGCCAGGCAGATGGTTCCTTGCTCAAGCAGGTACTGCGCTATGAGTCCCGCAACACTACAACGATCACCCCAACGCTGGTGAGTGAAAACGAATCCTCCCAGGTAGAGATGAAAACGACCACAGTAAACGGGATCACATGCATCGAATGGAGAATTCCGGAATATCTGATTCGAGACTTCAAGCTTGTTGATGGCAAAAAGATCGGTTTGCAGATTGCTGTGCGGACTGGAACTGATGAAAATTCATGGGTTCCCGATAGTGTCAGAGCAGATACCAAACAGTGTGTAAAAAGCACATTGGTCACAAGAAAATGGTCGGCATTGGCTCCGCTGGTAATAAACTTTGGTATCAGAGATCCCAGGGTAGCAAGAGGAGAGGATGTAACTGCTCTGTTGCAGCTCTCCAATCCCGGCACCCAAACCGTTGATGTAAAGGCCATTACATTGGCTGGTGATGGAGCCTCAGCGGGTTATCTGGATAGTTTACAGAAGAGAGCAGAAGGTCTGGCGCCAAAGAAAATAATTAAGGAAGATATGCAGGGATCGATACCGAAATCGATGCCATTGGGTACATGGGTAATAGGCACAGAAATACGGTCCGGAGACCAGAAACTCGGAGCAGCGCTGGCGAGTTTTGATGTGCTTGACCAGTTTGAGTCAGAGCTGAGGCTCCCCAAAGGGGATGTCATCACAAACTCAGATGAAGTCACTATATCGGTAATGATCAAAAATAATATGCGCAAACCTCTCTGGGGTAAAGTGAAAGTCACACTGCCGCTTGGTTGGGAATTGCGCAGAGGAATTGATATGCGTGAGTATACAATACGTACTCGCAATGGTGAGACAGCAGTCCTGTTCAAAGTGAAACCGCCAATTGGAGCACTTGGAGTAATTCCTGTAAAAGCTGAAGTAACTGGAGAAGACTCAAAGCAGGTGTTAGAAGGAACATTCAAGGTAGTAACACCCAGGTAGGTATCAGTTCAGTGTCAATGTGTAATATGATAAATTTCCGTTCGTCCTGAGTAGCGCAAAGCGCGTATCGAAGGATGGACGGAAATTTACTCACAAATACTGAACTGCTACACAGGTAGGTATTATTTGTCAGAATCCAGGATCAAAAAAACCATTTGGGGTGTATCACACAGCGTATTTGTGCTGGGGATTGTCAGTCTACTGACTGACATCTCCAGTGAAATGCTTGTACCGGTCATTCCTCAGTTCCTTAAGGGTGTGTTGGGAGCTACCGGTACCAACATCGGGGTTATTGAAGGCATCGCCGAAAGCACCGCTTCTCTGCTCCGTGTGTGGGCTGGTTATTTGGCAGACAAATTCGGCAGGCCCAAACTGCTGACTGTGTGCGGCTATGCATTATCGGCGCTTTCCAAACCCTTCCTCATTTTTGCCACCGCCTGGCCTCATGTTTTTGGAGTTCGTTTCGCTGACAGGTTCGGCAAAGGAATCAGAAGCGCTCCCAGGGATGTCCTGATTGCTGCAGCAAGCGACGAGAACACACGTGGAAGAGCGTTTGGTCTGCACAGGGCAATGGATACCACGGGAGCTATGCTCGGACCTGTAGTGGTCATAGCTATACTCTGGTTTATGGCACGCGGGCATGGAATTAAGGCGCTTGAAGGCGCTGACAAGAATGTCTTCCTGACAATATTCATAGTGGCGGCGATCCCGGCTTTGCTGGCAGTAATAGTGCTGGCGATATTTGTACCGGAACAAAAACGGGATTCCAGACTGGCCAAACCTCCCACAATTAGTCTAAAATCCCTGAACCCGCAGTTCAAGATATTTCTAGCCATTCTAATAGTATTCTCAGTCGGTAATTCTTCAGATGCTTTCCTTGTCCTCAAAGCCACAAGTAAAGAGACTGTTGGGATGAGTTTGTTCTCCTTTATGCTTGTGTGGATAGCCTACAATGCGCTGCAGGCTATGGTAGCGTTCCGCAGTGGAATTCTATCTGATCGCATAGGCCGTAAACCTCTGATTATCGCTGGCTGGTTTGTATTCTCAGCTTGTTATTTCGCCATTGCCCATGTTTCGACTGCTAAGGGAATCTGGTTATGGTACCTAATATATGGTATATATTATGGACTAACAGAAGGTGTTCTCAAGGCATTCGCTGTAGATCTGGCGCCTGCCAATCTACGTGGTACAGCCTTGGGAGTTTTCCACACTGCGATTGGTCTAGCCCTACTGCCAGCCAGCTTAATAGCCGGCAAGCTCTGGGACATCAATCCATCGTTTCCGTTCTATTTTGGTGCAATTACCTCGCTAATAGCTGCTTGTGGGCTCATTCTGTTCGTCAAAATACCTGCTAAAACTGCCTCCGTGTAGGTAAATATCAAAAAAAACGCAAGAAAATGCTTTAAATGGTTTGCAAAGTATGTTTTTAGGTGCTATAATCCATCAACCTATCTTGAATCGCGTGAGTGTTTTTTAGTAGGTAATCTGTCCGCATTATGTAGTGGGTTAGTCAAAGTAGCGAGATATTTTCGACCTGCGGCTGTGTGCCACTATGTGATTGTCCGATAGAAGAATGCCAGTCGGCGTTTTTCTATTCGTGCATGTCTGCGGAGTCTTAGAGGAAGGCGTTAAGGGGCGGTAATAACCTGAAACGCCATAACAACGGAGGTTGGAAGTTGGAGATTGGTGCCGTAAAGTGGTTCAGTGATTCGAAGGGATATGGATTCATATCCAGGGAAAGCGAACAGGACATTTTTGTCCATTATTCATCCATCGACATGAGCGGAAGAAAAACTCTTCACGAAGGTCAGAAGGTAGAGTTTGAAGTTGCTGATGGACCTAAGGGTGTTCAAGCAACTCAGGTCAAGACTCTAGACGCCTAACTCGCCTTATTCACCAAGCTTTGCTTTTGACCAGCAGTATGGTCAAAAGCTGAGTTTATCACGAATAAAGCGGCCTGAAAATCAATATTTATTACTGACTTGGCTTCTACCCTTACTTCAGGTTAATCCGAATGCATTCCATGCTTCGATTCAATTCGGGAGTAGGAGTAATAGCTGAGTCAGTAATAAATTATGCTGGCCAGTCAGTGCATAAAAGGATCATATGCCTCTTGCCAACGTGTACCCTCGAACATGAGACGCTCCGGCTTCTTTTAAAGCCCTTGCAGCCTCTTCCAACGTGCTGCCCGTAGTCATCACATCGTCCACAACCAACACATTCCTGCCATCTATCGTTCCGGGTAGACTAACACCATATGCTTCAAGCAGATTTACTGCTCTAGCCTCAGCAGATAGACCTACCTGTCGCGATGTCTTTCTGGTCTTCTTAAGCACATTTGGTAGATACTCGCAGGAAACCGCAAGTGCCAGTCGGGATGCTAATTCCTCAGCCTGATTAAAACCTCTTTCAACCAGCCTGGAATCCTCTTCCGGAATCGCGACAATCAGGTCAAACTTACCTTGAAGCTCAGTTTTGGGCAATCTTTCAACCATAATCTCCGCCAGGGAATCAGCCAGAACTATATGTCCACCATATTTGAACTGATGTACAACTTCAACAACAGGCGCTGAAAACAGAGTTGCAGAATTAGCAGATGTAAACAGATGCTTGCTATCCCGGCAGTCCGAACAAAGTCCGGTAGTGCACGGTATGCCGCAGCGAATGCAGTACGGGGGTTCCAGATATTCGATCTTTAAACGGCAATCAGGGCAGAACCACTCAGGATCAGACAATCCGCACACCACACAATACGGAGGGTACACAATATCCAACAACCCTTCCAATATTCCCTTCAAAATCCGCAAAGCGTACACTCCCAAATTGTGATCCAGGCTTCCAGCCTGCCTTTAACCTACAATTAGATAACCACAAGCATGATTCCTGTATGAACCCCTTATCAGGTATAATTAGCCTGTCAGTCTTGCTCAAAAATGAAGGTGAATATGTTGCATAAGGTCATTCTAGGGATTGTTTTTCTAATGTTACTCTGCGTCTGTGGGTCTTCCAAAGCATTCTCCGACGCTCCATCAAATATATGGATCGAAGCTGAGGATGCCCAGGATACCAACTGGTCACCGGGCATAGCCCAGATGATCCTTCCCGACGGCAGTGGAACATCCGCCGGTATGTATCTTCGTCTATACGCTAATAAAAGCACAGAAACCGAAAAAGTTCTGCCTTTTTACGCAACATATAAGTTCAATGTGAAAAAAGAAGACACCTATATATTCTGGCTGGGTGCCTCTCCTCAGAGCGTGTCCTGGTGTGCATCGATTTATTACAGCATCGATAATTCCCCTTTCGCTGATCCTGCCGGGATCGCTCCGTCCGGAGCCTCATATGGCGCTCCTCATCCTGAGAACCTGTTCTGCTGGACAAATGCTGCCAAACTGAAACTCACTGCCGGAGAGCACACACTGCGTATTGAAGTCCGAAAACCCAGAAGTGCCGACAATTTATACGCTTGCTTCCTGGATGCCTTCCTGTTTACTACCGATACAGGCTTCATTCCCGAAGGCAACCACCCCAAATATTCCCCGCAGCCTGACTGGCAGGAAGTCATGAAGGGAACCAATTTTACCCAGTACCGCGCATCCCTGGAAAGCGATCTCTACTACCGCAAGATCAAAACCACCAACGAAGAAATAGGCGATGCCTCCGCGCAGGAAGTTACGCGTAAAATAATGGCCCGTGCACTGCCGACTCCAGTATCAGAAAAAGGCATTCACCGGTTCGGAGTCCATGGTATGGAAGCTCCATTCGTTGTCACAGGCCAAAATGATGCTCAGGCTGAGAAAGCCTTCGAAATGTTGGCCAGGACTGGTGTGGATACTCTCCGGACTGCCGAATCCTGCTGGCACAGGCTGGGAGATAAATATGACAACTTCAAGCAGATGGACTACCAGGCTGCTCAGGCAAGCAAATACGGCATGAACTTCATGCTGACAGTCGGCTATCCTTCTGGTCCTGCTGCGTTTTCAGGTGGCTTGACAACATTTAAGCCCGAGTACGAACCCCAGTTCCGCGACTATATACAGACCGTTCTTAACCGATATAAGAATGTAGCCCAGTATATAGAATACGGCAACGAAGTAGACGCTCCGGTTCCCTGGTGGATTGATGCAACAGCTGACATGTATTTCAGAGATATCAAAATCATCAAAGAAGAGATGAACAAACTGACCCCCAGTACTCCGCTGGTAGCATTTGCAGCTACCTATTCCCGCAACGATGAACTCGGAGGAGAGACAGGCGGACGTCGATTCGTAGACCGGTGCTTTGAGCTTGGTATAAACAAATACGCAGACGCATATTCCATTCACTACACCTGGGGACTAGACCAGATAGACTTCCCTGCATTTATGCGTAGAGAGATGTCCGCACACGGAAATATGAAACCGGTCATTAACAGCGAAGAAGCCGGATATGCTCAGCCATACGATGTAGTCAAACTCTTTGCCCGGGACCTCTTTTTATACAACATGGAGTCAGTCTACTACTACCTTGCCAGGGACTGGTTTGAAGCAGGCAATATGATTTCATCCGGCCTCTTTGATATCAACTGGAAGCCCAAGCTTAGATTGCTGGCATACGCAGCATCAGTAGACTCAATGAAACACCGCAGGCTGATTGGAATGGCTAAACCGGCTGACGGGATCGAAGCCTACGTACTGGGATACGAAAAAGGTTACAAAGGCACAGGCCCGAAGTATTCGATAGTAATGTGGAGAACAGGTGAAGCAGCCCAGCTTGGTCCGGTATCGAAGAAAGATTCCACCGTGCAACCCATCGCAGTCACAGGACTTACAGGCATTGTATCCTCAATCAACTGGAAGCTTGATAGTATACATGTGGACTCGACCAATCCATCAATCCTGGTAGGGGATGCTCCAGTAATGGTCGGAGTATCGAAGCTGCCAAAATGGAAGCTGATCTCTACATCTGCATGGCTCTCTGCTGTCGGTAAACAGAAAAGTGGGACAAAAGCATTGGTTCCTCAAGCAAAATCCGGATCTCACTTCACACTCTGGCAGCTACCCTCACAGATCAATGCAATAGGAATGTCCTACGTCATCCGCACCGATAGTGGGAAAATCATCGTCATCGATGGAGGCTGGGTGCAGGAAGCGGCATACATGAGAAGCTTCCTTGCTCCTCTGGGTAACAAAGTAGATGCCTGGTTCATATCCCACCCGCACGATGATCACGCTGGGGTTTTACTCGACATCCTGAAAAATCCCGCAGGCATAAAGATAGAAAAGCTATACCAGTCATCCCTGCCTCCAGATTGGTACAACAAATGGGAACTAGACTGCATACCCTTCTCAGATAGTTACTATGCAGCGGTCCGAGACTCAAAAGTCAAAAACATCGAAGTAAAACCAGGCATGAAGTTCACGATCGATGGAGTGAAGTTCGAAATTCTCGGAATACGCAACCTTGAGATCACCAACAATCCTTACAACAACCAGAGCATAGTCTTCAAAGTCTCGGATTCCTCCAAGTCCGTCCTGTTCTTAGGCGATCTAGGCGTTGAAGGTGGCAAAAAGTTGCTTGCCGGTCCTTACGGTTCACAAGTGCAAGCCGACTATGTCCAAATGGCCCACCACGGACAAAGAGGAGTTGACGAAGCCTTCTACAAAGCAGTCTCTCCAAAATACTGCCTCTGGCCAACCCCCAAATGGCTCTGGAACAACGACTCCGGCAAAGGCCCCAACTCCGGCACCTGGGACACAATGAAGACCAGAGACTGGATAGAAAAACTCGGAGTGAAAGAAAACTACCTCTCCTTCACCGGAGTAATAAAAATAGACTAACCCAAACCCCCTCCACTATAATGGGTACGCGCACACAAAGCTAGGGGTAAAACAATCTCTTTCTTGTCGAAGCGCCAACCCATTCCCCCTTGGCGAAGAGGGCCAGGGGGATTGATTCCAGAAAGAAACACGCTTTTACCGAAGCGCGAACCCAATTCCCCTTTAGAAGAGGGGTAGGGGGATGTGAAACTATCATCCAAATCCCCGAAAACCCAGGAGAATGCCATCAACCCCATTCCCCCTTGGCGAGGGGGTCAGGGGGATTGACCGTATTCTGAACACCCTTATAAATAATGCACTAATCAACAACAGGAGCCACCAAATGCCATTTCGACCAATCCTAATAGCCATAATCCTATCCTTAGCAGCAATTAGTACATGCACAGCTGTCCCCACAGAGCAAACTCCATATGCAAAGGCAGGACTCCGTCTTGAAGCTCGCCCGCATCCAACAGCCGTCAATGACGATATTACCCGCCCCGCCCGTGAAAAAGCGCTGGCTGATGCAGGAGTTCAGGCACGTTGGATAAAAGTGACCGATGACTACGGTGCACCTCTGATTAATAACCCATTTATCCCCTGCACCGATGCCCACGCTGCAGATAATGAAATCATCCTGAAAAAATGGGTATCTGAGATCAAAAAAAGCGGGATGGCAGCAGTTACCTGGTATCCTATGCAGCACTGCCACTCCGGATGGGAACAAATCCCCGCCTGGAGACAGGTCTTCCAGATTCCGTACAATGCATCGGGTTTTGCTGTCTGTTTCGAGAGCGGATACGGCGATGCCCTTATGAATTATTGTAACTACGTAATAGATAAATTCGGACTGGACGGAATCTGGTTCGATGGCACCTGCTGGACACCCATTTGGGGTAGGCCGCTGCCGATGAGCTGCACCTGCGATGCCTGCAAAGCTAAATTCAAAGCTGACACAGGTTGTGATGTCCCCACAAAGATCGACTGGGACGATGCAGTCTTCCGGAAATGGGTTAACTGGCGTTATAAGGAGTTTGGTTCATATATAGGAAAGGTTGCCGCATCAATTCGCAAAGAGCACCCAAATGTTTCGGTAGCAATCAACAACTACCATAGGCCCCGGACTCCGTGGCTCAGTGCCCTTCCCATCGACATTTTCAAGGCAGACGTAATCAGCGGTTCTGAAGCATCGGATCCGGACAGTATCGATATTAACATGCGCCTCAACCGGGCATATGGCAGGAGCCAGTCCGAAATATGGCGGTTCTTCGATGTCGGTAATGCTCCTGAGGTCAACGCCGAGACAATAATCCAGCATGCCATGATGTGTTATGTAGCAGGAGGACATCCCAGCTATGGAGAAGACCTTCTGAATCCTAGAATGGCACCCACAGCTGCACTTGCTTCACCTGCCATAAACGCCATTAATGCATATTCCGACGGCAAGTCTTTACCATATGCAGCAGTTCATGTCTCGCAGCAGACAGAAACATTCTACTGTGAGCGCGGAGGACTGAACTTCTTTGACTCGCTCAGCATCTGGACACAGGCCCTGGGCAACAGACAAGTCCCACCCGATTACGTCTTTGATGCCGATTTTACATCAACAAAGCTGGCTAAATATAAGCTGCTATTCATGCCGCTTTCTCTTGCACTCTCCGACACCCAGAGCAAAATTGCCATTGATTACATCAAAAATGGCGGGACCGCTGTGCTGGGATTAGCATCCGGTCAACTCAATGAAGAAGCCATGCCCCGCAAGAGCAATCTGCTTGCTAGTGTATTGGGATTTTCTTTCAGCAGAGCGCCAAAGACCGATGGCTCAGATGCCGGTACATTCGTCATAACCGCCAAAGGCACGAACAAGACCTACCAGGCAAGCGGAGTCCGGATTCCATTAATACTCATATCCAGTGGCTGGACTACCCTGGCTACGGTAGCCAATCAACCTGCTGCAGCAGTCCGTAAATTCGGCAAAGGGAGAGTTGTTGTCCTGGCAATAGATCCCGCCGTTACCGTAGGGAGCTTCTCAATAGCGTCCGGCAACACATCAATAGCAACTACCAACGAAACCGCTGCCGCTGGTAAGGGATCGCTTAAATTCACTGATGATCCCGTAGCTCCAATGTCCTGGAACCCGGACCTGGAAAACTCTCCCTCACCGTTCGGCGCTCCGGATTATATTGGAGGTATTCTGGACTTCGATATGAGAGTAGGTGCCGACGCCGAAGTGCTTGTAGCTCTTCGCTCCAAATCTGCTCGAGAGCGTTTGGGAGAACAAGCCTGCCCCGGCCCCGCGATCAATTTTGGCGGTGGCAAGATCAATATAGCTGGTAACGCATTCTGCGATCTTCCAATTGACCAGTGGATACACGTGAATCTGGCTTACGATTTCGCATCCGGTACACAAATTTCGAAATCCACACTCACCGTGACCCTGCCGGATGGGACAAAGAAATCCATCAATACCACGACAGAGAACCAGTCATATGACCAGACAGACTGGCTGGTCGTTTCCGGAGGTGCCACAAAACATGCTGCCTTCTACCTCGACAATTTCAAGCTCGAAGCAGTCAAAGCCGATGGCACGACTAAGAGCGCAATCAATATGGACTTCGAGAATGGTTCAGGTCTGCTTGATCCACCGACGCAGTTCATCGGATCAATAATCGACCAGCTCAAGCAGATTGCACCCTCACAGCTAAAAGTAATAGCCCCGGACTATGTCCGTGCCGGTATCTTTGAGGGTAGAAACAAGGAAATTCTGGTACACTTGCATAACACAAAAGGTCAGAGGGCAGATTGGCAGAAGCCTACCGGCCCGACAATTACTTTGGACTGCGGATTCGCCGTCAAATCAGCCAAACTGGCAATATCAGGCAAACCTCTGACAGTTGCCAAACTGCGCAACAGATGGCAAATAAAACTCCCGCAGATAGGTTCCTACCAGGTAGTAGAAATCCAAAAGAACACGAAATAATTGAATTCAAACAGGATTAACAGGAAACTAAAGATTACAAGATAAATAGACTAACTCTCGCGTTTTTATCCAAGCTAAGCGCAATCCGTTCGTGCTGAGCGAATCAAAGGTAACGCTTATCACTTGGTGTTTTGGGAGTCGAAGTATGAATGGATTGCGCGGCATTCACATCAAGTGGATATGTCGATTCCCACTATACTGAACTCTTGCCCTTCCCGTTAATCTCGCAAATCTTGTTAATCCTGTATAATCAAGAGAACTGGACACTCAACTTCGCTCGGGTGCAATTTGCAATTACACCCTGACTCATCCAAGCTAAGCGCAGTCCGTTCGTGCTGAGCGAATCAAAGGTAACGCTTACTACTTGGTGTTTTGAGGAGTCGAAGTATGAATGGATTGCGCGGCGTTCACCTCAAGTGGATATGTTGATTCCCACTATACTGAACTCTTACCCTTCCTGTTAATCTCGCAAATCTTGTTAATCCTGTATAATCATGAGAACTGGACACTCAACAAAAAGAGGTATCCCATGCGCATCTCTGGACTTATATATACTCTATCTATTCTGGCATTATTCGGAGCATTGTCACCGGAGGCTTCAGCCGGTCCTGCAAAGTTCGTCCTGGGGACAGCCATGCCCGTAGGAAATAATCCTGAGATCGTGCAAATGAAGTTCAACTGGGAGCCATCAGCCGGTGCCTCCAGCTATATCTTCGAAGTATCACTTGCACAGGATTTTAGCAAAGTGCTGGCTAAGAAAGATACCGCCAGCAATATGATCGTGATTTCAAACCTGCCGTCAGCCAAAACCATCTACTGGCGAGTATCTGCTGTTTCCAGCAGCGGAAAAACTCTCAATGCTGGCGGCCAATCGTCTCTCATCACACCTCGCATCGAAATACCATACAAACCAATAACCATCCCGCAGTCCACTCCCAAACTTGATGGTAAGGTTAGCCCGGGTGAATGGAATAAAGCTCCAATAATCGCGTTGGAAAACTTCGCAATGGGTATTGTTGTTCCAGAATATGCCACACCGACATGCCGTATGATGTGGGATAAGACCAACATCTATGCACTGCTGGAAGCAACTACACCCAAAGCCAGGCCAGTTGCATCGGTAGCACGTGAACGCGATGGTGCAGTATACCAGGATGATGCATTTGAATTGTTTTTCCAGGAGAAAGACGATCTACCTTACCATCAGTTTATAGTCAATGCATCCGGAAGCCTGTATGACAATGAAGCCAAGGATGCATCGTGGAACTGCGAATGGCAGTCCGGTCAGTCAATTAACGGTGCAAAAATGACCATCGAAGTTGCCATTCCCTGGTCTGCAATCGCAAAGAAGCAACCCAAACCGGGAGATATCTGGAAAGCCAACCTTGCCGCAGATTTCAGCAACCAGGCAGTCGTAAGATCCTGGTCAAAGGTCTATTTCTTCATACACGACCCAAAACTCTATCACGCATTCATCCTGGGCAAGTAGTGGTAAAGTGCAGGATGAACACATCTTGTTGTACTATTCAGCCGCTTCCGTTCGTGCTGAGCGGGTCGAAGTATGGACGGAAGCGGCTGAGGGAAGAGTCTAGCGGGCATTTTCACGCTAATTAGTGTCATGATGGGGTCGCCTGCTGTAAGGTAAATACCTTGAATATCTCTAAATGCCTTCCAGGTATATGTTTGGCGGTGATGTTATTAATACCGGTAATTGCACAGGCGGTTGTTTCGTCATTTTCTCTCGGGACAACAATGCCTCCTGCTGCTACATCTGATACCATCCAGCTGAAATTCAACTGGGAACCAGCACGTTACGCTGTGAGATACTGTATTGAGATATCCGAGAACGCCAATTTTGATAAACTGTTGATAAAAAGAACGACCGCCAGCAATATGATCATAATCTCGAATCTACCGGCAGGCAGGAAGCTCTACTGGAGAGTCTGGGCAGGAGCAAAAGATGGCAGTCGAACAGCCAATTCCGGAGTTACGGCTTCGTTCACTACTCCCCGCAACCCGCCAATCTATAAACCCGTGGTTATCCCTCAGGGTTCGCCGAAGATTGATGGTATAGCCACCGCAGGAGAGTGGGACAAAGCTCCGTTGATCGAGCTTGAGACATTCGCTCTGGGTATTTCTCAACCAACAGATCCGATGCCTGTTTGCAGGATGATGTGGGACCAGACATCAATATATATTATGTGTGAAACAGGCATCCCGGGCTTACGTGCAGTATCACCGGGTGACGGACTGGAAATATTTCTACAGGAAGCCGGTATGGATTCCTATATTTCATTCGCAGCCAACGTCCGGGGGGATAAGCTGCAGGGCAATCCAAAGGATGCATCCTGGACATGCAACTGGCGGGCAGCAAGTCATGTAGACGGCACGAACATTGGAATCGAAGTAGCCATTCCATGGACTGCACTGAGCACCAAACCACCCAAACCCGGAGATAAATGGAGGGGAAATCTCACCATGGACTTCGGAGGATGGAGAGGCGCCATCGTCAGATCCTGGTCAAAAGTCTACTTCAACATAGAAGACCCCAAAGCATATCACGCTTTTATTTTAGGAAAATAAAGAACCAGGTGATTATTCAAATAGTGAAATGAACCTGTTGAAAAAAAACAGCCGTTCGTCCTGAGCGTAGTCGAAGGACACGGACTTGCACATTCCATTAATCCTGAGCGTAGTCGAAGGGTGAATAGTTAGAATAAGAGGTTAAATTATGACAAGGTACTCTTTCATAAAAATAGCATGTTTCCTGTGCCTGCTGAGTTTATTCGCAGCCCCGGCTATATCCGCAGATACAAACGTAAAATACGGCATCGGCACATGGGTTGAAAAAGGACACGGCAATCACCGCGCACTCGTGCATGTCAGCCAAAAGGTGGATGCAGTCCTTGCGCACATCGAGTGGAGGCGCAGGGACAAAGACCCACAAAAGAAAGATATCCTTGTCTTCGATTCAACCACCGGTCAGCAGATCACCAACCGTAAAGTTGCTAACATAACCCGGGAGTCCGGGGACATTGTCTTCCAACCGGTAACTGCTCCCGGTAACTATGAGATCTACTACCTGCCATACAATCCCGGCACAGGTAACTTCGATGATGCCGGCACATATTTCCCGCCGACTGACACTGCAGACAAAGCCTGGCTTTCATCAAACGGACTGAACACATCCAAATTGCCCGGCACGTTGCCAAAGGCTGACCTGATCGAAATCCAGGCCAGAAACGAGTTCAACCGTTTCGATCCGATGGAGGTAATAGCTACAGACAAAGAGACCAAAGCTCTCCTTGCCAAATACTCCACCAGACCATACATCCTGTTCCCTGAAGACCGGCTTCATCCGATCAAAATGCCGGATAATCTCCCTCTCCGTTGGATCAAAAATGGTCCATCCGACAAATTGTCCGGTGAAGCCCAGCCCGGGGAATACTATCCCTACCAGATAGGCGTCTTTGCTTCCAAAAAAGCAGTAAAAAACGTATCCGTAACCTTCACCGCTCTAAAAACAGCCAATGGCAAGATCATTCCTACATCATCTATGACCTGCTTCAACCTTGGAGGCACCGACTGGCTCGGTCGTCCGATGAAAAAGAGATTCGATGTAGGAGCAGGCCTGGTTCGTGCTTTATGGATAGGCCTGCAGGTCCCCGATAATGCATCCGGAGTCTACAAAGGTCAGGTCACAGTAAAACCAGAGGGAGAAAAATCCTGCACAGTAAAAGTTCAGCTGACAGTAGCCGGAGACAAAATCGTCAACTCCGGAGATGATGACCTCTGGAGACTTTCCCGTCTTCGCTGGCTAAACTCCACTGCTGGACTGGATGAAGATGTTATCCCTCCGTACACCCCCATTCAGCTGAAAGGCAACATAGCAAGTGTCATAGGCCGTCAGATAGTATTTGCGCCAAATGGTCTACCAGGTAGCATCACAAGTAATGGTAGAGAGATCCTGGCAAAACCAATTCAAATGGATATCGAGACCACCAGTGGAATGGTCATCTGGAGAACAGGTAAACCAGCCAGAGTCCTAAAGCTCAAACCCGATGTAATGGAACGCGTATCTACTTTGACTTCAGATGGATTCGGATATTCAGTCCGCTCAAAGACCGAATCAGATGGTGTCATAGATTTCCGGGTAACTCTCACTGCCAAATCTGCTCAGAATATTAGAGACATCGGCCTCAGAGTCCCAATCAGATCCGATGTCGCTCCATATATGATGGGAATGAGCAAACGTGGTGGATACCGTCCGGCCAGTTGGAGTTGGTCCTGGGACAAGAACCGAACCGACAATATGGTTTGGATTGGGGATGTAGATGCGGGTGTTCAGATCAAACTTTCCCACGATCAGGATATCTGGTCAGGAGATTTCAAAGAAGTTGGGCTTCCCAGGGCTTGGGACAACAATGGCAAAGGCGGATGTGTAATCGGTGAAGATGATGATACAGTAATGGTCCGGGCCTTCACCGGTGACCGTCAAATGAAAAAAGGCGAGAGCCTTCAGTTCAGGTTCCGGTTGATGGTTACTCCATTCAAACCTATCGACGTTCGGCACTGGAACTGGCGGTATGGCAGCTGGGCTGTTGGCGGAAATATCATACACGTCCACCATGCGACCGATCAAAACCCTTACATAAACTACCCATTCATCACAGCAGACCTTATGCGCGATTATGTGAAAGTCTGCAAGGCTGGAAATGCTGGTGTTAATGTATACTACGGCGTTGGCAATCTTTCTAACCACGTTGCCGAAATGTGGCCGCTTAGGAGCCTTGGAAATGAAGTGTTCAGCACAGGCGAAGGCATGATCTACTGGGACAACAAAGCCGTTATGAACAAATCCGGCGGTGGATACCCGTGGCTTATGGAACATCTTGTTGCAGGATATGTCCCGGCCTGGAGGCAGCCGCTGCCGGATGGTGAAACTGATGCTGCCGTGTTTATGCAGGGTCTCAGCCGCTGGCACAACTACTACGTAGAAGGTATGCGCTATTATATGAACTACACAGGTGTCAGTGGTCTCTATCTGGACGGAATCGGATACGACCGGGAGATTATGAGGCGTATTGCCAAAGTGATGTACCGGGTCAATCCCAACAGTCGCTTGAACTACCATGGAGGTAATAACTACGACTGGCTGGATTCCCGAATCTCAACAATGAACCAGACTATGGAGCACCTGCCATATCTCTCAAACCTCTGGTTTGGGGAGTTCTTCGACTACGGCCGCGATCCGGATTACTGGCTGATCGAAATGTCCGGTCTTCCTTTCGGTATCACCAACGAAATGCTAAACTATGTCGACGGTGGCAACCAGTGGCGTGGAATGGTCTACGGAATGACCGGCCGTATGAACGCATCAGTCAGTGCCATGTGGAAGTTCTGGGATGAGTTCGGCATACAGGACGCCAACTGGCTCGGTTACTGGAACAAAAAATGTCCCGTAAAAACCGACACCAAAGACATAATGGCAACAGCCTATGTGAAGAAAGACAAGACCCTTATATCCATTGGCAGTTGGTTAAAGACAGATGCAAAGATAAAACTGACCATCGACTGGAAAGCAATCGGAATAGACCCAACCAAAGCCAGGTTGGTAGCTCCTGCAATCGAAAACTTCCAGGAAGCAACCACATTCGCCCCAACCGACGAAATCCCGGTAACCGCCTCAAAAGGCTGGCTGTTTATTGTTTCTGAATAGAAAATCACAGCAATTTTGGGAAGATGGGGACTGTTGTGTTTCAGAGTTAGTCCACGTCTTCCCATGGGAAATATTCAGGCACTTCGAAGAGCGATGCAAGTTCACGGAAGAAAGCAAGATGTCCCAGGTAGCCGGGATGAATGGCATCACCCATCCTTGGCCATAAACCAACTGGATCTGCAACCGGGTGCTTAAAATGGAATTGTTTATTTACCCAGAGGGAGTAGTGGTCCACCACATCGCATTCCAGCTCCCTGGCCACCCCCACCAGTGCCTGACAATATGCAGCGAGAGGTCGATTATTTGATTCCCAGGCTTTGCCGGGTAATGGCTGTTCAGGAGGGCAGGGCACTCCAGGAACCGTTACGACCGGATTTGGAGTGCGAATAAGGATTTCGCTCCCACAGCACTCTCTAATTGCATTCACCATTTCACGGACTTGCGAGCGGAAACTGTCAAGACTCTGTAAACCTCTACCAGCGTCATTCATGCCAAGTGCTATAATGACCAAATCGGGACGATAGCGTAGAACATCTCGATCAAGACGAGTTAGTGACTCTTCAAATGTAGACGCACATTTACCCGAATTGATAATCGTGCAAACGCCATTTCCATATGTTTCAAACAGGGCTTCCGACAAAAAGCCCACCCAGTTCATATGGCCACGAGTATGAAATGTGATCTCAGTTATCGAATCACCAAGTGCTACTATTGTTGTGTGATCGCCTGACCTTAATTTGGATAAAGTTTTACTCAGCATTGTCCTCTTCACCTTCCGTGTTTCCTCATATGAGTATGTCACAAGCCTTCCTGATGGTCAATGGCTATGCCAAAATTGTTACAGCAAAAGCTGACCAATTGACAACTCACAGGACGACTGGTACGATGTGCTCGTGCATTAAGACATTGAGCCCACTTTTGTCCGGTAGTAAAGGTAATACCAAATTAATCGCGAATGATTTAGGCCAGCATACAGCCTAAATTAACACATTTGTATAAGCAAACTCGAACATTTTTGGTAAGTTATATAGCAAGGAGATTAATATGCAAGCACAACCTCATTTCACATTATGGCAATTGCCATCCCAGATCGGTTCCATAGGCATGTCCTATATCATCCGCACCGATGGAGGCAAAGTTATCGTATTTGATGGTGGTTGGGTTCAGGAGTCCGGGTATATGAGGGGTTTTCTTGCAGCCCTGGGTAATGAAGTGGATGCCTGGTTCATGAGCCACCCCCACGATGACCACGCCGGAGTGCTGATGGACATCCTGCATGACCCACGAGATATAAAAATCCAAACGATATATCAGAGTTCCCTGGATCAGGAATGGTACTACACATATGAATCCGATTACAAGGACTTTTCCGACAGTTACTACCAAGCCGTGCATGAATCAAATGTCCAGTCTATTGAAGTAGAACTCGGAATGAATATTACCATAGATGGAGTCCTGTTCGAAGTCCTGGGAATCAAAAATCCGGAGCTTATCGATAATCCGTATAACGACCAGAGCATAGTAGTCAAAGTCTCCGATTCAACAAAATCCGTTTTATTCCTGGGGGACCTTGGATGGGACGGTGGCAAAAAGCTCCTGGCCAGTAACTATGCCTCCAAACTCAATTCAGACTATGTCCAAATGGCCCACCACGGACAAAACGGAGTACAAGAAGATTTCTACCAGGCAGTCAACCCAAAATACTGCCTCTGGCCAACCCCAATCTGGGTCTGGGACAACATAACAGAAGCCGGCCCCCACACCGGAGTCCTGACAACAATGCAAACCCGAAACTGGATGAACAAACTCAACATCAAAGAACACTACCTATCCTTCAATGGCCTGGTAAGAATAGATTGAACAGCGCCAATGTTCATTGCCATTGATAATAAATGATCGAACAGGGTTAATGATCATTGCGATTTATAAAAAATAGATTGAGTGTTAATAATCATTGAGATCTACGAAGGTGCAGTCCATCGCGCAATCCGTTAGCACTGAACGAAGTCGAAACGAACCAGTAACAGTTCGCAGTTATCAAAATCACGTCATCCTGAACTTGTTTCAGGATCTAACATAAGTCCTAACTGGGTGCTGAAACAAATTCAGCATGACGTTATCATGAAGAATTGAACCTCCGATGGCTCGGATGCGATTTGCAGTTGCCCCCTGTTAATCCTGTGAGAATACGAGCGTTCCGTGCAATTCTACACGACGATCACTCTTGGCAGTTTGACAGATACCCAACACAGGGGTACAATTCAAACGAGTTCCAACTATGGATAAAACACCGTTCAGATTAACAAGCAGGAGTTAAATAATGTCCACAAATAAAACAGTCCTTGCACTATGTGCTCATCCCGATGATGCCGAGATCAGGTGCAGCGGCACTCTATTTTTGCTGAAAGCTGCCGGATGGGACGTGCATATCTGCACTGTTTCAACCGGAGACTGCGGGAGTGCAGAGCTCACACCCAACGAAATCGCCATCATTCGCCGTCAGGAAGCCAAAGCCGCCGCCGCATATCTTGGAGCCCAGTACCACTGCCTTGGTGGACAGGATCTTCGCATTTTTGATGATGACTACTTCCGCTCCAAAACCGTTGAACTGATCCGCATAGTCCGGCCGGATGTCGTCATCACCCACTTCCCCGTGGACTATATGCCGGATCACACCATCACCAGCGAACTGGCTCGTATGGCTACATTCACAGCTTCAATCCGCAACTATGTGACTGGTCCAGCAGCAGCCGTTCCTCCCGTCAGCTTCATCCCGGCTCTATATTACTTTGGCCCATTGGGAGGCGTTGACTGGCTTGGAAATCCGATCGAACCGCAGTTCCTTGTGGATGTTACCAGTGAAATAGAGAAAAAAGCAGAAATGCTTGCCTGCCATGCATCCCAGAGAGACTGGCTGCGCATTCAGCACGGTATGGACCAGTACATAGAAGAGATGAAGCGCGCAGATGCCGAAGCCGGTGCTCCCGTCGGTATGACTTTTGCAGAAGGCTTCTGTATGCACAAAGGTCACGGATACCCTCAGGCACCCATAATCGAAAATGCATTAGCCGGACTCGTAAAACAGTCACCTAAAAAATAAAGAAACCCAAAGGCGGGCCGCAAAGCCCGCCTTTTTTGGCGGTCATATATATGAAAAACCTGTTCAAATCACTACTCGCTCTATTTGGCATCGTTTTTTCGTCACCTCTATTTTCTTTTCCTCAATTATTTATACAGTCTTGGTCCGGAAAAATTAGTCCTGATCTTCCCGCAATCACGATAAGACTCACTAAAGGTCCACACGCCACAGGAGGAGACATCCAAATCCTTTCCAACAAAGGAAAACTCCTCTGGAGCCAAAAAAAAATGAATCCCTGGAAGCTCTGCGTCGTTGATATAGATGGGGATGGTTCTAAAGAGATACTGGTAGGGGTATATAAAAAGAGCCTGCACGACCCTATTATGGCAAAGAGGCTGTTCATTTATAAGTGGAATGGAAAGCGTCTACTGCCCTTCTGGTTAAGTTCCAGACTCACCCGCAGGTTCACCGATTTCACTGCAGCAGACATAGACAAAGATAACAAAGCCGAAGTTTTCGCCCTCGAAGTCGGCAGCAATAATACCCACAGGATCAGTATGTATAAGATAGCGCCATTCGGAATGGAGTGGGTCGCAGCTACCGAAGAAATAACTGGACCGGAGAAGCTGACTTCAGAATCTAAGCCCAGTGCACCAATAACAGCAACCGGTTCCGGCAGAAAATGGAGTTTGAAAACCATCGTCCAGGGAGATACCATAACTGGACTTACTATGGAGGAGATCAAATGAGACTTCGGTTATTTACACTTGCACTAGTACTGCTTGCCGCCTGCATTTCGGGGATTCCGGCACTCTCACAGGGACTCGGTTCAAAGGATGTATATGGGCCTCTGGAAAAAGAAATGCGCAGTGTCCAGCCGCGCGTAGCCGCATACACAGTCAAACCTGGGCTAAGCAATGTAGTTAACCGCAAACTCTATACAAAACTGCTGGATAAAAACCTGATAGCACTTATCCAGAAGAACGGTTTTGCAGCTGCCCCAACAGATTACATCCAGATGTTCCAGGTATATGAGAACAATGAGTATATCCGCCCGGAGAAACTTCCGGCATTTATAACATCAGACTCAATGCTCCATACTTACCATGTGTTTTATAACTACACCTTGCGTAAGCTTGAGAACGATAAGTTATTCAAAGTAGCCATTCAGCTGACCGACGCCATGGTTGCAGCCTCTGAAAAGGATGTCAGCATGGCCAAAACCCCGGCAGCCAAAGATGCTGCAATAGCAAACCTTGGCTTTTTCTGGGTTGCCAAAAACCTGCTCACCGGTGCCTTACCTCCGGACACTGTCTCGTTTGTTGTAAAGCAGGACCTGATCAAAATAGCCCAGCACAAGGCAAGGGAAGAATCCAGTATACTCGGGATCAAAATGGATTTTACGCAGTTCGTCCCAAGGGGCCATTATACGCGCACCGAGAATCTCAAGAAATATTTCAAAGCAATGATGTGGTACGGGCTAGTTCAATTCCCTCTTCCAACCAGCAAAATACCATCAACCCTGACATTGCAGGCTCTTATGATATCCCGTAACCTCAAGACACTGCAGATAGGCAAACAGTCTGCATCGGAAGTCTGGGAGCAGATATATGAGCCTACAGTTTTCTACGTCGGTAAAGCTGACGACTACACATTCCATGACTACACTCCCATGATGCAGAAGATTTATGGAAACGGACCTTCAGTCGATGACCTGGCAGACCAAACCAAACTCCAGCAGTTCATCAAATCTGCAGGTGCACTCCCTAAACCTGGGATAGAGAATTTTGTTAAAGCTCCCAATGCGCAGGCTCCGGATCCAAACTTTCCGACAGGCCCGCAGTTCCGGTTTATGGGACAAAGGTTCATTCCGGATTCCAGAATATTGCAGGAGATGACCCATCCGAAAGTCAACGGACGCAATTTCCCGTCCGGTCTGGATGTATTCTGCGCATTAGGTTCGGACAGGGCCCAGAGTATCCTTGATAAATACTACGGTGCTTCGAAATTTCAGGGTTATGCCCCGCAGATGAAAAGGATGCGCTCTGAAATGAACAATACGACCCTCGCAACCTGGCAGTCAAATCTTTACTGGGGCTGGCTGTGGGCGCTGGATTCAGTTGTCGAACCGGCAAAGGCTGGTTACCCGTCGTTCATGCGAAGTCAGGCGTGGCAGGACAAGGGTCTGTTTACAGCAATGGGATCATGGACCGAACTCAGGCACGACACAATTCTATACGCCAAACAGTCTGTCTCTGAATGTGGAGGAGCCGAGGAAGATATCCCTCAGCCAAAAGGATATGTAGAACCCAACCTGGAGTTTTGGACACGTCTCAAATGGTTGAATACCTACAGCATGCAGGGACTCAAAAAGCGCGGATTACTCGATGAAGAACAGATCCAAAAGTTCACTCAGCTTGGAGACATGATTGAGTTCTGCAGGCGAATATCTATAAAAGAACTGACCAACAGGAAAGTGACCCGCGAGGAGTATGAAACCATTTCCATATACGGGTCTCAGCTTGAAAGTCTGATACTCTCATTTGCCGGAGGGGATATCGTCAGCGAGACAGACAAAGACATAGCCCTGGTCGCCGATGTACACACATCATTCAATATGGCTTTGGAAGAAGGCACCGGACGTGCAGGCGCAATATATGTGGTCGTGCCGATCGAAGGCAAGCTCTACCTGACCAGAGGCGCCATCTACACGCAGTATGAGTTCCAGCACCCGGCTTCCGACAGACTCACAGATGAAAAATGGCAGAAAATACTCAAAGGCAAAAAAGAACCCGGATTTGCCGAGTGGATCAAAAGCTTCTTCGTAAACAAAAAAGCCAAATCAGCACCCGAATTCGAAAACTACGAAGGCGGATGTTGAAAACACCATCCATTTTGCTAGTCTGTCATTCCCAGCTTGACTGGGAATCCAGAAATGATCGAAAAGCTGGTGTTTTTTATGCTTCGGGAACGACTGCTTTATAAATGAATCCAATTTTGCACTTTCAAGAGTTCCCGCAGCCAATAACCAGCAAGAGGTATGTAACCAGTTATAAATTGAAAACACTGTCCATTTTGTTAATCTACATATTGTTCTCCTTGTCTGTTCCTGTAAGGGGTTCGGGCAATGAGATAACCCTTGCAGCCGTCGGGGACATATTCTTTGCACGTGGTGTCGCTGCAGAGCTCAAGACCAAGCCGCCCAGCCATCTGTTCGCTGATGTTCAGAGCATCCTCAGCAGGGCTGACATCGCAGTATGCAATCTGGAATGCACTCTCTCCGAAAAAGGCCTGCCACAGCGCCGCAAGATGGTATTCCGGGTCTCACCGTCGTATGCTCACGCTCTCAAAGCTGCGGGAATAGATGTTGCCGACCTTGCAAACAACCACACACTAGATTACGGCCGCGATGCCCTCGTAGATACTTACAACGCTGTCGAATCAGCAGGCCTGGTCTCAGTAGGAGCAGGTAAGGACCGAAGCTCTGCCATACATGTTAGAATCATAAAAAGAGGGAATTTGAAAGTCGGTTTCATTGCCTATACAGACCTTGCAACCAGCGGAGTAATCAGGCTTGATGATCAACCCACAGTAGCCGGAGTCAACGATGACCAGATACCCGCAGAAGTAAAAGCAGCTAAACTTCAGTGCGATGCTTTAGTAGTAATGTTCCACTGGGGTGTAGAATACATGAAAATCCCCACGCATCGCCAGAAGATGCTGGCAAGGTTGTGTATAGACAACGGCGCAGATGCAGTCCTGGGCCACCATCCGCACGTCCTTCAACCGACCGAAGTCTATAAAAACAGACCAATCATATACTCCTCCGGAGCCTTCGTCTGGGACTCCAAACTATTCGGAGCCAACAAAAGCGCCATCTACATCCTGAAAATAGCCAAAAACCAGGCCACCTTGATCAAGACCATCCCCATAAAAATCACCCACGCCCGTCCAACACCAATAAAAATAAAAGCAAACATTAAATAAGATTTCCATTTTGCAGTATCAAATGATCAACCTTCACGGTTCAATAAGCGGTTAGGGCAATCCGTCTGTGATGAAATAACTTCGGATTAGTTGGAGGTAAGCGCATTCCGTTCATGCTGAGCTAGTCGAAGTGCGAACGGAATGCGCGACGGTAAAAAAGTTGAATCCAAAGGGCCTCTGTGACGTTGATATAGATAGGACTTATTTTGGAGGAAAACAATGAGACTTACAGCAGTAACACTTGCAGTTGTATTAATTGCTTGCCTGGCTGGAAATGCCGCAATCTCCCAGGGTCTGACTGCAAAGGACATCTATACTCCCCTGGAAAAGGAAATGCTAAGCGTTCAGCCTAAAGTTGCTGCATATACCATAAAGCCGGGACTATCGAACATAGTCAACCGCAAGCTTTATACAAAACTGCTGGATAAGAATATGATAGCGCTCATCCAGAAGAACGGTTTCGCAGCTACTCCAACCAGTTATATCCAGATGTACCACGTTTATGAAAATAACGAATACCAGCGCCCTGCGAAGATTCCGGCGTTTATTACAACAGATTCAATGCTCCATACCTACCACGTGTTTTACAACTACACACTACGCAAGCTCGAAAGCGATAAGCTCTTCAACGTAGCCATCCAGCTTACCAATGCCATGGTTGCAGCCTCTAAAAAGGATCTCAGCATGGTAAAGACTTCGGAAGCCAGGAAAGCTGCAACCGCTAACCTGGCGTATTTTTCTGTAGCCAACAACCTGCTGACCGGCGCAGCTCCTCCGAAGGTTGTGTCATATTCAGCAAAACAGGACCTTGCCAGAATCGCAGCCCACAATGGTAGAGATAAGTCCAGTATATTCAAATTCAAAATCGAGTTCACCCAGTTCGTCCCAAGGGGTCATTACACCCGCACCGAACGTCTCAAGAAATACTTCAAAGCAATGATGTGGTATGGTTTGATTCCAATGCCCCTGCCAAACAAATACGTGCCTCCAACTGCAACCGTACAGGCTCTGATGATAACCCGAAACCTCAAGACTCTCCGCATCGGAAAGCAGCCAGCATCAGCAGTCTGGGAGCAGATATATGAGCCGACTGTATTCTATGTTGGCAAAGCAGACGACTACACTTTCCGCAGTTACGCACCCATCATTAAGACAGTCTATGGCAATTCGCCATCAGTCAATGATCTCGCAGACCCAACGAAACTACAACAGTTCGTAAAAGCTGCCGGTGCGCTTCCCAAACCCCAGATAGGGCAGTATGTTTCGGACCCGGAATATCCCACAGGTCCGCAATTCCGGTTTATGGGCCAAAGGTTCATCCCGGACTCCAGGATTCTGCAGGAATTGACTCACCCTGTAGTCTATTTTCGCAGTTTCCCATTAGGTCTGGATGTGTTTGCAGCGTTAGGTTCCGACAGAGCCTACAACATCGCCGATAAATACTACGGCGCATTAAAATTTTCGGGCTATGTTACTCAGATGCAAAAGATGCGGGAGGAGATGAAGAGCACAACCCTTGCAAAGTGGCAATCTAACTTATACTGGGGCTGGCTGTGGACACTCGATTCTATAATTGAACCTGCAAAGCCAGGATACCCTTCCTTTATGCGTAATCAGGCCTGGCAGGACAAGAGTCTGTTCACAGCCCTGGGTTCCTGGACCGAACTCAGGCACGACACCATTCTATACGCTAAGCAGTCTGTCTCAGAGTGTGGAGGAGCGGAAGATGAGGTTACTCAGCCAAAGGGATATGTGGAACCCAACCTTGAGTTCTGGACACGAATAAAGTGGCTAAACACCTGCAGCATGCAGGGACTTAAGAGCCGGGGGGTGCTTGATGCAGAGCAAATAGACAAATTCAAAAAGCTGGGAGATATGATAGAGTTCTGCAGGCGAATAACCATCAAAGAACTGACCAATAAAAAAGTAACTTCAGAGGAATATGAAGAAATCTCAATATATGGCTCCGAACTGGAGCACCTCACCCTTTCATTTGCCGGAGGGGATATGGTGACTGATACAGACAAAGACATGGCACTGGTAGCTGATGTGCATACCTCAGGGGATAAAGTGCTGGAGGAAGCCACCGGACGCGCAGGAGCTATATATGTTGTAGTTCCAATCCAGGACAAGCTCTACCTGACCAGAGGAGCCATATACACCCAGTATGAGTTTATACACCCATCTTCAGACAGGATGACAGATGAAAAGTGGCAGAAACTGCTAAAAGGAAACCAGTTCCCGAAGATCGGCGAGTGGATAAAAAGCTTCTTCGTAAACAAAAAAGTAAAGTCGTCCCAGGAGTTCATAGAATACTTCGGCGGATGCTGAGCCACTGTTTATCTAGTGGCGCATTCCATTCAGGATTGGACTAGCTTAGCATTCCGTTCGTGCTGAGCTAGTCGGAGTGCGAACGGAATGCGCCTGGATGTCAGCTTATAATATAAAAAGGATATCTACGTTACTTGTACCTCTTCAGCATTGCCCCAATTGCATCCAACCGCTCTGTATTCGGCTTACCGTCAGTCTTAAGAGTAGGACACAGCCATCCGCCTTCGTCGTGCTCATTCCACGCATATACAATCGCAGCCCTTGCAGGACACTTACTCTTGTTCGCATCTATAAACTGCAGAGCATCTTTAACAAGTGATGCAAGCTCCTTCGGAGTAGGGGATTGGTAGTAATTCTCAATGCCTTCCCCCGGTTTCTGATAAGTCTCCCAGGGCACAGGGTGCTCAATTCGAGGCCGCCGATCCCATCCTGCCATAACAATCGGGACAACCTGTGAACTGGTTAACGAACAGTCATCCCAGAATTTCTTTGCTGCATCAGCCAGTGTTATATAAGGCATAGCTCCAACCAGGTTTCCTGCCGTAGCATACGTGCTTATAGCTTCAGCACCAATCGCCTGAGCTATCTTCGATCCGCGTGAAGGTGTAAAGTCCATAACCACCATATACGGATTCCCGAGTCCCCGGGCAGTCACACTTGCTCGAAACTCATCGAACAGCCGTTTAGCATTCGCTTCTCCACCCCATGCAGCCATCCATCCATCGCTCACATCAAAAATGTAAAGCAGTGGACGATTTCCCAGCACCTTTTGATAAGTAGGCTGAGCCATCAAATCTATCACACGCTTGGATTTATCCTTGAACTGCTCAGCATTCCCCAAAGTATTCCCGGATGCAATAGCGCAGAAATGCATATCCTTTTTCCTGGAGCTGGAAAGGTACAGCGAAAGCCCCTGGCTCATCTCATATTCTGGTTCATACAGCAAAAACGCCCAGTAATCGATTCCCCCAGCCTTCGCATATTCTATTTCCTGGTCCACAATTTTCTGGTTATAACCATCAATCCGGACTTCATTCTCAGAAACAACTGTCCCAAAGAAAGGCAACCTCCAATTGTAAGCACCAGGTCCAAGCGAACGCTCCATAGCCTCCACAGGACTCCCCACACGCTTAGGCCCATCCGCAATCCGATGCCAAGCATCCCACCGAATAGCCCCCACAACAGGCCGCAACTCCTTCCCGGCAACCGTCCCAGCAGATATACAAACACCCACAACCAGAACCACAACAACCAACGCAACCCTAAATACCATAACTATCCACCCCTCAAGAATCCCCAACCAGGATCCCCCTACCGCGAAGTATACCGCAATTCACCAACATCATCAATTCGAACAGTTCAATATTCGAAGCAAACAGTTCGCATTACCTAATATCCCCTTGGAGAACGAGTACCCATTGGAGAACAAGCACTCACCCAATTCCCCCCTATAGAACTCAGCACCACCTAATTCCCCCTTATAGAAGTCAGCACTACCTAATTCCCCCTTGGAGAAGTCAGCACTACCTAATTCCCTCTTGGAGAAGGGGGTCAGGGGGATTGATTCCCTTCCAATTTCCCTTTGAAGAGCGTAAAGGGGATGTGAATACTGGTAAGACAATCATAACCAGGCAAGCAATCTCACCAACTTCCGTTCGTGCTGAGCCCGTCGAAGCACAGGACATCTGCGCCATAGTTATGAATTGCATCCCCTTTTTTCGTCTGTTTAGCATATTTCGCAGTTCACTCACCGAAAAATCCGCGAAATCCGCGGATGCTTATCTTGGTGCCTGTAAGATCAAGCTCGCAACGTACAGCGCATCCCCCTCCGTTCGTGCTGAGCCCGTCGAAGCACAGGACATCCAAGCCATAAGCAAAGATTTGCATTTTCTCTTTTCCGTGTATTCCGTGGTTCAAATCCCTTCCTCGAAGCCGCGGACTCTTGCAACTGGCATAATTCCTCTCTATCGTGTATAATTCCGCCAAAGCACTCTTAGTTACCAATAGGAGGATTATTATGGGAAAGCATTTACAAGCAGAGCACGGTATCGTATGCCGTATCCCTGATACAAAATTTGGATATTTCGGATGGCCTACAGTTGCCCGAATGGACGATGGCACATTGGTCACCGTTAGTTCCGGCATGCGGGTGGGCCATGTCGACCCATGGGGAAGGACAACCATACAGTTTAGTTATGATGATGGCAAGACTTGGTCCGAAGTCAGAGTTATCAATGACTCTCCGATAGATGACCGGGATGGTGGAGTAGTAAACCTTGGGGGCAAAAAGCTTCTCGTTACCTGGTTTACCTCCAACACCAAGGCCTTAATACCTGATCCCCCCGCTGACATGAAAAAGACCATCGACACATGGACCGATGAGATGATAAACAAGTTCCTCGGTACATTTGTTATGCTCAGTGATGATGCTGGATGGAGCTGGGGAAAACCTATCCGCGTCCCTATCTCCTCTCCGCATGGCCCCATTGTGCTGAAAAATGGCGATCTACTTTACTTTGGTAAGGAAATGTTCGAAGCACCATCTACATATGATGTCGGTGAAATATCGACATACAAGAGTAAAGATGGAGGCAACACGTGGTTCAGACTCGGTGATGTCCCCGCTTTGCCAGGCATCCCTACCAAATATTTCTGCGAGCCTCATGCAGTCGAACTCCCTTCAGGTAAACTTATCGGAGCAATTCGATTAGAGATGCCGGAACCCGTGGGAGAAGCCTTCAATTTTTCAATTCTGATGACCGAGTCCGAAGACGGTGGAGTAACCTGGGCCCCAGGCAAGCCGCTTGGATTCCACGGTTGTCCACCTCACCTGCTGCGGCACTCTTCAGGAAAATTGGTAATGACCTACGGATACCGCCAGGAGCCATTCGGTGAGCGCGTAGCTATCAGCTGTGATGACGGTGCCACATGGGAGCATGACTGGATCCTTCGTGACGATGGCCCGGAAGGTGACCTTGGATATCCATCAACAGTTGAACTCTCAGATGGCAGCCTGTACTCCGTCTACTATCAAAAAGCAGCAGCCGGAGAGCAGTGCTCCCTCCTATACTCCCACTGGACACTACCAGAATAGGTCTGTAACTTTTCTCGAATGAAGTTAAGTGGCAAAGCCGGGTTGTTTTTAGACAGGATTGACAAGATTCACAAGATTAACAGGACCAAAAATCCCTTCCTGTTAATCCTGCAAATCTTGCTAATCCTGCCTTCCCATAATTTCCCAAAAAGTTCCCCGATATAGTCCGGCATGTTTGTCTCCCTGCCCTCCGCATCTCCGCGTGAAATCTCCCTTCCCCGAAAATCCGTGTAAATCTGCGAAATCTGCGGATAATTCTTCCTTCCAACAAACCATACATTCCTGCCGTAATACGATTAATATGATAATATATGTTGTATAAAAACCTTCCTATCATTCAGAGGTAATAAAGATGAGCAGTTATTTTCTAAAATCGGGTGGTCTTGAACTTGGTGTGAACTATTGGGCTTCGCATGCCGGCACTAATATGTGGAATGACTGGCAGCAGGATGCTGTAGAGGCTGATCTCGCTGCCCTGGCAGAGCACGGCGTCACCGTTATGAGGGTCTTTCCCCTCTGGCCGGATTTTCAACCGATAACACCTGTCAAAGGTTTTGGCAATTATGTTCAGGACTACCGCTTTGGAGATCAACCACTTCCGGATGATGAATGTGGGCGCGCTGGAGTCTCAAACGAAGCCTGCGAACACTTTGAAGTCCTCTGCCAGATAGCAGAGAAATACGGAATAAAGCTTATCGTAGGTTTGATAACCGGCTGGATGAGTGGCAGAACATACACCCCTGAAGCCCTGCACGGGATGAATCTATACACAGATCCTGTTGCTCTCATGTGGGAGTCCAAGTTTGTCACTTATTTCGTCAAGAGATTAAAATCCCAGAGTGCGATAGCTGCGTGGGATCTGGGTAATGAATGCAACTGCATATCCGAAGCCAAAACCAGAGAAACCGCCTGGACCTGGACATCACTTATTACCAATGCAATCAACGCCCAGGACGGGACCAGGCCCGTAGTATCGGGTATGCACAGTCTTCTGCCTACAGGCACCTGGACAATTCAGGACCAGGCTGATATTACAGATATACTGACCACTCACCCTTATCCGCTCTTTACACCCTATTGCAATATGGACCCGATTAATACCCACCGGAGTATACTGCACTCTACAGCAGAGAGCCGAATGTATGGGGACATCGGGGGAGTTCCTTGCATTGTTGAAGAGACCGGGACACTCGGTCCGATGAATGGCAACGCCGCCACAGTAGAGGGTTTCATACGGCCTGCGATGTTTTCCATATGGTCCCATGACTGCCGGGCGATGCTCTGGTGGTGCAACTCCGATTTCAGCAGTCTATACCATCCTCCCTATGATTTCAGCATGATGGAACGTGAACTCGGTATTTTTGACCAGAGCAGAAAGCCAAAGCAGGCAGCTCTTACTATAAAAGCAATGAGAGAATTCCTGGACACTCTACCGTTTGATGCACTGCCTCCCAGAATTATCGATGCCGTATGCATCCTGACTCGAGATCAGGACTGCTGGGCCAATGCATTCGGCAGCTTCATACTTGGTAAGCAGTCCGGCGCAGATTTTGAGTTCCAATATGCAGATCAACCTATAAAAGAATCAAAAGTATACATGATGCCCGGGGTCACTGGATCTGTTATGCGGAGCAGTAAATGGGTTGAACTTATATCAAGAGTTAAAGAGGGTGCTACGCTTTACATGTCCATAGATGGGGCAACGTTGGGTGATTTCGAGGAAGTCACCGGTCTGCAGGTAATATCGCGCTGCATCAGATCAGAAGAGACAACCTTGAGAGTGTTGTCAACCATCCATCATCCGACAGGCACAATAAACCGCACCAGCCGTCTGGAATGTGCGGCAGTGAATGCTGAGGTTCTGGGCACAGATTCCGAATCCCTACCCGCTTACACACGAGCTCAGTATGGCAAAGGAACTGTCTATGTCCTGATAGCTCCAATAGAAAAGCACCTGGCAACCACATCCGGTGCCTTCCAAAACTCTGATGTAGAACTCTGGTCGTCAATATATCGCATGGTTGTCGGAAATACCAATAAAGTTTTGAAAAATATGAACGTCAATATCGGAGTCACCGAACACGAACTCAGCCCAAATGAGCGGATTATAGTAGCAATCAATTATACCCCTGGGAGTATAGACTGGAAATACGACCTGGCTGAAGGCTGGAAACTGAAAGCAACCTATCGAGACTTACCAGCAGTAGCCGGGAATGATGCTGCTGTCTTTATAGTAGAAAAAATGTAGTAGTTCAACACCATACGGATGGAGGAAACACATGGGTCAGACCGGGTGATCTCCCTGCTTTACCATGTGTCCCTCCATTATAATCGATTATTCCGAAGCCAACCTCTACTATCCATCACAACAGTTGACCTCACATATAACAGTCTCTATTCTATCTATTACCAGAAATGCAGTCGAGGAAGAGTGTTTACTGCCGACATCTCAATGGTAAGAGTCTAGAGTTAAGGTGTAATATAATAAATCTCCGTTCGTCCTGAGTAGCGCGAAGCGCGTATCGAAGGATGGACGGAAATTTACTCGCAAATATTTGAACTGATACTCTCTATGGTTTTATACGTAACAGTTCAGAGTAATTGGAAACACGTCATCCTGAACTTGATTCAGGACCCATCCCAAACATATCTGGGTGCTGAATCAAGTAGTGCCTGCGAAGCATGCACCTTCAGCATGACGTAATACTCAACAAGAGTGAACTCCTACTTTTTATTCCAACATAATGACCGATAATGATAAACTTGGAAATGCAGGATCTTCATTTAGCTGTAGGGGTATTAGAGAAATGATTGATAATAGCTTTTTAAAGTCGGGGAAACTGGAACTGGGATCCAATTTTTTAGCTTCGCATGCCGGAACTAATATGTGGAAAGACTGGCGTCAGGATGTTGTCGAGGCTGATATTGCTATACTTGCAGAGTATGGTGTCACTATCATGCGAGTCTTTCCATTATGGCCGGATTTCCAACCTATTACTGTGATAAAAGGTGCAGCAAACCGCGTGCAGGAATACCGGTTTGGTGACCAACCTCTGCCTGACAATGACGCTGGAAAAGCCGGAGTTTCGATTGAAGCGTGTGAGCATTTTGAGATCCTCTGCCAGATTGCAGCTAAACATGGGATCAAACTCATTGTTGCTTTACTCTCTGGCTGGATGAGCGGTAGAACGCATACACCTCAAGCGCTTGATGGAATGAATCTATTTACTGATCCGGTTGCATTGATGTGGGAGATCAGGTTTATCAACTACTTTGTAAACAGGATGAAATCTAAAACTGCCATAGCTGCCTGGGACCTGGGTAATGAGTGCAACTGTATGTCCACAGCCGAAACACGTGAGACAGCATGGACATGGTCGGCTACAATCACAAGTGCCATCAATGCCCAGGATGGAAGTAGACCAGTAGTATCCGGTATGCACAGCCTGCTGCCTGAAGGCACATGGACAATTCAAGACCAGGCTGAAATCACGGATATACTAACAACCCATCCTTATCCGGCATTTACTCCATATTGTGATCTTGATCCCGTAAATACACCCAGGGGTATTCTTCATTCGTCAGCAGAAAGCCGTATGTATGCAGATATCGGTTGCTCTCCTTGTATAGTCGAAGAAATAGGTACGCTTGGACCTATGAATGGTAACGCAGACACAGTGCGAGAGTTTTTTAGTCCAGCTTTGTTTTCCATGTGGGCTGACGATTGCCAGGCTATGTTGTGGTGGAGTAACGCGGATTTTAACAACCTCATACACCCTCCATACGATTATTACATGATAGAGCGTGAACTTGGGATCTTTGACGAGAATAGAAACCCAAAACAGGCAGCTCTCACAATAAAAGCAATGGGAGAGTTTTTTGCTACCCTCCCGTTTGATGTGCTGCCGCCGCGGATCATCGATGCTGTATGCATCCTGACACACGACCAGGATTGTTGGGCAAATGCCTTCGGCAGTTTTGTCCTGGGTAAGCAGTCCGGTGTTGATATAGAGTTTCAATATGCCGACCAGCCGATAAAAGACTCCAGCGTTTACATGATGCCTGGTATCACAGGACAATATATTATGCCGCGCAGAAGATGGATTGAGCTCCTGTCGAAAGTAAAAGAAGGTGCAACTCTATACATATCTATGGACGATGGAACGTTGACAGAGTTCGAAGAAGTAACTGGTCTGCAGGTGATCTCACGCTGCAACAGACCGACAGACACAACACTTAGAGTGTTATCAGCAGCATCTCATCCCAAGGGCACATTGAGCCGTAGCAACCGTCTGAAATGTACCGCCGTGAATGCCGATGTCCTGGGCACTGATTCCGAATCCCTGCCTGCCTTTACACGTGCTCAGTATGGTAAAGGCACTGTCTATGTATTGCTGGCGCCAATGGAGAAGTACCTGGCAACCACATCCGGTGCTTTCCAGGATCAGGATGTAGAACTCTGGTCATCAATATACCGCATGGTTGTAGGTAAGTCCAATAAAGTCCTGAAGAATCTGGACACCAATATTGGAGTCACCGAACACGAACTCAGCCTGCAGGAGCGGATAATCGTAGCAGTCAACTATACCCCTGGGGGTATAGACTGGAAATACGACCTTGCTGAAGGCTGGAAGTTGAAAACAACCTATCGAGGCTTGCCTGCAGTCGCTGGGAGCGATGCCGCAGTGTTTGCAATAGAGAAAATGCAGGATTAAATGACGGATTTAGAGGTTGTGAAATGAAAGATATAGCGAATGTGAATTACACAGGAATCAAAGGCAACTGGACTCTGAAAGGTGATATATCAGTCTCAGATATATCAAAACGAGACATATACCACAGCCCGCTTGAACCCAGTTTCGTCTGCTGGGCTATCCTGTGGAAGGAAAATAGTGGTGCTTTAAAAGTATCATTCGTTGAAGCTACCGGAGACCTTTCAGAATGGCCGCCGACATATAATTTCAACAGCCGGGATATCGAATACTACCTAAAGACTCTAGTCTCAACTGATGGTGGTCAGACCTGGAATGATACCGGTTGGCGTGAGGATATGGATGACCTCTGGGAGCTCAATCCTGACCACCACATCAGGCATGTATTCCAGGCACAGGATGGTTCACTTCTCCGCAATTACTGCCACACTCTCGATGGTGTCCTCATAGATACCAACTGGATAGAGTACGATCCTACAAAGGAAATGCAGGACTTCCCGTTCACCTACAGCAAAAAAGGTAAATATCACCAAAAGTTCTACTCTTTCTGGAAGAGCACTAATGGTGGGAAAACCTGGGACGAGATATGCCCGCCCGATCCCAAAACCGCTCTGTTTATCACAGCTGCACATCAGCTCAGCAATGGATCCATTGTTGCCACCGGGGCACTTCAGGGTCAGTGGGCGGATTTTAATTCATGGCAGCCGGCCATTATCGAATCCTGGGATGGTGGTCTGACCTGGAGCCAGCCTCAGGTGTTTGCAGAGAATGATGACAAACTTGCAGCACAGATGATGGGTGAAGAGAACGATTTCGTGGAACTCGGTGATGGCAGGCTGCTCCTTATCCAGCGCACCGATGGTCCCGGAATGCACACACTGCAGTTCTACCTCAGTCGTGATGCAAATGGCAATTGGACCGCAACTCCTCCCTCTACCAATCCGGATTTCGTGCACAGTGGATATCCGTTTATGCTGCGGACAAGTGATGGAGTCGTCTTCTATTACTGCCACAGCGCCATCAGATACTCCTGCGATGAAGGAGTCACATGGGGAAGCCTTTCTACCGGTTACAGCTATTATGGACAGATTGCTGAAGCCGCACCAGGTCGGATAGTAGCAATAACTCAGAAGAACATAGCAGACTGTTGCTACCCCTGGAAGTATGACACATCCATGCTACAGACGTCATTCGACTACACTCGAATAAACCGTATAGAACAAACAGATTACACACTGCCAGGCTGTGTAGCAGCGCTGGAAGAAAAGACCGGAGCCGATTTCCACATGTATGCCGAAGTCCGTGCAGATGGAGAATCCGGGGTCGCATTTAACATCACCGATAAAGGCTATGGGTTCGCAGCTATCGTAATCCCTAAAAACGAGTTCCGTTCACCAGGCAAAGCAGCAGGGACAGACCAGGACGCATGTCTGATCATAGGTAAGTGTGAAGATGGAATAATCAAACCCTTGCGAACCATTTTTATAGGCAAGATTGCCCTGGGAACCTGGGTTGAGATCCAGATAGACATGCAGGATGGAGTGCTCAAAACTGCCGTTAAACCAGGTGAAGCAGACTGGACAACCGGAGGAGCTCCGGCTACCTATGCAATAGTAAAGGACGATTTCGGAACCCCAGGCTCAGTTGGTTTCTTCACCAACAAGAGCACCGGTTCATTCAAAAACATAAAACTGGGATCCGGTGGTACAGAAATCAGATCCAACTGGAAAAACTCCGCCCACGCAGCCAGGCGCCTGGCATTGGATGCCGGAAGACAGGAATAAACAACATCCCCCAGGCAATACGCACTGGGGGATAAGGATATAGGAAGAACCAAAAGGAATTCGAAGGAATCCGTTCGTGCTGAGGTAACAGTTCAGTGTTAATGTGTAATATAGTAAATTTCCGTTCGTCCTGAGTAGCGCGAAGCGCGTATCGAAGGATGGACGGAAATTTACTCACAAATACTGAACCGTTACGTGCTGCCTGTCGAAGCACGGTCGGCTTCCAGAGAGTCTAGTTAACCAAACCCAGTCCCGCCAACTTCAGATAAGCAGCGCTCTCCTTGACTGCTGTAGCCATGTCAGTCGCGCAATCGTCCAGTTCGACTATCAGCCAATCGTTGACATCAGGATCTGCTGCCCCGATAATACCCGGCATATCCAGTTTTCCTGAACCAACCGCTGTATGCATCCTGTCCGGGTCCAGGTCTCCGTCTTTGATATGAAGTAGAGGTATTTTAGATTTGTGCTTGCCAATAACCCCGGCAGGATCGGTTCCGCCGAATGCTGCCCAGTAGACATCCAGTTCGCTGAAGAAGCCTTTAGACATTCCCAAAAGCACATCATAGGGCAGCTGGCCATCAGGCAGAGCTTCAAACTCCCACCAGTGGTTGTGGAACCCGAATTCAAGCCCATAGGGTTTAAGAAGTGCAGCTGCTTCGTTAAAAATATCGCCGGACTTTTTAACATCATCGAGTGTCTTATAGGCGTCCGGTCCCATGCCGGAGATCAATCTCTTGGCACCGAGAGCAAGCTGAGTCTCTGCAAGTTCAGCGACGTTCTCCTTGTTAGGGATTCCGGAATGGGTTGAACAGATGACCATTCCCAGGTCAGAAACGATCTTTGCAAACTCCTGAGGAGAGCAGCCATAAAGTCCAGCGGTTTCAACACCCTTATATCCGGCATTGGCAACCAACTGCAGGACGCCAGTATAGTCCTGAGCAGCAAGATCTCGAAGTGTATAAAGTTGAATGGCAACAGGTTTCAATGTGAGCTCCTTCTATTGGAGGTTGGATAATAGACACCAGTGGTTGAGTGGTAACAGTACAGTGTTAATGTGTAATATAATAAATTTCCGTTCGTCCTGAGTAGCGCGAAGCGCGTATCGAAGGATGGATGGAAATTTACTCATAACACTGAACTGTAACGCTCAATGCGACCGCCAATATCATTTTCATCTATAATAGTGAAATAGACTCTTTCTGTCCAATCTTATAGTGGTTAATTTTTAGGAGTAAAGTCTGCCTTCAATAGTTTATCCGAGGTGAGCGCAATCCGTTCGTGCTGAGCGAATCAAAGATAACTTTTACCACAAGGTGTAGGGGGAGTCGAAGTATGAAGGGATTGCGCGGCAGTCAACTCCAGTGTTAATTGGAAAGCATCTAGCAAATAATATAGAGAATCCAGGATACAAAAATGGCCGATAACAAGACAATGTCCAAAGAGACCCAGCTCTATGAACCAGTTCGAAACTTCCTGATGAAGCAGGGATTCAGAGTCTTAGGAGAGGTTTGTGCGTGTGATGTAGCAGGCTGGGATGGGACTCAGCTGGTCGTTGTGGAACTGAAACTGATTCTGAACCTGGTGCTGGTAGGACAAGCCGCCGATCGACAGAAGTTTGCAGATTCCGTCTGGGCAGCTATACCCAGGCCAAAAAACAAGTGGAAATGGAAACATGCAAATGCGGATTCCATCAATGTGCTCAAGCGCCTGGGAATAGGACTCTTACTCGTTCCACCAAAACACAGTAAGACTGCAGTTGATGAAATCCTGCCCCCAGGCAAGAAACCCGGCCAAATGAACAACCGCCGCAGGAGAGCTGTTCTAAAAGAGATGGAAGGCAGGACTGGAGACAGAAACACCGGAGGATGCACCCGCACAACCATAGTCACAGCCTACCGTGAGTCCACAATGCAGATCGCAGACCTGCTTGCCCAAAATGGCCCGATGTCTCCAAAACAACTCAGAGACCTTGGCTGCCACCCAAAAACCCAGAGCATCCTCTACGCCAACCACTACGGCTGGTTCGAATCCACATCCCGCGGAATATACCAACTAACCGAAAAAGGCTTAACAGAAAATTTAAAAGGAACTGGCAGTATAATTCTCCTAGGAGAAGATGGAAGAGCCTAATCCATTCAAATCACCGCCAACCTGATTCCCCCCTGGGTAGTCACAAACCTAATTCCCCCTTGGAGAAGGGGGCCAGGGGGATTGATTCCCTTCCGCACATTTATAAATCGAAGCGCCAACCTAATTCCCCCTTTGAAGGGGGGCAGGGGGGATGTGAAACAACCATTGAGAATCAAATCCTCATACTCGGGCGCAATTTGCAGTCGCATCAGCCCCCGCCCCAATATATCCGCCAACCTAATTCCCCCTTGGAGAAGGGGGGCAGGGGGGGATTGAAAAAGGATTGCTCCCCCCGGGACCGTCAATCCCCAGATCGGCCCGTCTAATCACATCCTCCATACGAAGATGACAACCGCTAATTGCATTTCCCTTTTCGCGTATTTAGCGCATTTCGCGGTTCATCCCAAAAATCTGCGAAAATCTGCGGATAATAAATCCCTTCAAAACAAAAAACCTACTCAGCAGCCCTTCTCCTAATCAACAAACTACAGGCAGCCTTATCCACCCGTGACATATCATAGATGTAATCATATCCCAGCGGTTCCAGCACCCTTCGATATAGAAGGTCGCAGTGGCTGCAGTAATCATAATATGGTTCCACTATATCGGATGACAACAGCCTGCCTTTGGACGGACAGTTGCGCATCTCAATACGGAACTCTCCGGCTTCCTCATCCAGCTCCATCACAAAATCAGCTGCTTCCTCATTGAGAGTGTGGCTCCAATACATCCAGCACCCTCGAATTCCGTTTTCAACAACCAAATCCCGCAGGTTCCCCAAAAATTCATCCGATATATATTCCCAGAACCCGACAACAGCATCGTGCCCGCCCCGTTTTTCCAGGTATTTAAAGAGCTCGCTGTATGCTGGTATAAACTCAGTACAGGAAATCATAATGATTCACCTTCGATTCCTATGGCCACAGTATATCTTTGTAGTCGATCATTGCCTGTTTGACGTTAGCAGCGCACTCAGGAGTGACTTCGTATTCCAAATGCAGATTTGTGGTCGAGAACAGGCCCATTTCAACTAGCAGCTTCTTTAACCCTGCCAGCCAGAACTTGATCCCCTCACCGTATACAGCATACATAAGCTCATTCATGCGGTTCTGCTGTTTCCAGGCTTCCTCAATGTCACCGTTCTGGACAGCTGCAACGATCTTGGCTGCGATAATGGCGTTGAAAACTCCACCGCCAAGCAGCATTCCATCATATCCGGCCTGCAGGTATTTTACGGTATCGAACTCGTAACCGGTGAGTAGTTTCAACTCCGGACGGTCCTCGCGTGCTTTGACTGCCAGCTCGATATGGGTATCGTCATCGCTGCTGTCCTTGACCAGTGCAACGTTAGGGTGCCGGTATGCCTCTGCCAGGATCTCCTCAGAAACTACAAAAGGTCCATATTTCCCGCGGTCATATATCCCAACAGGGGTAGGGCACCGCTCAATCGAATCCATATATATCTGTCTCATTTTACTGTTCGAAACCGCGCCGTTGCTCAAAGGAGTCGCTATAACACAGAAGTCAGCTCCAGCTTTGGCAGCGCATTCCATATTTTCAATAATTCTCTCCGAAGATGCATCCGAGACCTGTGCAGCAATCAACAATCGTCCCGCTGCAGCTTTAGACATAGTCTCAACGACGCTGTAAAGGTCTTTCCGGCTCATCCAGGTGCCTTCACCGCAAGTTCCGCCGATAAATACCCCGCGGACTCCCAGGTTGATGTGATGCTCCACCGTTCGCTCCAGGGAAGCATGGTCAGGATGCATATCATTATTAAAAGGAGTAGGAGTTGCACTCCAAACCCCATATGAACCTACTGGCTGCATAAGTCGTCCTCCAAAATATTACGTGCCCCAAAGACAGGCAGATTCAAGCTTGATTAAGAATCCAGTATTGCATATTGAATCCATTCCCTCGAATTCAAAACGCCATACAGCAAACCAAATACCGTTCACCTGAGCTCTGAATGCCATACAGCAAACCAACTACCGTTCACTTGAGCTCGAAACGCCATACATCGAAGCAAATATCGTTCATCCTGAATTCAGAACGCCATACAGCAAACCAACTACCGTTCACCTGAGCTCGGAACGCCATACAGCGAATCAACTACCGTTCACCCTGAACTCAGAATGCCATACAGCGAATCAACTACCGTTCACCCTGAGCTTGTCGAAGGGTGCGGATATGAACAAACTGCAAAAAACTGAACTCTTATCAGGCTTGATTATAGTCATTTTAATCCGGTTTGACAATGCGGATGCACGGAGGATATAGTGTGACTGTTAACCCGCTTTATTCACCAAGCTTCGCTTTTGTCCGGCAGTAGGGACAAAAGCTGAGTCAATTATGAATAATGCGGGTCTAGAGAGGCATAAAGCAGGCAAAAATGAACTTCAGTGCAATAATCAGACTAATAAGACCAAAACACTGGGTCAAGAACATATTCGTGCTTGCTCCGCTGGTTTTTGCTGGTAAATTCTCAGATATCGGGTCAACCGTTTCAGCTTTAGTCGCATTCATCTCATTCTGTGCAGCAGCAAGTGCAGTTTACACATTCAATGATATCAAAGACCTTGAACTCGACAAACTCCACCCTGGTAAACGCATCCGCCCCCTGGCATCCGGAGAACTATCTACAGCCTCTGCCTGGAAAGTATGTGCAACTCTACTAGCTATAGCAGCCGCAGGAACTGTGTATCTGACTATCGCAGGCGGTTATGCATTTGCAGTCGGAATCGGTTTATATCTAGCAGTCAACATATACTACACCCTGGTCGGAAAGACACAGGTAATAGTGGACGCATTCTGTATAGCCGTAGGGTTTGTGCTTAGAGTAATCGCAGGCGCCTATGCTATAGGGGTAGAACCAACCGGCTGGATTGTCGTAACCACATTTTTCCTGTCACTCTTCCTGGGCTTCGGCAAGCGCAGAGGTGAAATTGTCAAAATGCAGGAAGACAGCTCATCGCACAGAGAAGTCCTCTCAAGCTACCCGATCAACCTTCTGGACCAGATAATAGTATCCACCGGCACAATAGCTATCATTTCTTATGCCTTATACACCCTGGATGCCGGAGTAATAGAAAAATTCGGTTCCCCCAGGCTCTACTACACAATAATTCCAGTAGCCTACGGAGTCTTTCGCTACATGTACCTCCTCCTGAAGGGAGACGAAGGCGATCCCACAGAAGTCTTGATGAAAGACACCGGCTTACTTTTCACCGTCCTGATATGGCTAATAGCCGCCGCCGGAATAGTATACATAGACGGCGGCCACTTCAGATAACCCCACAAAGCCCGAGCAACCTATTCCCCCAGAGGACCGTACAACCCATTCCCCCTTGGCGAAGGGGGTCAGGGGGATTGCCGCCCTTCACGCGCTCAAAATGTGATCTCAAGTGAACAAACATATGCATCGGTATCAGAGCGAAGGGTGTACAATCTCCCGCAAACCACACCCCAATCGCCCCGCAGCGCCGATGCCGATGCACCACCCCTGCCGAAGCATCTTCCCTTGTCCCTTCCCCAAAAATCTGCGTAAATCAGCGAAATCTGCGGATACCTCCCTTCACCAGCTCTGGACTAACCACCCGTCAATCTACATATCTCTGAATAACCCAACAATAATCAAGTCTCCTTATCTCCGCGCCCTCCGCATCTCCGCGTGAAATTTCCCTTCTCAAAGTTTACAAAAAACCAGCTCTAAACGATAATGGGATTATGGTATAGTGAGATATCAGTAGGTTTAGTCTGCTGGCTCCCCCATTCCTTATTATAGAGGTGTAGTTTTGTCCGATTTTCCAAGAACAACCGTTGGCGGTATATCCGTCTCACGAATGATAATTGGCAGTAACTGGTTCCTTGGCTGGAGCCACACTACCGCTGCTAAAGATAGATACATCACAGAAAATGTCAGAGACTCCAAAAAAATTGCAGACATAATGGAAGTTTTCGTCAAAGCCGGAGTCGATACGACTATGGGTCTTGCCCAGATTCCAGAGTACCACGATGCCATCCAGGACGTGCAGCAGCGAACGGGCCGTAAAATGATCGTAGTCTCGACTCCACATCTGCCAACATCCAAAGAAACGTCTACCAAGGGCTTTGATCTTGGAGAAGTTGAACGCGTCCTCGATGAGCAGGTCAAGTGCGGAGCTACTTTTGTAATGCCGCATGCCTGCATAACAGATATGATGCTGGACAAGTGTTCCAGAGAGATCAGGCAGATAGATCCCGTTATAAAGATGATCCGTGACCGCGGGATGCTGACAGGTTTCAGCACCCACAACCCCGAAACCATCATCTATGCAGATGAAAATGAGATGGATATAGATACCTACATATCCATTTTCAACGCAATGGGCTTCCTTATGCCGATTGAAGTGGACTGGGTTCAGCAGGTTATTCAAAACGCCAAAAAACCTGTAATGACCATCAAACCAATGGCTGCAGGCCAGATCAGACCATTGCAGGGACTGACATATGTTTGGAATGCAATCAGAGATCAGGACATGGTCACAGTCGGCACAATGTCTCCTTATGAAGCAGCAGAATGCATTGAGCTTTCCCTGGGAATACTTGAAAAACGCAAACCACAGGTCAAACTTCAGGAAACCAGGTCGAAGAGTACAGTCAAGTAGTGAGGTAATAAAATGTCCGTATTTCCAAGAACAACCGTAGGGGGCCTGTCGGTCTCCAGAATGATCATAGGTACCAACTGGTTCCTAGGTTGGAGCCACACTACAGGCGCCAAAGACCGCTATATCAGAGAGAATGTTAAGAACCCGGAGAAGATCGCAGAAATAATGGAAGTATTCGTCAACTCCGGAGTCGATACTGTGATGGGGAATATTCAGGTTCCGGAGCTGCATCAGGCAATCGATATTGTCCAGCAGCGAACCGGCAAAGAGATTATTATGATCTCCACACCAGGTCTTCCGGCAACAATTGAAACCGCTGCAAAAGGGTTTGATGTAGGGGAAGTGGAGCAGGTTTTGGATCTCGAAGCCAAATTGGGTGCGAAATTCTGCATGCCTCATACCAGCACAACCGATATAATGGTAGACAAATGCGCCCGTGAAGTCCGCCATATGGACCCTGTACTAAAAATGATCCGGGACCGCGGAATGATCCCCGGCTTCAGCACACACGTCCCCGAGACCATCATTTATGCCGATGAGCACGATATGGATGTCCAGAGCTATGTTTCGATCTTCAACGCTATGGGTTTCCTGATGCAGCTTGAGGTCGATTGGACTCAGCAGATAATCCACAACGCCAAAAAGCCCGTCATGACCATCAAGCCAATGGCCGCCGGTCACATCAGACCCCTGCAGGCGTTCACATTCGTCTGGAACGCAATCCGCGATCAGGACATGGTAACAGTAGGCACAATGTCCCCCTACGAAGCCGCAGAATGTGTTGAACTGTCAATGGGAATCCTCGAAAGAAGAAAACCCGAAATTAAACTCCAAGAAACCAGATCAAAGAGCACAGTTAAATAGATATGAGCCTGGATTTGCGGTTCAAGTCGGTTCACACAAGTAGTCTGCAATCCGTTCGTCCTGAGCAAGTCGAAGGGCGGACGGATTGCACGTTAAGGTCTGAATTCTTGATTGAATTCTTATAAGTAGAGGTGCACACGTGCAGGTTTATCAACTCCCCAAAGACAGAGTCATATACAATTACAGGTATTTCCTTCCCTATGCTCCCGAATGGGGCAGTGCGGACCTGTGCAATCAGAGGCTGGATGAGCTTGTAGAATACTGCAAAGCCGCCAAACTTGACGCAGTGCAGTTCTTTGTAAACACTCTGCCGGCAACCTGCTATATGCCTGCACACAATGCCGCAGAACAGGCTCACAGGGCAAAGTGGATGCGTGAGGCGGTTGCGCCTACCCTCCGGGGTATAGGGGTCTCATACCAGTTGAACCTGCAGATGCTGATGGGAGCCACTACGTGTGGTCTGGATATGCGGGATGAATACGAGTGGGAGTATCTGGTCAGCGAGTATGGAGATCAGAACCTGGGTTGTGCCTGCCCTCTCGGCTCCAGGTTCCGCAAAATTATGGGAGAGATGCTCCGCCTGTGGGCCTGGACCGATCCCGATGTCATTTGGGTGGACGATGATTTTCGCATGCATAACCATGGCTCCATGCTTGGCAGTCCGGACTACTACTGCTACTGCGACCTCCACCTGGATGCCTTCGCACAGAGAGTAGGCAAACGCTATTCCCGCGAGGATCTATTGGCCGAAACACTTAAACCGGGAGAGCCAACCCAACTCCGTTTGCAGTGGCTGGATTTCCTGGGTGACAGTATGGTCGAGTGTGCGGACTGGATCAAGCGCGAAGTACAGGGAGAAAATCCCCGGACCAGGTTAGCGCTTATGACTTCCTGCCCCGAAGTCCACGCAGCCGAGGGTCGCAAGTGGAAAGAATTTCTGACTGCCCTGTGCGAGCCATATGCTCCAATGACCAGGCCAATGGGCGGAATCTACACAGCCAACAATGCCCCGGTAAAAGCTCTTGCCTGCACATATGACTATATGCACCAGAGCCTTGAGGTCTTGGAAAATACAATTGGTAAGGGCATCACAGACAATGGAATCGAGATAGAGAACACCCGCTTCACCACCTGGTCCAAGTCCGTCTCCTGCACACAGTTCCAGATGACTGTTTCGCAGCTTTGCGGATGCACTCAGGCTACACTCTCGCTCAACGATCTGGAAGGCTCCCCGATTATGGAGGAACCAACTTGTGTATCAATGCTGACCGACATCCGGCCCAGACTGCAGTCCCTGGTTGACCTCAATCTCAATAACTGGAAAGCACTGGGGGTATCCTTACTATTTGATCTAAATGCAGCTTATAAAGTCCACATAGATGAACCGGAGGGTTATGGCGCCTTGGCATCCGGCAGGACCTGGCCTCAGATATTGCTTGAAATGGCTGTCCCCTGCAAATATGTAACACCTGCCCAGGCTGTAGACTCTGCTGACGTAATCGCACTGGATAGATACTCAGCCTGGCTGCCATCCGACTCCGAACTGGAAAAACTGCTCTCCGGTAACGTATTCCTGGATGGAGCAGCAGCTGATGTCGTAAGTAGAAGAGGTTTCAAACATCTACTGGGTGTGGAAGTGGGAGAACTACACAAGACCGGTGAGATAGCGGAGAAGTTCATGTCAGGCATACTCCCAGGAGTATATGAAGTCCGCGTCCCACACAGAGGGTTCCTCTGGAGAGAGATGGTCTCCACTGGAGCAGTCGTTGCAAGCGAGTTCATAGACCCCAAAGACCGCCGGGTCCCGGGTTCCACCTACTTTGAAAACTCTGCAGGAGGAAGAATCGCCGTATACGCAGCAATTGGGGACTTCTCTTGGGGTACATTCGGCAGTCACGCAAGGTCCCGCTGGCTCAGAGGAGTCCTCCGCAAACTCTCCGGAGACACCTTCCCAGCTCTCCCAATAATCCCGCACCACTGCCTGACTATAACCCGCAGCCAGGGAAACACTATGCTGATAGCCCTTGCAAACCTGGGCACAGACACAATCAGGGACATAAACTTCATAACCGGCACAGCACAATATAAAAATCTGGAACTTTTATCAAAAGATGGAACCTGGATACCTCAGGGGGTAGAAACCACCCTGGCAGACGGAGCCTGGACACTAAACACCGATTCCACTCTGAACGTCTACGACTTCCTGATCTTGAAACTAAGTTAAGGGCATAGTCATTGTCATCCTAAGTATCCGACCGAGCTTTTTAGCGCGATAATTTCATAAAGAAACCCACCCAGGTGTTTCGGAACTTGAGGGTTGGTATGCAAGTGTTGGAGTAACCAACAAACCTAACATCCAACCCGGAAGTCCCGAAACCAAGACCATGGCTTCTTAGGAGGAACGGGGATCCGCTTTACTCCGAATGACCCCGCTCTCATCAAAACCTCAAAGCCAATAACGACAGACCAACCCATTCCGCGAAATCCGAGTACCTCCGCGAAATCCGCGATTCAAGTCTATTCCTTCACCAGCACCCTTCCAACCCCAGGTGACAGTGGGACAATCAACACCGACCCCGATGAAGAAAACCTCTGCCCAGTAATCGCATCTCTCCACTCCCCCGCAGCCCCGGTGACCCGGACTATCTGAGATATATCAGCCCTTCCGCTGGCAACTATCAATATAGACTGCTTCTTTGGTGTAATAAATCTGCCAACCACATAGTCCTTATAATCTGATTCAGCTTTTCCTGTCTGCTTTAAATCTATCAGCAGTGGTTTGATCTTTACCAGTTCCTTAGTCAACACAGTCGTCTTCTCAAACATTGGCTGAGTTGTGCCATCAGGGCTGACCATCCCATTTAACATGCCAGGCATATGGTTATACAGGAAGAAGACCACACCCTTGGCTCCGTATGCAAGAGCAACATAGGTCATAGCCCGCAATTCCTCTGCCGAAGGTTCCCTCCAGTCATCCATCCTGTAAAAAGCCTGCAGCACAGTCCAGTGGTTATTGTTCCCGCAGGTCCTTACCCAGTAAGGATAAGCAGCCATAAAATCCCCTATACTCCCCGCAGGAGTCTTGCCTGTTATCGGATAATGATCAAAAACAGCCTCCGTGAGCACAGATGATTCCACAAACTTCTGCAGCGCTGGAGGCTGCTGGAAACATGAAAACGCCAGCCTGGTAGGGTCAACCATCGCCAGGATTCGCTGGACAGTAATCAAATTGGGGATCTCTGATGGATATGGCTCATCCTTTACCTGGTAACGTATCAGCGCCGGATACTTCCCAAGCCTGGCATATTCCTTTTTACAGGCAGCCAGCACTTCAGCTTCTGTAACTCTCTCCGGATTCCCCACCAGGTCGTAAAGAGAGGCCACAAACATGGCTATTTTTATATTATGTTTCTCAGCCATCCTGAGCAGAGGGTCCTGCAGGTTCTCAGGCAGGTTCGGGACTGCCACAAAGTTTATCCCGTTTGCTTCCATTATCCCGAAATGATTATCATAAAACGACTCCGCTCCTGCAGGGTCCCACGGATACTTCGCCATTCCCGGATGCCCTTCAAACCAGGTTCCTATCGGGAAGAACGGTTTCACATTATACTTAATCGGAGCAACCTTGACAGACGTGTCCAGTTTTACCGGTGCCGTCCCTGTGACGCTCCCTCCGGCTCCACCCAGCAGCCTTATAGTATAATCACCGTCCGGTAGAATCTTATTGCCTGACTTACCATTCCATTCGATCACACTCTTGTCAGCCACTGCCATTTTGTTGTGTACAATGTATCCCACAGACTTTCCTGATTTATCCGCTATATCAACAGTAAATGCTTCTCCGGGAACAGTGAAGAAGCTTGCTGTGAGCTTATCGTTCAACCCATCACCGTTTGGACTGATAAACGACGAGTCAAGCTCTATGCCATTGGGAACACTCCCCGATATCTCATAACTAAACAATGATCCTGTTGCAGAGAGTGTATACTTGTGGTCTGCAGGCATATCGAAGACCTTTTTTACACTTCCAGTCACGGGCTCCGATTGTCCGTTGAATGTGACCTGTGCAGGTTCAGTAAACTCTCCTGCAAAAGACAATCCTGCTCCGGCCTTAGCAAGCGCAACCCTGGATATCCGAGCTGTCTTGCCTCCCCAGATCAGTTTGCCGAAGTCAGACTGGAACTCCCCAGGCGCAGGAACATGCCACACTGCCATTGGATTGTGATACCGTAAGTTAAATGCAACCTGCAGTCCCCATATATCCGAGTCTTTCGGAATAGCTACAGGTAGTTTAGACAGATCCAGCGACCCTTCAATAACATACCCACCAGATACAACTTTACTCTGCTTGACTGTCTCTGAACGGACTGTCCAGGCTCCGTTCCATTTTGAATCTATACCAGCAGCAGTAATTGAGGCATCATATATGTCTCCACCCGCATTGATAATAGTATGCAGTCTGGTCTCTCCGGAAGACAGGAAGAGCTCAACACCGTCATCGTCCCAAACCGCCCCGTCCCTGTCCCGTTTCTGGAAAAGAGGCAGCCGGCCAATCCGGCTTGCGTCAAACATGAAATACAACAGGTCTCCAACTCTCCCGATTCGAAACTCAGAAGTAACCGCAGTTGCCTGCCCGCTCTTAAAATCAAGTGCCACCGGAGCACCGGATGCCTGCTCCCATTCACTCCCGGAAATCACCCCATCGATAACAGGGGCTTTAGCAAGATAAGGTGCATTAACAGTCTGAATCACCGCACCTGCTGCAGTCACGCACATGAGTAATAATGCCAGTATGATAAGTATATATTTCATGGTTACCTCTGATCGGAAGACTGAAGTCAAAATGTCGATATTAACACGAATTGAGGCTAATATCTGACATCCGCCTGATATTACCAGATTTCCAAACCAAGAGCAATCCTTGTATGGTAATAGGGTGCGTGTAGAATCTACGGAAACGGTATTATAGGATTATATCTGCAGGGATTCCACCCCTGCACCCCATATTCTGTTTTTCCCGGAGGGTCTTCAGACCCTCCGGGAAAAACAGTTTAATGGGTCCAGGGAGGTTACCTCCCTGGCAGAGTCCAGAGACAGAGTCTCTGGTGTAAAGTGTAAATGCATCGCATTTACACCGGTGAATGGATTGCGCGGCGGCCAACTATACGGAACAGTTATATATGCCGATCAGTTTCCCTTCTTAGCGCCTTTGCGGCTTTGCGTGAGAAAATTCAAATGGCCAGTGTTGATAAATATTTATGTAACGGTTCAGTGTTAAGTGTGTAATAGAGTAAATTTCCGTTCGTCCTGAGTAGCGCGGAGCGCGTATCGAAGGATGGACGGAAATTTATTCACGATTCCTGAACTGTTACATATTTATTATTCCATTGACAAAACCAAAATCCCGTGCTACTATGATAAATAAGTTTTACGTCAAACCTAATAAACAATCATAGGAAATAAATGGAGGAACGAAATGAAAAAAGGGTTTACCTTAATCGAGCTGCTGGTTGTTATAGCAATTATAGCAATACTCGCAGCAATTCTTTTCCCCGTGTTCGCCAAGGCCCGAGAAAAAGCACGGCAGAGTTCATGCGCAAGCAATCTTAAACAGATTGGTCTGGGAATACAGCAGTATACCCAGGATTATGACGAAACGTTTCCACCGGCATATGCCGGAAACGGAATGGTCCCGCAGACAGATGCCAATATGCCGGGAGCACACTTTATTTCCGATCCCGGACAGGTGGCAAATGGTCAGGGAAACTATATCACCTGGGCAGACTTCACCAACCCATATGTAAAGAGTTGGAAGCTATATCAGTGCCCATCTGCTCCAGCTCAAAATGTTATGAGCTATGGTTACAGCAGCGAGATTTCCGGCGGCGCTGTATATGATGCAGTAGAGCCTGCAATGTCCCTGAGCACCATTGTAAAACCATCAGAAGTTGTCATGCTGCTGGACTACAATATCGTATATGGAGTATTCGCCAATGCCTATCAGCCTACTTACTGGAGTTGGATGATGGCGGCAACAACCATGCACAGCGGTGGAGCTAACGTCGCATTCGCTGATGGCCATGTTAAATGGATGCTGTGCACAGGCTCATTGTTCTACCCGGTGCCCAGTCCAATCTGGAACCCACGGACCCAGTAGTTCATACTGGCTGATATGTAATGATTCAATGGTCTCCCGGGAATATTCCCGGGAGATTAGTTTTTTTGACTGGCGCATTTCTGTCATTCTGAATATTGCGTGTGTTGCACATATGGCAGTAATATTTTCTGAATAATCTGCGAAAATCTGCGTAATCTGCGGATAATTATCTTTAAAGCATTTGTCCCGTTGAATGAACTGCTTTACCGTAGCTCCAAGTTGCGCTCATAATAATAGTAATGGTGGACAAGAATAACCAAGGAGTTCGTTTGAATGAGAATTCTTCTGTTAACAATAATACTGGCTTCTTTCTGCACAGCCTGCTCTGCGCAGATGCCAAAGGACTGGCAGAACAGTCTCAAACCTAAAGGCACACCTGCCAGGCAACTGGTGTTCACAACCAATGGCATAACCAAATACCGTATTGTCATACCTCAGAATGCCAATGATGCCCAAAAGAAGGCAGCAGCAATTATCAGTTCCCGTTTCGAACAGATCAGTGGAGCCGCTTTTCCCATAGTCTCAGAAGGACCAGGCTTTAAGCCATCCGGATATGAGATCAGCATCAGTTACACCAACTTACTCAAATCCTCAGGTATTCCACATAAGGACCTTGGCAAAGAGGGATACAGCATCGATGTCAAAGGGAACAGGCTCTTCATCCATGGTGGAGGTCTTCGTGGTGCCATCAGCGGAGCATATTCGCTGCTGGAAGAAGACCTTGGCTGTCGCTGGTATGCGCTGGGTGCCAATGACATCCCAAAAATGAAGACACTTGCATTCAAGCCAGTCTGCAGGACAGTTGTCCCCAAACTCGATATCCGTGATCCTTTCTACCTTGAAGCCTGGGAGACCAACTGGTCCCTGCGCAACAAGACCAATGCTCCTTATGCTACCATTCCAAAAAACTGGGGTGGTAACTCCAAATACTCCTGGTTTGTTCATTCATACGCGCACATATTTGACCCTTCCACTGATTTCGCTGCCCATCCGGAATACTTCGCAGAGATCAAGGGCAAACGCCAACCCAGCCAGCTCTGTGTAACTAATCCTGAAGTCATCAAAGGAGCCATTGAGAAAGTGCGCGATTGTCTGAAGTTTTATCCGGACTGCAATATTATCAGCATCTCTCCAAATGATGGCCGGGGATATTGCGAATGTGCCAACTGCAGCGCCATCGATAAAGCCGAAGGCTCCAAATCCGGAAGTCTGATTTTCTTCGTTAATAAAATCGCCGATGCACTCAAAGATGAGTTCCCGAACGTAACTTTTATGACACTGGCGTATCTCGATACATTTTATCCACCTAAAAACCTTCGACCTCACGACAACGTTGCTATCCAACTGTGCACCGATTCTCATGCCTGGAAGTATCAGTTCTGCCATATTACCGAGTCAAACGATTTCCAGGCAGCAATGAAAGCCTGGGCTGCGATCAATGCAAAGATATATATCTGGGACTATCCGTGTGATTATGTGCACTGGCTTGTTCCGATGGCTAATATGCCGGTCTGGCAAAAAAACATACAGTTCTACATGGCCAACAATGCCCGGGGGATAATGCTCCAGGGTGATTCCATGTCATACGGTTGTGATATGGCTGAAATGAGATCCTGGGTCTGGTCCAAACAACTCTGGGACCCAAACCTGGATACCAAGAAGCTTATGAAGGATTTCATACTGGGCTACTACAAAGAGTCAGCCGTTCCGGTCTGGAACTACAATATGCTGATGTGGAACTTCTGGGAGAAATACCATGCACTTCCTCATAAGTGCGGAGTTCCATCTGACAATCCCATCATGAACAATCTCCAGTGCTCATACGCTCCGGATGGTCCAATGTTCACTCCTGAGTTTATGGATAAATCCTGGCAGTATATCACGCAGGCCGAAAAACTCGCTAAGAGTGAAGACATGCTGCAGAGAATACAAAAGATCAAAGTATCTCTCCTTTATCTGAAGCTTTCACAGGGGATTGGTTACTTCTCTGAGTTCCGTGATTTTATCAAAGGCAAAGACATCAAGGGAGGCGCTCTGCAGAACAAAGAGACCTACCGGAAACTCTATGATGAGTTCGTATCTATCTGTAGAAAATGCAACATAACCTCTCTTTCAGAAATGAACCCGATGAACAAAACGCTGGAAAAATGGGAAGCAGCTCTGACTGCCACCGGCGTTGCACCGCCTTCAAAAGAACTCTCTAACGATTGGGGATTCATCACTGATCCAGACGACAAAGGGATCAAAGAAGAGTGGTTCAACAAAGGTAAATACTACAAACCTGCCAAGGATGCCAATGCATTCGGCGGAGGAACTGCCACCCAGGGGATTGATGCCGACGGCATGTCCAGAGTTCGCAGCAACGTTGGTTTCGGTTGGGAGAAGCAGGGGTTCCCGGACTATGTCGGAAATGCATGGTATTTCCAGACATTCACTGTGCCAAAGGATTTCCTCACAGCCAAACACCTGTATATACTGTTTGGTGCAGTAGACGAGGAAGCATGGGTCTATCTGAACGGTAAAATGGTCTGCGAGAGAAGCGTTGCTTCCACCGGCCAGCCGGTATCGGTCCTATGGAGCGAACCATTCCTGATAGATGCGGCACAGTATCTAAACAAGGACGGCGAAAACCGCCTGGCTGTGCGAGTCTACAACAGCCTGGGAATGGGCGGAATATGGAAACCCGTAACACTGTACGCAGTAGACCGTGAATACACCGCCGCCGAACTGACCTTTTGAACCAAATGATATAAATTCTCACGCAAAGCCGCAAAGAATTAACTTCAGTTTTCCAGAAGTAAGGTCAACTCGGTTTAAAAGAGTTAAGCGCAATCCGTTCGTGCTGAGCGAGTCCAAGGTATCTTTTAGCACTTGCTTTTAGGGAGTCGAAGTATGAATGGATTGCGCGGCGGTCAATCCGAAAATAGATTGACTGATTGCGATTCCCTTCTTTGCGTCTTAGTGGCTTTGCGTGAAATTAACTAACATTCACAAGCATACCGAATCGTTTGGGTTAGGAGTTTTGTAATGAATATCAAGATCATTTTAGCAGCATTGATACTGCTCTGTGCCATCCCGACGGCAGCGGAGAAGTACTACATGGTCCTGGGCAATTCCTTCCAGGGAGATACACCAAGGCCAATGCTGAGCAGATATATATACGATACCGAAAATCCAACCAAAGTCATCCCTGCACCTGCTAAAGGTCTGGAAGGCGCCGCGCTTGTTTCCAGCACCGAAAACAGTTTCAGTGGACTCGCGTTCTACAATGGCAAGATATTCGCTTCCTGCACCAAAACCGGGAGTGTAATCAAGTTCGACGCATACACCGGAGCCAGAGAAGGCACAATCATAACCGGCCTCACAAGCCCAGCTGGTCTGACCATAGGACCTGACAAAAACATCTACATAGCCTGCAAAGACTATATAGCTCGCTACACCCTTACCGGAAAACCAAAACCGGGAGTAGACAACTATGGGGATGTATTCTCAAGCGCAGGCAGCTTCAGATACGGAGATGGGATCACCTTTGACAAGAAAGGCAACCTTTTCGTCTGCAGCCAGGGTTCTAGTGAGATACTCCAGATAAGCATAGATAGTGGAGAATACAAACGCTCATATGCCAGAGGACAGGGAGTCTTCTCTGACATCAAAGTAGGCAGTGATGGCCGCCTGTATGTATCCGTCACCGGCCTTGCAGGCATAGACAACAAGGGATTTGTAGCCATACTCGACCGGGAGTCCAACAAACTGGAACCCAGAAAACTCGACGGCGACAAAGACCCATACGGCTTAACATTCACTCCCGACAACAAACTGGTAGTAACCAGCTACGCCGACGGCGGAGCCCGCCTCTACGACAACTACCAACTGCTGGGTCTATTAGGAACACAAGTAGGAGGAGAAAGAGACTACAGAATCCTCTTCTACAAAATCCCTCGATAAAACCCATATGGATTTGCCCAGGCTATGTCGAAGTCACTACCCAATTCCCCCTTTGAAGGGGGGTAGGGGGGATGTGAATCCAGCAATGCCGAAGACACCACCCATTCCCCCTTGGCGAAGGGGGCCAGGGGGATTGATTCCCTTGTCAAAGGGGGTAACGGATTACAAATGCATCGGTATCAGAGCGAAGGAGGGACAAACTTTCACCTCCTACACCCCCCAGCGTCGATGCCGATGCACCAGCTATGCCGAAGACCCTACCCATTTCCCCGCACAGTCCTCATTCAAACACCATAAACACAATAAATCAATAGCAATGCCGACAAGAAATGTGATATACTTCAGTAATATCCAAATATATATGAACATATGGCGGCTTTAGTTTGCGGAGTTATACATGAACACTGAACAGGAACTTAGAAGCAGAAGCTGGTTCGTTGTCAGTCTTGTGTGCGTGCCGATAGTTGTTAATTATTGGAATTGGAGCGGACAGGTAAATGACATCTGTCCGTTCTACATTCTGGAAGCGTGGATTCTTACATTCTCAATTATCTCTACTGTTGTCTATTGGACAGCTGGTTGGTTTTGGGCTAAAAAGCTGAATGCCCTTGAAGTCTTTCATCGAATGCTGAGAGGCCAGCCAGTTTGGCGGGTGATCGTATCAATTATTGTCCTTGCTATAATAGGCATTCATCTCATATGGGGGACACAGTCCAGGCGGGAATGTTTCCTTTGGGAAGCTATACGCATGAACAATGTCGAAATAGTCACCAGTCTGCTGGACAAAGGCATAGATCCCAACATCAAAAACGAAGACGGAATAACCCCGCTCGGAGTAGCTGTAAGCCAAAGAGCCATCGAGACTATGAATGTCCTTATTGAACACAAAGCCAATATTAATGTACTGCCGGAGGATGGCTATAACATTCTGCAGGACGCATTAGAAACTGGAATGGACAGAATCACCACCACACTTGTAAAAGCCGGAGCCAAAACGAACTTCGGAGAGAACAGGCATCTGACTATTCTATATGGCCAATATAAAAAACGTCAGCTCAGATACAAAGACCTGAAATAAGGTATTGACGATATCATCATCGGAGACTTTATATGGACAAACTGGATGATATGAAATGGCGTGTAGGGCTGACAACCGTACCACTGTCAATAGTCGTTTTCGCCGGTGTTTTATACCTGCTTTTTCATTACATGCCCGAATTGGTTTCTAGTGGCGATAGATTTAGTGTCCTGGCTATATACACCGTCGTCATTTTCGGTGTGACTATTATCAAATATGCTACTACTAGATTCTGGGCTTGGAAACTAAATGATTATAGCTACTACAATTCTATATATAGCGGCTTTACAAGGTGGACTTGCTACTCACTTGCTGTTGTTCTAATCGGATTTGTGATTCTAGCAGCACTCGAGATGCCGAATCTTCGCAATGAAGCGCTCTTTAACTCAGTATGGCCACCAGACACAGCAATGGCCCGCAGAATGCTGGACAAAGGTGCAGACCCAAACTACTGCAAATACAGAACCCCTGTGATCTTCGAGTCTCTTTCTCAGAAAAACAAAGAGATATTCTGGATGCTTCTTGATCACGGAGTCAACCTGCAAGCCAGAAACTCAAGCGGTATAACCATCCTGACCCACACACTAGCCATCGGACCATCCTACGACCACTTAACCCAACAATTACTCAAACACGGAGCCAAACCCGATTTCCTCGAACGTGCCGATGTTGAGGGAAACTATAATAAATACCTGCATAGACAAACAAAACGCGCAGCAAAGAGATAGTTCTTACTTGCACTCTCGCAAAAAAGTAACTGTCTTATTATTCCCACTCCGTAGATTTACTCACTCATCAACAGTATATACTGTGCATATAGCGCTTCTCTGTGCGGAAAAAATATGTTGTAAAAAGAGGCATCATATGCTTGACATGTGAAAAAGCACATGGTATACTCCGATTAAGATGCCATAGCGATATTGACCAGAACAAAAAATGGACATATATATTAACAAACAGACGTTATAGCGACACTGTTTCTTGATGTAATGTTAATAATCTTAATAGGTCTAAGGCTATACACTCACAATGGCATCTAGGACACAATCATAGGAGGTTATGTAAATGACAAAGAAAGGCTTCACTCTTATCGAACTACTGGTAGTAATAGCAATTATAGCTATACTGGCAGCCATTCTCTTCCCTGTTTTCGCCAAAGCACGCGAAAAAGCACGACAAGCAACCTGTGTATCTAATCAAAAGCAGATCATGAATGGCTTTACAATGTATGCACAGGATTATGATGAAAGATATCCATCTGCTCCCGGTCTTTGGGGATCAGGTCAGCCTTGGATTTTCTGGCCACATATGATACAACCCTATACAAAAAGCTGGGATGTATTAGTGTGCCCGGATAGAGCAAAGACGACTAATTGGAATTATCAGAATGCCCTATATCCAGTTGCTCCTAGTTATTCTACAGTAGATGTAGCAATGTATGATCCAGGAATCAGTATGTCTCAAGTTACCAGTCCTGCACAAAAGTTCCTGCTGGCAGACAGCAATCATGTGGCAGTAGATGGTTTGAGAGGTTGGTTGATGAACGCCTGTGGTCAGTGGAGCTGTGGAGCCAATATCGGCACGACACATGCCTGGACTCCAACTCATTCCAACGGAATCGTAATGAGTTATTTCGATGGTCATGTTAAATGGCTTGAAGTCAACAGGGTTTATGCAGACACTCAGGATTCTGCAATTCTGGCGCTTAATCCGACAAAGTAGTATAGATTACTAGACCATTAAATAGGCATAATTGTCTGTCCCCGTACCAGTAAATAACTGGTGCGGGGATCCATTTTTTTATATGTTTCTATATTCTAGCTGCATACTTACTTGATTCCGGACACCACTGTAACAGCAGCCCCTTCCAACCCCACCGACCCAGCAGTTATCGTAATACTCCCTGCTTTCTCAGTAGGTCTGACAATCACCATACAGTGCCCATTAAATGCATGCCTCTGATTCGCCTTATCTGGGTCCAAATCCGAAGGGTTCCCGTTGCCGACTCCATCAATTGTCCCCTGACCTTTAACTTCAAACGTCACCAAATTGTCCGCAGTCGGCACAACCCTGTTGTTGGAATCCAGAATATCGACAGGAATAATAGCCACATCCTCCCCGTCTGCAAGTATCTTTGTTCTGTCAGATCGCAATCGGATCTTTGCAGGCGTTCCGGTGGTCTCAACTGTATCCCTGGTGACTTCCTTTCCCCCAATTGTTCCAATCGCCACAAGCTTTCCGGCAGCATAAGGCACGTTCCAGTCCAGGTGAGTCAACCTCTCCACATCCTGCGAACCTATGCTCTTCCCGTTCAACAGCAGCTCAACCCGCTCACAGTTAGAGAATGTAACTACACGGATATTCTGCCCCTCTTTACCCGGCCAGTTCCAGTGGGGCATTATATGGACAACCGGCTTATCCTTCCAGACAGCCAGATAGTAATAATAATTGTCTTTCGGGAAACCGCAGGTATCCATTATCCCGAAATGCGAGTTTATGCACGGCCAGCCGTACGGAGTAGGCTCCCCTCGATAATCAAACCCCGTCCACACAAACCCTCCAGCCATCCAGGGACGTTCCGCAATCGGTTTCCAAGCCCATTCTGTAAGGTTATAACTGGTTACAAAGCATTTTCCCTTGTTGTCAGCATACTCCCCCCGGGTAGTCAGAGTACTAGCAGTCTCCGATCCATAGCAAGGCTGGTTTGTAAACATTGAATGGAACTTATCATATTCCCCGGTACTATAATTGAACCCCTGTATTTCCTGAGTGCCTGAAATACCGCTCCCGAACCCGCCGTTCATCGCGCAGGATACAGGCCGAGTAGTATCCAGTCTGCGTGTAGCTGCTTTCATAGCAGCAAACATCCTTGCACCCTCAGGAGTTCCCTGCAGCCCTTCTTCATTACACATAGACCAAATAATAACGCTCGGATGGTTTCTGTCCCTTCGAACCATACTCTCCACCTGAGAAAGTATCTCCGGCGAATCCCCGAGCTTGCGGTTCTCATCCATCACCAGGAATCCCAACTGGTCCGCGTAGTCCATCAATTCCGGCGCATAAGGATGATGAGAACATCTATAACCGTTTGATCCCATCTCCTTCAACTTCTTGAGTTTATAAAAATGCACATAATCAGGCAGCGCAGTCCCAATTCCCGCAAAGTCCTGATGGTTGCAGGTCCCCTTTATCTCCACACGTTTACCATTTAAGAAAAACCCCTCAGCCGCGTCGAACCGAATCGTCCTGATACCATACGGGGTATTGTAGCTGTCCACTGTCTTTTTGTTCACAAGCAGGCTGGTTCTAAGCTGGTATATATTCGGCTTATCGCAGCTCCAAAGCATCGGTTTCGTAAGTTGCACAACTTGTGTATACTCAGGATTGGTGCCTCGAGATATTGTTAGGCTGCTTTTGACAGTAGCTACAACATTACCTTTCGGATTTATGATCCTAGAAACAAGCATACACTCAGCATCAGCAGTCGTATCATTGTCGACACTGGTCCGTATGGTGATTTCAGCAGCATCAGAACGTCCCTTATCTCCATCCGGGACAACACTAGTAATAAAAGTTCCCCAGTGAGATACATGCACCGGCTGCAGTTTGGTTAGCCATACATGCCGGTAAATCCCGCCTCCCTCATACCACCAGCCCTCGTTATGAGTAGAATCCGCACGGACCACCAGAACATTCTTCGAACCATACAGTGCAATTTTCGAAATATCATAGTGAAAACTGGTGTATCCGCTCTGATGTGTGCCCAAAAACTCCCCGTTCAACCAGACCTTGCTGCCCTGGTAAATACCGTCAAATTCCAGCCATAAAGTCTTGCCTTTATCCGATTTAGGTAGTGTGAAGACCTTGCGGTACCATCCGATACCCTTCCCCCGAAAACCGTGAGAACCATCTCCATTGGGACCTGGAGGATTTTCAACAACATAGTCATGAGGCAGATGAACATTCTGCCACTTCGAATCATTAAAACTGTATGCAAGGTAAGGTATGTGATACTTTTCACCTTTATCTGCAACAGTTGCACTGCCGATCACCCCGCCAATACCAGCAGTATTCTCAACAAGCATCGCCAGCACATTAGGCCCGTTAGCTTTTACTGCGGAAGAAATATCAACATCAAAAGCTTCATTCCATCCACTGTGATAGAGCAACCTTTTACCGTTAAGAAATACGGTTGCATTGTCATCTACGCCTTCAAAATGAATAGTCACCGGATGCTTCGTCACTGGAATAATCGTTCGGTACCATGAGAACCCTATTCTGCCATTAAACGTATCCCAGCCAGTCTTTGTCGTGTTCCACTTGGAATCATTGAACTCCGGAGCAGCAGGGGACAAGTCGCCGGTCATGTCATTCTCAACACCCTGCCATCGCCATTCGGTAATAGCAGTCCCAATACCGAACAATTGACTTGATGTTACATCCTCCTGCGTAAACTTCCACCCCGAATCAAACCGCACTCGCTCCCTGGCAGCAGTCGGATTTACAGATATCAGCAGGAACACTACCAAAAGAAGTCCCACCTGAAGCAGAAATATAGGATTTACCTGTGCAGTCATCTTCATAACACTCTCCAAATACCCATTGAATACTGTTGGAAATAACAAAAATCCCCGCATACAGAGTAGTCAATATGCGAGGATATCAATTGAAACATATTCACCTGCAAGATTCATCACAATGGCTTTGACCACTAGACTCCACCATCTCATTAACAATAGTATATCCCATTTCCCACCAGGGTGTAAGGAGAATTAATTCCCGTAACAGTCCAGTAGCCCACTCGGTGTAGCGAGTTATCGAAATGAAGTAACAACTATCGTGTTACTTAGGAGTGTTATGTGTAATATAGTAAATTTCCGTTCGTCCTGAGTAGCGCGAAGCGCGTATCGAAGGATGGACGGAAATCTACTCTCGAATATTGAACTATTACTAACTCCGTTCCCGTTAATCGCGAAAATCTTGTTAATCCTGTTCAAATAATCCCAGAAATTCTATTTATGCCCATCCAAAAACGCCCGTAACACCGGATAATAGCTGCTCTCTGCGTTTTCATTGCTGTTGGAAAGCAATACAAGGTTGATGCTTCTCCCGACACTGATAAACCGCTCTCCAGCCTCTCTTAGTTCAGCAGACAATGGCAGGCTGTTGTCCACAATCGATACAGGACGCCATATTCCCGCTGAGTAGTTCTGTTTCAACACTCGAATAACGAGAATATGTTTACCGGACTTAATATCCGAAGGCAGTTTTACTGAGAATGGCTGGTCCCAGGTAAGAGCCGGGTCTTTCTTCTGCTCCCCGATCTTCTCCCCATCAACATAAATATCGCAATACCCATCAATCGCTCCAAAGAACAGGGAAAGGTTCTCTTTCTTGTTCTGAGGTATCTCGAATGATGTCCCGTACCACCCTATTCCCCGCCTGCTTTCCCCCTGATTAGTCCACCAATCGGTAGTCTTCATAGGTTTCCAGGAGGAGAAGTCAGTCAGCTTATACCAATTTTCAGTCATTCCGGAATCATCTGCATCAAATTTAAACTGCCAGGTAACAGGCAAATCAGCTACCTTACCCGACGAAGAAAACGCACGGTCCAGCATCATCTTCCAGATTGGCATCCTGACAACTGCCACCCGCTGCCTGATCTCAGCTGTCTCTCCAAGACCCTCCGCCTGAGACAATATTTGGTTTGCTTTTACAACAAAGGAATTAGGAAAATCGCTGGACTTCTCTATATTCTGGAAGTTATTATTCAGATAATCAACATACTCCAGTACCTTGTTTCCGGCTTTACCATAATAGAGATGACAAAACTCTTCTATCGTCTTGCGGCCATTGGTCTCCGGTCTCCACATACACTTTGTTAATAGATACGCCCGCAGGTATAGCAGCTCCGCGCCTGGTTCATTGGAGTTTTCAGCGAACATTCCTGTGACCCCGTTTTTGACCAGGACCCGGATGTTGTGGTCAATGTTATTCATCTGAGGATACGGGGAGAAGTAGTCGCTGAAATTGGTGTAATACCCCCAGTGGTATACTCTGTTGGTAGATTTATGCCAGTTTTTGATCTCGTTACACAACCCCTGGTTATTCTTATTATGTTTTGATTCTAACGGGTAGGCATTTGTCAGCCACCTGGCCCAACGGATTACCACATTCTTCTCCGGTTTCGTCTTTGGAGGAGCAGGCATCTGTCCGTAAGCCAGAGTCTCGATATCCACATTGGGATGGTCCCTACCGATCTCCCTCGCTATTCCATTGACAAACCGCATCAGCGTCCCGCCATTGGGGCTTCCCTCTTCAGCGTTGATCTTCTTGCAGTTATCACACTGGCAGTACATATCGTTGTCGTTTTCAGTAACAGTTACCAGCAGGCGGCCGTTGTTACCTTCAGGGTCTCTGCGTTCCGCATCCTCAACTATCTTCCTGACATGTTCCAATACAATCCGGAAAACATCTGGATTGCTGAGGCAGAGCTGAGAATCCGCATCACCGCTCGGGATAGTTCCTACTCGTTTTCCATTTATTAATGAAAAATACTCAGGGTGATCCTTAAAATACTCACTCGAAGGCAGCAGCACACCAAATGAATGGCAGAACGTTGGGTTTATCCATGGGATCTTGCCGGTTTTGGATTCGATCGGGATAATATTCGCCGCGCCATTTACATTCAACCGGCGTCTTGTCAGCCATTCATCAGTCAGAGCCGTCCATATCTGCCGGTATTCCATCGGAGGATCATACTTCCAGCTCTTAAAATCCAGCGAAAGGGTGGAATGTTTCGGAATATAGTTCACATCCGGAGTCAGAAACCTGCATCCAAGCTCCATCTCCAGCAGATCATAAACCCCGTAAAGAGTACCCCGTGGAATACCCCCCATTATATAAAGAGAGTTCCCCTTCCGGTAAATCACATACCCTTCCTGCTTCTGGGGATGCAATTTAGCAGGAATATCGCTCAAACTTAATCTACTGGTCTTCCCAAGAACAATCTCCGGACCCGAAGCCTCCGCCGCATCAGTAATAACCTGCAGCTTAGTTCCCGAAATCTCTCCCAGAAAGTAAACCAACTCCATGGCAGCATACCCCTCAGTCTCCGAAGCCTGACTTGAAACCACCACCTTATAGGAGCTACTCCCATCACGAGCCAGCACAATAGGACTCCCAAAACAAGTCCCCCCAACTCCGCAAATCAAAAACAACAAAAAAATCAATGCAAATAATCGAGCAATATAATTCATCTCATCCTCCAATATAACATTCAAATATTCAGCAACTGCCCAACCAATTCCCCCTCTAGCGAAAGCACCCCACAATTCCCCATGGAGAAGTCCAACCCAATTCCCCCTTGGAGAAGGGGGCCAGGGGGATTGATTTCCCTTCCTGTTAATCTTAAAATCCTATCAATCGTGTTCAAAAACTACTTAACACCAGATGCATGCAACTTAGCATCCGCCGCTTCCAAAGCCTTCCCCAGCTTCGTATAGCAGGCAGCCATATCATCGTAACACTCCCTCAGTAATTCTAGCTTTTTCTGCTCTTCTTCCTTCGAAAGCGTCCCTGATGCCCGGGCAATATCCAGGTACTGACCGCCCTTTCGCCATCGCTCCAACCTGTCAGCAGCCTGTTTAAAGCTCTCCACAGCCTCCGCATACTTGCCCTGAGCCAACAATTTCCGTCCAAAATAGGCATGAGCAAAGGAATAGTTAGTGTCCACCAGCTCCGGAATACCCTTTATAGTCTCATATGGTGAATCTTCCTGTGCCAGCATCTTATTGAGAACCGCCTCAGTTGCCGTCTCATTCCCCATCTGCTGGTATATATCAGAAAGCATTTTCATCACCTGGGTAGAGTGGGGGTTCAGTTCCAGCGATTTTTCCAGTTCCGGTATCGCCTTTTCTGGCTCTCTTCGGGTCAGGTATATCAGTCCCCTGCAAAAATAGTTAGCCCCATCTTTAGGAGCAAGTGATACAGCCCTGCTCGCAGCATCGAGTGCATCCTCTGAACTGGAAGCTCCATTCAATGCATAGGCCCTGTGAAATACAGGATTCCAGGGTGAAACCTTAACAGCAGCTTCGAACCTGTCAGAAGCAGTGTCCACGTTTGCCCGGTAATCCCCAGCAGCAAACTGTATTGAAAACACCAGACACAATGCCGATAAAACATACACACTCCAGGAATGAATGCTATTCAGCTTAAAGGATTTTCCACCGGAACCTGTCACAGCCGCCAGCGTTCCAGCCATCACCCAAAATGGTATACTCGTTCCCAACAAAAACCAGTCCGAATCCACCAGATTCCGTGCAGCAGAACCAACCAATCCTCCCACTATCGCCCATCCAATAACAGGCCATGCGTCCAACCGAACTACCTCACCTACAAGTTCCTTACCTGCTTCACGCTGCGTTTTAAACAGAGCCTTCACACACCCAAGCGCCACGCCAATCAGTCCAGCAATAAAAGCAAGCAGCGTGAATACTCCGCCCTCAGCCCCGATCTGCAAAAAACTCTGGTGGGCGTGTTTCGTAAGGGCTGCAATGGCGTACCGGGGAAATGCAATGTCATAGTTTCCCTGCCCAACCCCGGACAAAGGTTTACTGGCAATCATCTTTGCAGTAGCTTTCCATGTGTATATCCTGAATGCTGTAGAGTGGACCTGAGTTCCCCCAGCCGAGGATTCCGAAACACGCGTCCTCAGAGATGCAGTCGATGGCACCAGCACTGCAAGTATTACGACAGTCAATAATGCCAGCTTAACCCATTCCCGTTTAGTAAGGAGTTTTTTAATCGCTACAGGAACAATAAAGACAACCAGTGCAGCAACTAATGCCAGTGTTGAGAACTTGGAGCTTGTAAGTGCGAGGGTGAACATTTGAATGATTGCAGAAACGCCGAATATCAGATTCCCAATTAGCCCATCACTGGAAATGAACAGGGCAATCGTAGCCGGTATAGCAATAATCAGGAAACCGCCGAAGAAATTTGGGTTAATGAAAGTGCCGAATACTCTGATCTCCGCACCTGAACTCACAGCCTTCCAAAAATCCGATCCACCCCCGCTCAGTATCGCCTGGTCCCGGATCGTCATAAGGCATATCGCCGTAGCCACCAGGGACAAAACTACTACAGGCAGCATTGCCTTCTTCTTATCGGTAAAAGACTGAGCACAGACCAGAAATGCCGCAATACAGGTAAACCAGAACATCCATTGCTTGATGCTGTTATAAGCACACTCAGTGAATAAGCTGGTAATTGCAGCTAATGCAAGAAATGCCAGTAGAATCAAACTTCCAGCAGGCAAAGTTATACTCTTTACCTTGGGCCGGTTGATCTCAAAGACCAACCCAGCCGCAGCCAGCATCACCGGGACCTGCACAAACCCATTTGCCAACTCCCCCATCCCCCCAGCCAAAACCGGAGCCAACACCAGCGCCACAACCATCAAAACAACAGAACCCAAATCCCACACCTCATAATACCGTATGTGACAATACTGCACCAGCAATTCCTCTCGGAGAAGAGTCATAGCTACCTGATAACAATAGTAGGGGCGATCCCTCTGCGGTCGCCCGAAACCCATTATATGCCTTCAGATGAACAGTGCAGCATAATTACCCTTGGAGAAGGGGGTTAAGGGGATTGACTCATTCCCAACTTACCCCAGAAAACTACACCACCCCGATTCCCCCTTGGAGAAGCACTCACCTAATTCCCCCTGGGAGAAGGGGGGCAGGGGGATTGATTCCCTTCCACACAAGCAAAAAGTCGAAGCGTCAACCCAATTCCCCCTTTGAAGGGGGGTAGGGGGGATGTGAATCCCAGACATAATGAGCATAAAAATATCAGTAGTCGTGTCTCAACCCCTGCAAAGGAAAATTGCCAGATGCCATTACTCACAAAATTGAACTGTAAAACCTACGTCTCAGAATACGACCCGAGTGCAGAGGATGTCAAGGAAGGAAAGAGATCAGTCTACTGTGAACTGACTAAAGTCCGTTCGTGCTGAGTAGCGCGAAGCGCGTATCGAAGTATGAATGGACTTTAAATTCTCACATAACTGAACTGTTGTCAAGGAAGATCCGTAAAGTAAGAGGTCAATCAAGCGGGGATCATGTCATTCTGAACGCAGTGAAGAATCTCAGTCCAACAAATCCGACCGATCCGTCAGATCCGACAGATCGGTCAGATTAAATATCAGATTCTCCCCAAAGAGAAATCAGCCATCAGTGCCGGGGTAGCAGAGTCAAATCCCACCACATCCAGCATACCAGGATCGTTCGGGTCTGCAATTGAAAAACCATTGCTTACCATCCCGACAACAATCAGTTTGGCGTCGGGGTTGAACTTCTTCCTGTATTCTCGTAGCGCCTGAGCAGGATGTATGTCTCCTGCCCAGGTCTCATTGTCCGTATAGATCACGAAAACATCCACCATGATCTTTTCTTTCATCGCATAAATCATCGGCAGTGCACAGTCAGTTCCCGAAAAGGGCATTCCGTCCAGATATTTCAATACATCATCCAGCCGCTTTTTGGTAGATAGACTGATCGGATAGACCGACCGATTGTAATAGCTGGCTTCACTGTCAGCTCCGCAGGTAAACGCAATAGTCTGGACATCCTCTTCAGCTGCCAGGGTTACCATCGCCATTGCAGCAGACGCAACCCTCGGAGTCAGTCCTGGTACTCCCGCTATCTCACCGCCGGACATCGAGCCTGACACATCCAGTGCCAGCAAATAACGTTTTCCAGTAGGTTTTATATTGTCGAATGCCTTGTAGAACGCTTCATCCAGTGCATCCACAACCCTCTGGTTAGGAGCATAATCAACTCCTCTGCCCCTGATCCCCGTACCCCCGGAATAGGTTTTCAAAGCAGACAGGATCTGGATCGGATGAACCCGCGCCTTCTTCAGGCTTTCTTTATTGCGTATCCTATTGATAATAAAACCCGTCTCTTCGGACGTTCCCTGAGTGATCAGGCCATACCTTGTCATATTCGCAAGGTTTCTAATAATCGCAGTCAGCCCCATAGTAGGGAGCATAGCTGCCCATATATCCCTGTCCTTCAAATACTGGGTGGGCACAGCCTCTCTGGGCAGTCCATTGTTCTTGATAAGCTCAATCACGCTGTCTTTATCCATTGACTTAGCGCTAACAGCTGCCCAAATCAACTTGGCTTCAGTCTCTGCAAACTTCTCAGCATCCGCTTTATCCCGGCAAATCCATTCATATATGCCTGAAACAACATCGTTTTCAGGATGCACGTGGGCCAGGCGAAGCAAGTCCTTATGGCTCCAGCCGTCCCGCTGCTGATATTTCACAACCTGAAAAGCCAGGTCCTTGACCGATTTGGATGCATACCAGCTTGCAATCGCCATACGCAGCATCTTACCCCAACCCCGCATATCGCTGACAGCTTCTGTGAAGTGGAACAAATGAGTTCCAATCCTGCAGACTCGAGGTAACGCTTCGCAAACCAGTTGCTTGGTCTTGTCATCCCCATATGCCAGGCACACAGCCAGTGCAAAGACAGCCGGATCATTCTTAGGAGCTCTACCTGCTTCACTGATCTGAACAATCTCCACAACAGTCCGTGCACCATCCTTCTGTGCGCATGCTACGACATTCTTCGCGTTCTTAAGCGTCAAGGACTGTTCGGAAGCATAGTAAGATCCACCCTCAGTCCCAAGGACAAGGAAACGCCGAAGTGCCTGCCATTTATCCACAGCATACACAAATCCTCCGGCACTATTCCGGATCTGTTTCTCACCAGGTATCGGCAAAAACTGACCGGTATTCTTCTTCGACAAAACACGGGCATACTTCATTGTAATCCCTCCTTCGAAAATAGAATATTTTCGTCCCTTCGTAGCGAGTCCGGCAGGTTTTCGCTTTAGGCGAAAATCGAGAGGACTCATGCTACGATTCTTATAAGTCCTTGATCCTGTATTGTGGGTAAAAGCCCAAATTGTGGTGCAGGTTTCCAACCTGCCGACTCCGCGGGTTTCTTAGAAAAACGAATGATCCATTTTCTCCTGGTCTCAAATGTAATGACGACAACATACCCTATTCCGCGAAATCCGCGAAAATCCGCGATTCAAAACACGGGTAGTGGCTCCGGCTGGACTCGAAACCAGCATCAATCCGACTCAAAACAAGCCGGCGCTATCTTCGGTAACCCTGACCAGTCGGCCTTCTCAGGCAAATAGGCGGAGAGGGTATATACCTGAATAAATCAGGTCGACGCTCTACCAATTGAGCTACGGAGCCATGTATAAAATTATCATCAGTTCGTATGAGTCTGTCGTTGTTGGAACAGAAACCGTTCACCCTGAGCCAGTCGAATGGTGCATATATACCATCCATCACCTGGTCCGAGTAAAACATTCCTCCCGCGTCTCCGCGTGAAAATTTCTTCATTCATAACAAATAGTGGTCCCGGCTGGACTCGAACCAGCAACTTCCTCGTTCTAGCGATAACCCTCACCAGTCGGCCTTTGCAGGCAAATAGCGGAAAGGGAAGTCCGAAGCATTGCTGCCCCGGACAGGCACTCTACCAATTGAGTTACGGGGCCATACATAAGTACCGTCCGGTTCCAGGTTATGAACCCGGTTGGCATAGCCGAATAATCCACAAGGAACTACAAGGCATATGCCAGCGCGATAACCCTGACCGATCGGCCTTTACAGGCAAATATCCGGAAGGGTCAACCGGACGGCACAACTAAATTCAACGCAGCTTTTAAGAATACTGCAACCCCACCACGCATGTCAATAGGTTATTGTTAAATAGTTAAAATATTTCTGTTAATTCTTAAATTCCGCACTATCCTATTGCCATCTCGACACAGGCAGGAATATACTAATTCTTGCTTGAGATTTTATGTCTGGCTTTTGGAGTGAAATGATGGCTGCATATTGTTTAAGACAGCGTGAGATTCCTTGTGATGATTCGTGGGATGTAATTGTAATAGGTGGAGGTCCGGCTGGATGTACTGCGGCAACTGCTTCCGCACGTGAAGGAGCTCGGACTTTGCTGGTAGAGGCAACTGGATGTCTTGGTGGTATGGGGACTTCAGGACTGGTTCCCGCATGGTGTCCTTTTTCAGACCATGAGAAGATTATTTACAGAGGATTAGCACAGAGAGTCTTTGAGGAGGCTAAAAAGGGTGTCCCCCATTTTAAGCCGGAACACCTGGACTGGGTAGCTATCAACCCTGAACAGCTCAAACGTATTTATGATGACATGGTTACCGAAGCTGGGGTGACAGTGTTGTTTTGCACTATGCTCAGTTCAGTAGAAATGGAAGAAGATGGACAGGTATCCGCCATCCTGTTGACCAATAAAGCCGGGCTTACAGCTTATAAGGCTAAAGTATATGTTGACTGCACAGGTGATGCAGATTTAGTTGCATGGGCCGGTGGGGATTTCAAGAAGGGTGATGATGCTGACGGCAGCGTACAGGACTCAACCCACTGTTTCATTCTCTCCAATGTCGATGACTATGCATATCAGTATGGTACATCTATCTACTCTGCAGACGATCTCAATGCTCCAGGCCAGCAGATATATCACGATGACAAGTATCCGGATGTCGTAGACCTGCATATGTGTCAGATTCTGATCGGTCCTTCTACGGTTGGATTCAATGCTGGACACCTGCTTGATGTAGACAATACCGACCCGATGAACCTGTCCCGTGCTATGATGAAAGGCAGAAAAATTGCTCTGCAAATCCGCAATGGACTGGCAGAGTATTTCCCGAAAGCATTTGCCAATTCATTCCTTGTCACAACAGGATCACTAATGGGAATTCGGGAAACAAGAAGAATCGTTGGAGATTATTGCCTGACGATAAAGGACTATGTCGCAAGGCAGAGCTTCCCGGATGAGATATGCAGGAACAGTTATTATATAGACTGCCATGTGAGAATTGGAGACGAAAGCAAGCTTGGAGGAGATCTGGCTGGTGCTGTTAATGTAGAGAGTTATGGCCCCGGAGAATCTCACGGCATACCGTATCGCTGCCTGGTTCCCAAGAATCTGCAAAATGTACTGGTAGCCGGCAGGTCTATATCCTGCGATAGACCTGTGCAAGGCAGCGTCAGAGTAATGCCGGTCTGCCTCGCTACCGGAGAAGCCGCAGGACTTGCAGCAGCTCTTGCTGCTAAATCAGATGCCAACACCCACAATGTAGACACAAATATACTCCGGATGAGATTAAAAGAAGAGGGAGTATATTTGCCGTGATTTAGCACCACACAACCGGATTCCAGGCGTGCTTCGTATATTAGTATGCAATAAATCCTGGTATTATTTGAAAGTAACAATTCAGTGTTAATGTGTAATATAATTAATTTCCGTTCGTCCTGAGTAGCGCGTACCGCGTATCGAAGGATGGACGGAAATTTTATTCGTAAATACTGAACTGTTACGACTGAAAAAACAGTGCCAAAATATCTGTAAACCATGATAAAATCATGCCTTAAGAAACCGTCACCAAAATATTATGAAAATATACCGCGAAAAATCGGGACGAATTCGCCTTCCTGGCGTCTTATAATCATGTAGTGTTTTTTTCTGAGAACACCGAACCCCAGTTCGGCCTATTACCCTTTCAGTGTGATATTCCGTCCCGTTGTTCAAAAAAAGCTGGTCGACACAAATCGGGGAAGAGAGAAAAAAAACTACATTGCTAAAATCGCAAAAACGAATTGTCCCACGCTCAAAATGGAAATTTCTGAGCACGATTCGTTTTGCTAAAAAGCCGAAAATATCGTATCCGAAAATCCAAAACGAATTGCCACACCAGCCAGGCAATCACAAAAAAAGGAGCGCCCGCAAGCGCCCCAATTCATAATTCATAACTCATACTTCATACTTCATACTTCGTAACTCCCTTCCTGAAGCCTGAAGCCCGAAGTCTGAAGCCTATTCGAGAACCAGCAACCAGCCCTTAGTCTGCTCCACCGGGATGTCATCCTTCGGGGAGAATATAGCGTGGTCCTGGAAGCCTTTGATCGCCGGAGCTACCAGTTTGGCTTTAGCAGGGTCTATGCCCAGAGCTTTCCAGTCTATTGTCAGCCTTGTCTCTACCGGTCGCAGCTTCTCAGCTATCTGGCCGGGCAGTGGCATTTCCTGCTGGGTTGCCTCTTTTGTAGAGGAGAACTCCAGCCTGCCGAATGCTCCCGTGTCGTGATAACCGGCTGATACCTTAGACCAGCTTGAACCATAGCCACTCGGTGTCTGATGGTCCCTGCAGATATTCAGGCCGATCTTAGTGCCGTCCAGAGGAGTGTTTATCCCAAGAGACTTCAGAGGTATAGATACCTCTCCGTCCCAGGAATTTGCTGATACACTGGTCTTATATGTCCAGTCACCGTTCCACGCTTTGTCCATTCCTTTGCCATCGAAGAACGTTCCTATGCTGTTGCCGATGAACTGGTAGTACACTGATCTTTCCGGATCAGGCTGGATGAACAGCTCAACTGAATCATCCTCCCAAAGTCCACTGTCCCTGTTCTTGACAACAGCTTTCACCGGATCTCCAGTTGTATGGCATCTGTATGCGATATACAGGTTCTCGGAATCACTTGTTATCCAGACTTCGGTCTGTTCTCTTGCCGGCATTTCCTGACCGACAACTTTGAAATCCGAGAGCTTCGCTGCTCCGGCCCATTCTTCAGGATTTATCCTGCCGTCGATAACCGGAGCTTTGGTGATAATCTTTGCAACTCCGGACACTTTGCGCTTTTCATTGGCAGATGGCCAATGTGCCAGGGATATCAGAGACTTGCCCTGCTTCTTGTACACAGTTGCAAGAACCCCAGGCTGATCTGTCTTAACGGGACACTTCGGGTCCCAGTAGCCTATCATTTTTGCTTTCTGGATCCCGAACTCATCCCAGAACTTCCACATAGCTGGAGCTGAGACATGCTGCCTGCCGGTCATGCCATACAGCATTCCACGGTAAGCATTGCCGCCGTTCTCGTAGTTCAGCATCTCACTGGTCAAGCCGAATGGTATACCCGAGATCTCAACCAGCCAGTAGTCAGGATCTCTGTTGTAGTCATACATCTCACCAATCCACAGGTTGGACATGTATGGCAGGTGCTCCATATAGGAGTTTAACGCACTGGTCCTCATGTCCATAAAGTCGTAGTTGTTTCCGGAGTGGAAGTTCACACGGCTGTTGGGATTGGCTCTGTACATTGTCTTTGTGATGCGCTTCATGATCTCGCGGTCGTAGCCGATACCGTCAAGGTACAGCCCGTCTATGCCTGTGTTTTTCATCAACCAGTCCATACCCTGAACATAGTAGTTGTGCCATCTGGATAGTCCGATTGTGCCGATAGCTGCATCGGTTTCACCATTTCCGAGCGGCTGTCTCCAGGCTGGAACATAGCCAAAGCCCAGATGCTCCTGCAGCCAGGGATATCCTCCACCGGCCTGACCAAACATGGTCTTCTCAACTGAGTAGATAAATGTCTCACGTCCCTGGAAGATCTCATCTCCAAGGCTCCGCAGAGCCCACATCTCGGCAACGTTGTTGGAGAGCTCCCGGACAGTATAGTAAAGATTCAGCCCGATGTGACCGGACTTAGCTTCACGATACGAGAACTCCATCGCCTTGCCGGTTCCATTCGGAATCGCTTTGGCCACTCCCGTGATTATCCCAGCACCACTGGAGATCTTTTCAGGAGTAGTGACTTTACCTTTCCAGTTGGAGAAGGTATCCAGCAGCAGAGTGTGTTCATCTGCAGTAGGAGTTACCTGAGTCCCTTCCTGATAAGGAGTGTCAGTGATCTTGATGGCTTCCAGGATGAATCCGTCAGAGAACTTAATTACACCATCCTCTATAGGACGCTTGACTGAACCCTTCCATGGCATTGAGCTTTTAAGCTTGCCATCTACGAAGACTTGCACCTGGTCTCCCCAGCTCAGGGTGATCAGTGCTTTACTGCCCATTTTCCACTCAGGAGAACTACTCGACATCACAAACGGGTTAGCGTTGTTCTCCCGGGTATAGGCTCTCATTCCGTGATCGTCTATGTTCCAGTACAGGCTGAAGCTGCTGTTGTCTTTGTACAGCAGGTCGAAGAATGCTCTGTTGTATTTAGACTGCAAAGGTGCCACTATTGTGGAGTCGAAGTTGACTCTCACCCAGGCATGCATAGAACCGCGTTCCTGGTTTATATTGCCCTTTGCCGGGTAAGTCAGAACACCGTAGTCTGTCCTGACTTTCCCATCGCCTTGAATGTCTTTGGCAAGCTGCTTGATCAGGTTCGCTGTCCTGAATGGATAGTTGATATAGGGGTTCTCTGTTGTGCCGTGATGAAGATGGTATATATTGCCGCCATCAGCAGTAGACCCGTATCTCCAGTTCCAGTGGTTCGCATCGATAGGTTTCAGCGGAGTTACCAGGAACCTGTACCTCAATGAAAACTTCTTCCCGGCCTCCAGAGTCTTTGGACCGGTATATGCATCTACAAGGACAGTAGACCCGGATTCGGTGACATTACAGCCGCCTTTACCGGCATTGCTCCAGGTCTCAGGAACTCCGGTCGCTCTGAAGTTGAAGTCCCAGAAGTCCTCATGAGGACACATCTTGAACTGCACACCGGCATCTGCATCACCTATCCAGACCATGTTGTCCTGCCGGTCAATGTCCCATTTCCATTTGATGTCGGCTTTGCGGAATCCGCCGCGGACTCCAAACCCCATCAGGTATTTAGCCACAGCTTTCTTAATGGGAATCTGCAGCCTGATATCATCCAGACTTATATCTTTCTTTGCTGTAAAAGTAGCTTCGCAGGTGATAGTGCCGTCAGCTTCGGTCTTGGTTGTAATCGCCAGCCCAAGCTTGGAACCCTGGGCAGTGTAGGTTTCCTCTATTGTTCCGGGCTTCAGCTTCAATACTTTCTGGCTGACAGGCTTGAAAGTTATTGTTTTTCCAGCCTCTCCAATGACCAGCTTGATCGGAGAAGACAGGATCTCTCTGGAACCTGCTTTGATGCTGCTAAGTAGTCCGGTCGTGCCGAATACTACCTTCCGGCCAACCATCGATATGGCATTGCCGTTCTTGACCAGAGGAGTAAAAGGTGGAATCACATCATCGTCAACACCGATTGTAGAGTTTAACCAGCGGAGCCTTGAGTATCTCCAAAGGTCGGAATCTCCGGCATCCTTAATAACAGGTCCACTGACATCCACCGAGAACTGGACTTTCCTGGATACTGCACCATCTGCTTCGAGGGTAAACGTCCCTTTGTATGTCCCTTTGGCTGTCTGTGGAAGCTGGAAGCCGATCCACATCGGTTGCACCAGACCTTTAGGCATGTCCAGAGTCTTCTTGAATGGACGTCCCAGCCAGTCGATGCCTTCCAGATTGAAGCATGTGATTTTAGAAGCAGCTATTGATGCCCCGGAATCACTCTTCAATCCGCCATTGGTCAGCTTGATATTCTTTAATGGCTTATCCGCAGCATATACTCCCAACTGGAAGACATAATACTCTCCAGGTTGAGCTGAACCTGCAAATGCATCGCGTGGACCATCGTCAATCCACTTGAGTGGCAGATGGTTCACCATGCGGATAGGGAATTTGCGGTCTTCAGTAAAAAGCACAAAATCTTTGCCGGTGTTCTTCGCCAGCAGATTATTCACCTCATCAGGTGTAGCCACAATCTCCATCGGGTCGAACCTGTTGAATTCGTTCCTGGCCTGGATCTCATCAACCTGGGCTTCAGGAAGACTGTTCCACTTACCGGAAGCTATCGTATCGGCTGTCAGGCCATTGCGTTTCAACCATTCCGGGTCAGAAGTGTCTTTAGGTGTAAAGTAAGTCCCTGCATCGTCAAAGTTGCCGCGCCCGGGGTTGTATGGAAGGTAATAGACTTCATAAGTTCCCTGGCTTGCAACAGGTCCAAAGGCAATGTCACCATATTCCTGCTTTATCTCGATACGGGCGACATTGGTCAATTGCTTGCCGGTTGCAGTTTCGTAGACAATAATGTCTTTGGATTCGGGGGCAGAATCCTCCCGTCTCCACGGAATCCGCACCCGGACGGCATCTGATGCCGTGTCCACTTTTATAACAGCCCGGTGGTTACCGCGCCCGGCTTCAGGCCATTGTCCTAAACCATATTTCATTCTCTTAAGCGGCACCTGAGCTGCCGAAGCGCATAAAGCACAACACAGCAGCATCAGGATAAGCAGAGAAAGTATGCATTTGTCCATTCATAATCCTCCAATTTTATAATAACATTGTGCGCGCGCACAGCAGCAACCAGTTTAACCCAACTCCCCCGATTTGTCACGGGGTATTAACCCGTTCGTGCTGAGCTGGTCGAAGCACGCGGGACTCGGGATGACACGTTTCCGTATCTACTGATTTTGTCAGGCATAAATAACCCGTTCGTGCTGAACCTGTCGAAGCACGCGGGACTCAGGATGACACGTTTCCGTATCTACCGATTTTGTCAGGCATAAATAACCCATTCGTGCTGAGCCTGTCGAAGCACGCGGGACTCAGGATGGCACGTTTCCGTATCTACCGATTTTGTCAGGCAAAAATAACCCGTTCGTGCTGAGCCTGTCGA